>Ga0114993_10005121_pt1 | contig 12749 bp, 14 predicted proteins | sample ArcticOcean_MG_C_FD_87042 | JGI IMG/M metagenome (GOLD analysis project Ga0114993, IMG submission 87042) | Marine microbial communities from western Arctic Ocean - ArcticOcean_MG_CB2_150 | ecosystem: Environmental > Aquatic > Marine > Oceanic | place: Arctic Ocean: Canada Basin | collected...
AGGGCGCAGTGACGGATCGACATTCAGCACGTGGCGGTGGTTATGACCCGTGAACTGGGCATGCGGCCGCTCACGGAGCGAATCCTGGCCAGCCGCGAGTTCTTGAAGGCGTACTGCGCTCCGCGAGAGGGTTGACGGGCTGAACGAGCTATTCCTAATTCGTTCCGAACTTTGTACACTGCAGGCTACGGCCTACGGGGGAGGAATCGTTTGATTATTCGTAGACGATGGTTAATGAATAGGCCGCTTTCGTCATCGAACTGATCTCATAATTCCTGTGATGTACAGAGAGGCCATCGGAGCAGTACCTTCGCTATTTGGCCATCAAGAGGAGCATTAAATGGCGACTGTACGACTGGGTGACATCGCGCCCGACTTTACTCAGGAATCGACGGAAGGCCCGATTAGCTTCCACGACTACCTCGGCGATGGCTGGGGCATTCTTTTCTCGCACCCGGCTGACTTCACGCCGGTCTGCACGACGGAGCTCGGCACGGTCGCACGACTGAAGCCGGAGTTCGACAAGCGCAACACCAAGGCGGTCGGGTTGAGCGTTGACCCCATCGGCTCCCACAACGACTGGGTAGTGGATATTGCTGAGACCCAGGGGACGGCGATCAACTTCCCGTTGCTTGCCGACGCAGACCGCAAGGTCGCCGAACTTTACGACATGGTCCAGGGTGACGCCGCCACCGCGACGGTGCGATCGGTATTCATCGTCGATCCTGCCAAGAAGGTACGGCTGACGTTGACCTACCCGCCGTCCACCGGACGCAGCTTTGAAGAGATCCTCAGGGTGCTCGACTCACTGCAACTGACGGACAGCCACAAGGTTGCGACGCCCGTCGATTGGAAAGACGGCGACGATGTGGTGATTCTGCCGGCGATCTCAAACGAGGAAGCCGATACGATGTTCCCGAAGGGTTACAAGGCTGTGAAGCCGTACCTACGGGTAACGCCGCAACCGAACAAATAGGCCCGTTGTAGGGGTGATCTGGCGCTTCTAACGCCAACGAGATAAGTTTCGGGCCGTCGTCTATCTTGGACGATGGCCCTTGTTATTTCCGGGGATACTGACCGATGAGATGTCCTGCGAATGAAGGCATGGAGGCTGGAATGGATGAGGTCAAGCCCGATCCAGACGCAGGAAAATACCCGTTGGGACGACGCATCGCAGTGTTCGGCAAGGGAGGCAAAACCACGCTTGCCAGAGCGCTCGCGGACCGGTTTGGAATCGAGTTCGTTGAGCTGGATGCGATCAGGCATCTGGCTGGATGGAATGAGCGGCCGGATGACGATATGCGGGCGGTCGTGACGGCCACGCTGGATCGGGCGGAAATGGGCTGGGTCACTGACGGCAACTATCGGATAGTTCGGCGGTTTATCTTTGACAGAGTCGAAACCGTGATCGTTCTGGCGTTGCCGTGGAAGATTATGTTGTGGCGCACCTTCAAGAGGTCGTTAAGGCGATCGCTAAAACGGGAAGAGTTGTGGAACGGCAACCGTGAGAATTTCTGGACTACATTCTTCACCCGGGACTCGGTCGTGTATGACCTGGGGCGGCGCAGACATCACTTCAGGGACATCCTGACGGAGATCTCCGAAGGTGCTCCTGAAGGGATTGATATACACATCATCCGCACTACGAAATCGCTCGGCGCGTTTTACGAGAAGTACGGTCTGCGCAGGTGATGGTTGGTGGCCGCGTACAACATCAGGCAATGAACCAGGACACTCATCACCTGTTGTCCTGGGCACATATACCTTGAAGCCAACGCCGTAACACTCGCGCCAGCTAAAACCAGCGATCAGCCGTTCCTGTAATCCACGCGTCATTCCCACGCTGGTGCGAATCCAGTGCTGTGCGAGTGCGTAAGTAGGCATGGTCAGCGTTAGTTAACGATTACGCAATGACGCCACATTCGTTCATTGCTGACAGGCGTTTCCTGGATTCCCGTCTGCACGGGAATGACGCATGGATTGTGCGAGCGGCCCGGATTATTATCGACCCTGTCCAGAAGCGGATCCTGAATCAAGTTCAGGATGACACTTCATGAGAAGGGTTCAGTTCCAGTGAGCATCGAAGAACGCGTCGTCCTAGCCAACGCTATCTGTGTAGTTCTCGACGCCGGTCGGATCTTCGTTTTCAGTGGGTATGACAAGGCCGACGATGAGACCTTCTATCGGCCACTTGGCGGTGGCATCGAGTTCGGCGAGACCGGACTCGAGTGCATCAAACGGGAGATGCTGGAAGAGATCGGGGCCCAGGTGGTGGATGGCAGGTACATCGGCACATTGGAAAACATCTTCAGCTACGAGGGCGTCCCCGGGCACCAGATAATGCTCGTGTACGAAGCCCGTTTCTCCGACCCCGTCATCTATGAGATCGACTCTCTTGAAGGCCACGAGGATATGCCGACCTCAATCGTGCCGCGCGAGACCAAAAGTTCTGAGAACGCGTTCATGGCGCACTGGATTCCGCTGGCGGACTTTCGGGACGGAAGCAAGCCGCTGTATCCGGATGGCCTGCTGGAACTGATTGACAACTCTGCGACTTGGGCAGGATAGGCTGTCCGACGCACGGGCAAAATCAGGGAGGACACTGTTTGACGACAGCGCAAGACATCATCAGCCAGGTTGAATCGGCATCAACGAATGAGCTCGACGATGTTGTCCGTTCGATCTTCGACGACCCCGCAGCCAGAGTGGCGCCGGGTTGGACGGCCAAACCTCTTGGCGCGCGATCGAATTGGGTCGGTACTCTGGCGCTTCTGAAGGTTGAGGGTGCCGCTACCGTCCAAGGCGTAAGGCGAGAGTGGTCAACCGTTCTGAAGGTCATGAGTTTAAGCGCTGGCGGTGCCGGCGCTAATTCGCCTGCACATGTCGGATCGGTCAGTCAGGAGATTGAGGCATATCGGCAGGGCATATTTCACGATCATTTGTCCGGATTTCGTGCGGCCCGGGCATATTTGATATCCGACCGGTCAACGGACATTGTCTGGCTGTGGACCGAAGATATGTCCGGGTTCGACCGTATGCCATGTTCTCGGGAACAATACCTCCACTCAGCGGAAGCTCTTTGACGCTTAAAAAGCCGTCTGCACCGCCAACCGATCGAGGACCACGAGTGGATGAATCACGGGGTGAGTATCGATCGTTGGACAAATCCAGTGATGTACGACTATTTCAATTTGTTGGCCACAAAACGTGAATCTGATTACGTGCGCCGGGCGTTACCCGGAGAATCCTATGTCCGTGCTCTTCAGTTCGGAGATGATCTCTCCCGGTTGACGGCCGCGATCCGCGAAGTGCCGAGAACCGTCGCTCACGGGGACTGCGATGTTCGCAACCTGTTCACTTCCTATGACCCAACTGGCCGGTTCGAGTTAATGGCCATTGATCTTGCGTCCGTCGGGATCGAGCCCATCGGGAGTGACATCGGGACGCTACTCGGTTCCAGTCTCACCTGGGTGATGAAGAAGCGGACACCGTATGCGTGCCGAGACAGCCTTTTTTGAGGCCTTCATGTATGGGTTTGATTCGGACGGCGCCGAGATATCCAAGAATCAGATTCGTTTGAGCTACCTGACATCCGTCTGCGGTTACGGATTGGCCGTGGCATCCACTCCGGCGATCATCGACGCCCGGGTCGGAATATGGGAGGGGCTGCTTGATAGGTACGGTGGAAGAGAGTTGATGGAGGACTTGCCGGATTCGTATCGCGTACGAATCGAGTTCATCACGACTTTGTTTGATGAGGCGCTGGGACTTGTGGATCAGGTGAACGGCCACAAGTAGGCACAGGGCGCTCGATGGCCTAGCGGTTCTCCCGCTCCAGAGGTTATGTTGCGCTGCGAGTCGTCGGACGCTAACCGCAGGGGCGGTCGGTTGAGTCGCTCGATTCCATTGTCTGGAGCACGCCGAGATGCCTAACTACCCGGTCATCGACAGGATCGAGATCACGCGCTACCTGTTCCCGTGGAACGACGTAGGCGACGACCTGAACTTCGCAGTCGGTCCGTTTTATGAACAGGGGTCGAAACGAACCCGGCGGCTGCTTGGCATCAAGATCTTTACCGACGAGGGCGTGACCGGGGAGTTCATGTCGTCGGCGCCCGGGACGTACGAGCAGATGCAGGCTGTTGCGCCGCTGCTCATCGGGGCGAACGCGCTTGAACGCGAGAAGTTCTACAACGTCGCCAAGACGCATCTTCGGAAGAACGACCGCATGGGCATCGGTCCGCTGGACATCACGCTGTGGGACCTGGCCGGCAAGTACCATAACGCCCCGATCTACCAGCTCCTGGGTGGACACCGGATGAAGCTCCCGGCATACGCCAGCACCTACCACGGCGATCGAACTCGGGGCGGGCTGAACTCGCCGGAGGCGTTCGCCGATTTCGCAGAGCAGTGTCTTGAGATGGGTTACAAGGGTTTCAAGCTGCACACGTGGGCGGACGGGAACATCGACCGCGAGGTGGCGACTATCAAGGCGGTTGGGGACCGTGTCGGCGGGAAGATGGCGCTGATGAGCGACCCGTGCTGTGTGCTCGATACGTATGGCGACGCGCTAAGGGTGGGCCGTGCCTGCGATGACGCCGGGTTCTTCTGGTACGAGGACCCGATGCGGGACGGCGGCGTTTCGTTCCACGCCCACAAGCAGTTACGGTCGGCGCTGAAGACTCCGCTGTTGCAAGGGGAGCATGTGCATATGGTCGAGGCGCACACCGATATGGCGATCGCCGAAGCCACGGATTTCTTTCGCGCCGACGCCGAGTATGACGGCGGCATCACGGGCCTCATGAAGATCGCCCATGCGGCCGAGGGCATGGGCATGGACCTGGAGTTGCACACGGGAGGACCGGCGCACCGGCACGCGATGGCCGCTATCCGTAACTCGAACTTCTACGAGCTGGGGCTGGTGCACCCGAAGCTGGCCGGATCCGATCTGGCTGTTTATGCGAATGACTACGATGGCGATCAGCTGGATGCGATCGATTCGGACGGCTGCGTGAGCGTGCCGCAGGGTGTGGGTCTGGGCGTGGTGTACGACTACGAGAAGATCGCCGAGAACGAGGTCAGCAAGATCGTGATCGATGCGGAATCGACGAGGAACGAGGGGGTTTAGGGGGCGGCGCGCGTGTGATTCGAAACGGTTTCTCAGCGCTGGGCACTCGATTGTCATTCCCAAGCCGGCACGCGAGGAATCTCCCGGCCTGCACTGGGTCCGGCTCGTATATTGCGATACACCCGTGGTCATACTGAGGGGGCTGCGATGAAGGGGGGCGCAGGTGGAAATCGTCTGTACGAGGGGCGTATTTGCGCTCTGCTGGCCGAGAGACCCTTCGTCTGCGGACTCAGGATGACAGTATTCGCGTTGCGCTCGCTTGTTGATGTATGGGTTGGACGGGCGTGGGCGGATACCAATCCGCCCCTACAGGATTGGTTGGGAAGCGTGGCAACTCGTTCCCTGAGATTCTCGAAGGGCGGCCGTGTTGTGCATGGTGAGGGAGCAATTTGCCAATCGGGCGGAGCAAGCGCCGCCCCTACGCGTTTAGCTGAGTTGCGAGGACCGCCGGGTCCGTTACCGGCAGCTGACAGGCGTAGTTTTCGCAGACGTAGGCTGTTGGGGCGTTGTTCACCAGAACTCGTGCTTCCAGCAGCGGCGTTGGAGCGGGCGATACCGGGGCATCTGCGCCGGTGATTACCCGGTTAGGGATGTAGCGGTCGTGGACTTCTCTGAGCAGCGCTTTTGTGGCGTCGTCTTCGCTATCGCCCATAATCACGATCTCTTTTGGCGACGATAGGTAATAGTCCAGCGCCGCTAGCCATCCACCAAACCCTGAGCCACTTTTCTCCATGTACTCACGAACGGATCTCAAGGTGTTTTCGGCGGCTGTTCGGTACGATATGTCGCCGGTGTGGGTGGCGAGCCTGAGGAGGAAGTAGGCGGCGGAGGAACCCCCGCAAGGGATGGCGTTGTCGAATACATCTCGGGGTCGGGTGAACAGGTTGGATGCATCGGACCCGGTGTCGTAGAACACATCAGAATTCTCGTCCCAGAACAGGTCGATCATGCGGTCAGCCAGTTGGGTCGCCTCATCGAGCCAGTGCTGCTCGAACGTGGACTCGTACAGCGTGATGAGAGCGCCTCCAAGCGATGCGTAGTCTTCGAGATAGCCGGGGATTTTACTTGTACCGGGCGATGCCTTCCCCCCGGAATTGGCTGAGGCTTTCCAGGTCCGGAGTAGGCGGTTGCCGTCGAACAGGTTGTCGAGCAAGAACGTAGCGTTGCCACGCGCTCGTTCGATCCACTCAGGCCGATCGAACGCCGCTCCTGCCTCGGCGAACGCCGTCAGCATCATTGCGTTCCACGACACGAGAATCTTGTCGTCGAGCCCGGGCGGAACCCGGGTTGCGCGCTCTGCATACAACTTCGGACGTGAGCGTTCGACAATCGCCAACACTTCGTCTCCAGACATCTCCAACTCGGCAGCGACCTCTTCGAGATCACGCGGCAACCAGAGGATGCTGTCGCCCTCAAAGTTGCCGCCTTCCTCGACGCCGTAATAGGCCCGTACCAAACGTCCATCGGATTCGCCTAGGACGCCATCTATCTGTTCTGGCGCCCACACATAGAACTTGCCCTCAATGCCCTCCGAATCGGCGTCGTAAGCGGAGTAGAAACCGCCTGAGGCGTGGGACATCTCCCGCTCCACAAAGTCCAGAGTTTCCTCGACCACCCGCCTGTAAAGCGGCCCCTTGTTACCGGTCTTGGTCGCCTGGAATGTGTGGGAGTAGAGGCTGACGAGCAGGGCGTTGTCGTAAAGCATTTTTTCGAAATGCGGCACGAGCCATTTCGCGTCGGTGGAGTAGCGAGCAAACCCGCCTCCGATCTGATCATACATGCCGCCACGGGCCATCTTTTCCAAAGACAGCTCAACCATCTCTAGGACGGCTGGCGCGCCGGTGCGCGCCCACTGGCGGAGCACCACCTCGAGCACGAGCGGCTGCGGGAATTTGGGTTGCTGCCCGAAACCACCGTTCTCCCAGTCGAACCCCCGCGCCAGGGCGTTGAAAGCCGCCTGGAACAGCTCGTCGTTCAGAGGTTCGGACGACGATTGCGGTGACGACATCTGGGCAAGTCGACCGGTGATCTCGCTGGTCGCCTGGAGGACATCGGCTTTTTTGTCGGCGTACGCAGACGCCATTGAATCGAGCACCCTCGGAAATCCCGGCAACTGGCCGCGATCTTCCGGAGGGAAGTAGGTGCCGCCGTAGAAAGGCTTGCCGTCCGGCGTCAGAAACACGGTGAGAGGCCATCCGCCGGAGCCGGTGAGGGTCTGAACCGCCGCCATGTAGATGCCGTCTACGTCCGGTCGCTCTTCGCGGTCTACCTTGATGCAGACAAATGCCGAGTTCATGACCCGGGCGATCTGCTCGTTCTCGAACGACTCGTGCGCCATGACGTGGCACCAGTGGCATGCCGAGTAGCCGATGCTCAGGAGGATCGGCTTGTCCTCGGCCTTGGCCCGTTCCAGCGCTTCGTCGCCCCACGGATACCAGTCCACCGGGTTGTCGGCGTGCTGGAGCAGGTAGGGGCTGGTTTCGTTGGCGAGTCGGTTCGGCATATTGCGCCTATCTATCTTCTTGCTTGATGTGGCGGAATCCTAGATCGACGATACCCGGAAACCCGGCGGCAAGATCGTCCCAGATGCGCTCGGTCGCCCTCTGGGGCCAGACCTCCTCCCCGTTGAGGTCGTTCCTTGCGATGAATCGAGTGTCCAGGATGGTCTCTTGCGCCTCGATGTCAGGGTCCGAGGCGCCGAGCTGCCCGTCCACAATATCGCAGAGGAAGAAGAACTCTGCGTTCTGCAGGCCGTTGATGTCATCGACGCTCTGGTAGACGTAAATGAGCCGGTTCGCTTTTACCTCCAGCCCAGTTTCTTCTTTGACTTCCCGAATTGCGCACTCTTGAAGGGACTCATTTCCATCAACCTTGCCTCCCGGCCAGAGCCAGTGGGGGTCTTTTCCGAGCATGGGCTGTGATACGCGGGTCGCCAGGATGTGGTCGCCGTCGATGACGATTCCTACGGCGCGTGCCCGGTGCATATAGTCCCCGTCCGGTTCTCTTTTATTCACTGGGCCACCATGCCGAGATGGATTGGCGTCGGGAATCCCGCGTCGTGGTTGGCCCAGAAGTCTCTGGTTCTGAGCGGGGCGGGCCAGGTCTGCGAGTTTGATATTTCATCACGGTGGACGAAGTGGACCCCACTTTGACGGGCGTCAAATCCGGGGTCACCCGGGCTTGCGGGTCCCGGTTTCCCCTTCACATTCAGGGCCTTATAGAGAACATGGAAGTGATGCGTGTCGTTTTCTGGAGTCACCATCTCGTACACGTACGCCAGTGTACCGATCTCGATCTCCAGCCTGATTTCCTCTAATGTCTCCCGGATTGCGCACTGAGCCCAGGTCTCGGCGCCGTCTACCCGGCCTCCAGGTGTCCACCACTTCAGGCCCAGATCGCTATCGTTCTGTACGAGGAGAATCGAATCGTCCCGGGTGATGATGGCCCCGGAGCGGATGCGATGGCGCACCTCGCCTAAAGCCCCGTCAACACGAGCGTCGTCACTACTTCGGCCTCAAGGTCGATGACCCGGATCAGGTGGTTGTTGGTGTCTGCGACGTAAATGCGGCCATCGGAGAACGCCACTCCCGCCGGTTCGTCGAATGTGGCGTCGTTGACCGGCCCATCGTCGTGCCCGCGCTCACCGGAGCCGGCGATGGTCGTCACGATTCCGGTACTCAGGTTAAGGCGCTTTATCTTGTGGTTGTAGGAGTCCGCCAGGTACAGGACGCCGTCGCCTATCGCCACGCCCTGTACGTGCTGCAACTGCGCAGCGTTCCACACGTCATCGGTGTCGCCGAAGTCGAACAGCCCGGTGCCTACGAGGGTGTGGACCCGGGCATCCTGGCCCGTTCCAGCCGTGCGTACCGAACTGGTCTCGCTGTCTGCGAAGTAGAGCGTGCCGTCGTGTACCTGTAGCCCGTAGGTCTGAGCCAGCTCTGCTTCTGCGATGGCTTCGTCTTTGATGTTCTCCCGCCCGGTTCCGGCGTACGGGGCGATGACGTTGGATCTAAGGTCGTGCGCCCAGATCTGGTGGAAACCGGCCTGCGCGCTGTACAGAACGCCATCGTTCAGTGCGAGGTCGTACGGCGAGTTGAGGGGTATGGACAGCGGGTCGCCGCCCTTATGGCGGATGAGCGACTGCTCGCCGGTCCCGGCGATTGTGGTTAGCGTGCGGTTGGAGAGGTCGGCGATCCGGATCAGGTGGTTCTCGGCGTCGGCGATGAAGAGGATGTCGCCGTCGACCTCCATGCCCTGAGGCCGCCACATCAATGCGCTTTCAAAAGCGCCGTCAGATTGCCCGATCTCGCCGGACCCGATCACGTCCTGAACCGCGCCCTCAAGATCGGTCAAGAGCACGCGGTTGTGGTTGGAATCGGAGATAAACAGGCGGCCTGAATCGACCTCGATCTTGCCCGGGTAGGCAAGCGGTCTTGCAGCCTCTTTGGCTGCCTCTAGCTGATAGGGCAGAGGTGTCGGGTCGAGCAGTTCCACGCGACTGAATTCGCTCGTCATGTCGCCTATCAGGCGGTCGAACTCCTCGTACGGTAGCTCGCCCTCGTGCTTGCCGATCACTTGGCCGCGTGGGTCGATGAACATGATCGTCGGCCACGCCCGGATGCCCCAGGTCTGCCAGACCTTGAAATCGGCGTCGTTCACGACCGGGTGCTGGATGTCGTACCGGAGCACGGCGCTTCGGATATTGTCCGTGTCCTTCTCGGTCGTGTATTTGGCCGAGTGGACGCCGACGACGACGAGCGAGTCTTTGTACTTTTCTTCCAGTTTCCGCAACTGCGGAAATAAGTGCATGCAGTTAATTCAGCAGTAGGTCCAGAAGTCCATCACGACCAGTTTGCCGGCCATGTCTTCCCACGAGAGGGCGCTGGCGGTGTTGAGCCAGTCCAGCCCTTCCGGGAACGGGGGCGCTGGTGTTTTGCCGTCGTAGCGAGTCTCGTCCTGGGTCATGGCAGCCTTAAAATTTACAGGTGTGAGCGTGTGGCGAGCGTGGCTATTGTGGCACGGGCGGTGGTGTGGTGTGGTTCCCTCTCTCGTCGGGGAGAGGGGGACGGCCTACTCGCTGTTATCTATGTACCTGTCGATCGCCCAGAGTTCGTCGGCGCCGCGGCGCCAGATGATGGTGTAGCCGCCGTTGTGGGTTTTGGACTCGGTGCCGTCCATGGGGGCGATTATCGCCGTGAATGTGGCCTGCTCCACGGCCCAGTCGCCTGCGAATCTCACGACTGGGTCAGTGATGCTTAGCTGGTACTGGTAGGACGCGAATATCCTCTCCAGCCAACCTGATATCGCTGCCCAGCCTTCCAGCGCGGTTTCGTCCTTCGGTATCCACACCGCTGCGGGCATGAACAGCGAGCCGAGCCGTTCCACGTTGCCGGCGTTCATGAATCGGACCCAGTCCAGTCGCAGGCTCTGGATCTCCGAGAGGTCGTAGTGGTTGAGCACCGGGGGCCTTTCCTGATTGCCTGTTGGGTGATGCAGCGTTACGACAGATTCCGTCTGTGATGGACTGCAACCGGCGAGATTCTTCGCCCTATTGGACAGGGCTCGGAATGACTTGTTGTGGGACATGCTTCAGATCGAATGCGGTGCGTTTATTCGCCTCGGACAGTTTTGAAGAAGTGCTGGCTATAGTGTGATACGAAGGTTGGGATGTGTGTGTAGTGGTAAAGGACTCCGCGCTCGACGTTTGATCGTGCTAGCTCGGGTCCGCCGGGCGTTCCGGACGCCTTGCCTGCGGCGTGGATCTTCTTGAAAGCGGTATCGACCGCCTCCGACACGACGGGGTGGGTGCGCTGGCCCGGGTAGCCGAGCGATTGCGACAGGTCTGACGGTCCGACGAAGAAGACGTCCACGCCCGGAACTTCCAGCATTTCGTCCAGGTTGTCGAGCCCTTCTTTGTGCTCGATCTGGACGCACACCAGAGTCTCCTCGTTGGATCGTTTGAGGAACTCCGGCTCGCTGATGCCCATGGCCTTTCGGCCGCCTCCAAGCCCGCGCTCGCCTTCCGGGTAGAACCGGACCGCTTTGACCGCCGCCTCAGCCTCGGCCGCCGTGTTCACGTGTGGCACCTGCACACCCATCGCGCCGCGATCCATGTATCGGAGGATCACGTCGGCGTCGTTCACCTGGGGTCGGACTATCGGCGTCAGGCCGTGCAGCTCACAGGCGAGCACCATCTGGTAGACGTCCGTGATGGTGTGAGAGCCGTGTTCTGCGTCGATCAGGATCCAGTCGTATCCGGCCTGGGCCACCATCTCGGCGAGTTCGGGCGCCGGGAAGGTGATCGACACGCCGAATGCCGGCTCGCCGGCTTTGATCTTGGCCTTCATGCGGTTTTCTGTGATCACGGTTGTGGTCCTTTTTTGGTTGTGGTGGTTGGCGTTTGTGGTCGTGGGATGAGTGTTGTTGTGATTAACGAGTTTGGTTTGTTGGATGGCGTGTCGGTGAAGGTTCCTCGGCTACGCTCGGAATGACCTGAGTGTTACCTGCCGAGTTGTTCTAAATAGTCGCCCAGCAGGGCCCACGCTCGGAATGACCGTACTAGCCTTGAGCGATGCGGGAACTACTCACGATGACAGATTTTGCGCTTCCTACGCCACTAATAATTCATGCCCTATTGGGGCCGACCGACCGCCTTTAAGTACGCTCGGCCGGAGGTTGCGATCAGGTTCTGGCTGTGGGTGTAGTGGTAGAGGATGCCCTGTTTTACGTGTTCCGCTGCGGCCGCTGCTTCTCCGGGGGTTCCGGACGACTTGCCGGCTGCGTGGATCTTTGTGAAGGCGTCTGCAATGGCGCTCTTCACTTCTGGATGACTTCGATCTCCCGGGTGCCCCAGCGACTGTGAAAGATCGGACGGGCCGACGAAAAACACGTCCACGCCATCGGTCTTCAGGATATCGTCCAGATTATCCAGCGCTTCTTTGTCCTCGATCTGGACACAGATCAGCGTCTCGTCGTTGAGCGCCTTCACCATATCTGGCCCATCGCCGAGGAAACCGTAATCGCCAGCCCGGGTGCCGCGCGCCAGTCCTCGCATGCCTTCCGGTGCGAACTTGACTGCTCGTACCGCTCTTTCGGCGTCTTCTCGGGTTATGACGTGCGGAATCTGGACGCCCTGGCAGCCCCGATCCAGGTATTTGGCGATCAGGTCAGGCCGATTCACCTCTGGCCGGACGATGGGCGCCATGCCGTGTCGCTCGGCTGCAAGAGCCAGCATCTCCACGTTCTCCGACGTCATGGAACCGTGCTCGCAATCGATCAAGACCCAGTCGAACCCGAGCAACCCGATGATCTCGACCAGGTGTGGCGATGGGAACATTATCGAGATCCCGAACACCGGCTCGCCGGCCTTGATCTTCGCTTTCATCTTGTTTTTGAGCACTTAAAGCGTCCCCCTGTGAGCCATGAATTCAGGCCGCCAAACTATCTGACGGCGGGATTATCGCACCGTACGGCGGCCTGAATCGCCCTAATATCTCCGATTCCAATAGCGGTTACACGGGTGAACTGTTGACACCCGATTGGGCCTCGCCCAAAATCATTTGCTGTTAAATCATTCACAAACAGTGTTCTCTGGCGGTAACAAGACCGTCTCTGTGCGATG
>Ga0114993_10005125_pt1 | contig 12739 bp, 16 predicted proteins | sample ArcticOcean_MG_C_FD_87042 | JGI IMG/M metagenome (GOLD analysis project Ga0114993, IMG submission 87042) | Marine microbial communities from western Arctic Ocean - ArcticOcean_MG_CB2_150 | ecosystem: Environmental > Aquatic > Marine > Oceanic | place: Arctic Ocean: Canada Basin | collected...
ATCAGTTGGTAGGTGATTACGAATCAGATATTGAAAAAAATAAAATTTCTATTTCCTCACCTATTGCCCGTGCTTTGGTCGGAAAGTCTGTTGGTGATACTCTAACCATTCCAATACCCAAAGGCAAAATTGAGATCGAAATATTGAAAATCGAATTTATTGTTTGATCTCAATTTTTGTGGTCCAATATTGAATTCGGCCCTGAAATTTCTACTTGACTCTTTTCGATTTTCCTGATTATTATAAGTCAGGGAAGAGGTTTGACATGCATTCAGATCGAGACAGAAACATCTTAGGAGTTGGTGAAATTTCGCTTCTGATATTTTTGAACGTTGGATGTACTTGTTCTTCATTGCAATGACTAGCATAACAGGACATTTGAACCCTATAAACTAGTCAAGACCCTAAAATGATTAACGAACCAATACAGAGTCTGGCCAAATAGAGCCTTTTGAATCGGCACAGCGAGCGTATTCCTCATTGCTTGTCAAAATGTAGCAATAATCCCAACATTCGAACCCGTGTGGCTCTTAAAATTGCCTCTGCTGTATGAATATAAGTTCATGTGGAAATGGTTTCAACGCTGGGGGAATCACCTCGGTAGGGACCATGATCTCTCTATTTTTCTTTTATGAAAAATATGTTAAGGAAACCCCTGAACGACTTTGGGCCATCGCCGTTAACCACAAGCAGGTTTGCCCTTTGTCGAAGGCGATACCGAGTAAAATCCAAGGTGTGAAACTTGAGTAAAATATAGCCAAATTACAAGGAGGTAACCTATGGGGAAATTATTTTTAGTGGTCGGTTTTGTATGTGTCATGTTTGCGTTTACGGCATTTGCCCAGGAGAATTATGAAACGGATTCCATCAAAACATCTGCCGGCAACCTGGAGATCACATTTATCGGCCATGGCACCCTGATGTTTACTTTTGGGGGAATCGTCATACATGTTGACCCATGGAGCCGATTGGCCGATTATTCAAAGATGCTGAAAGCGGATATTATCCTGCTGACACACCATCACCGAGACCATCTTGACTCAGTGGCAGTGGAAAGATTGCTTACCGAGAAGACTACCTTGATATTAACGGAAACCTGCTCCGAGAAAATCAAGGGCGGCGTGGTGATGAAAAATGGAGATTTAAAGACAGAAAAAGGGCTGAAAATAGAGGCTGTACCTTCCTATAATCTGGTTCATATGCGCAGCCCGGGGGTCCCTTTTCACCCAAAAGGTGTAGGGAATGGATATGTCATCACCTTCGGGAACAAAAGAGTTTATGTGGCAGGGGATACGGAAAATATTCCAGAAATGAAAAGTTTAGAGAAAATCGATATAGCGTTTTTGCCGATGAACCTGCCATATACCATGACACCGGAGATGGTTGTCAGCGCTGCAAAGATGTTTAAACCAAAAATCCTTTATCCCTATCACTACGGCAAAACGGATGCATCCAAAATTGTCAATCTACTCAAAGAGGAAAAGGAGATTGAAATCCGCATCCGAAAGATGAAGTAGGTTTGAATACAATAATGACGATACGGTTATGGCCGCCCACATTCCCTGCCGCTACGAAAGCCTAGTCACCTACTAAGGTTTCTACAACAGCATACACCGGGGCAAACTGAAGCGCGAAAATCGAGAGGAACTGCTTGAACAGGGAATCGTGGTGCCGTATGTTCTTTCCAAAACCTCCGGGAGTTCTCAATCCTCAAGCTGGGAAAAGTGGATTTAGGCAGATCTTCGATACAGATCCCCTGATCTGCCCGAATGCGGGGAGCCAATGCGGATCATCGCCTTCATCACCGATTCGCTTGGTGTCGAGAAAATCCTTGAACACATAGGGGAACAGACATCGCGTGCGCCACCCCTGATTGCCAACTGATCTCGTTCCCTCATTCTGCGACTTCGGCGATACTAACTTCCAATACCCTGAAGTTCCCTGGTATCCCGACCCTCCCGCGCTCGACTCTTGAACGTGGAAAGGGAATCTGCGAGCTCCGCGGCACTTTTTGCAGATTCTCAGAGGAGTCAAAAGCTATGTAGAGGCCTTTCTCAAAGGAACTGCACCGAAAACCAAACCCCAAAACCAAACACTGTAAAATCAAATCCTCCATCCCCCCTCCAAGCGTAGATGAAACGTAGAAATTGTTTCCTTGACACGTTTTGATTTTCCTATACTTCCAAAATATGGCCATTTTGAAGGATATTTTGGATTACTCTGAGAATTTTATTAAAAAATATACCATTATATATCAAAATATTAGAAGAAAAGATGAACAGGACCGAATTTTTAACTTGACATGTTTTCTATTTAACTGATAAATCTATACGAGAAATAGGGTCAATTTTTGTAGCGCTTTGTGATTATCAGCGTTACACTTTGGTTGGTTAAGTACTTTACTTAAATGTGCGATTACTGAAAGGAGGGTTGAGATCGCGTTTGCAACGAAATAGTAGTGTCAGGAATTCCATTAATTAATTCAAATTTAATAAGGGGTATATTATGGAAAAAAAGGAACTTATGGAAACTTCAGTAAGTGGAGGGACTAACGGGGAAGAAAAGAAACTTGTGAAAACCTCAGGAAGCGAGGGGGTGTCACGGAGAACGTTATTCAAAGGCCTGGCAGCGGCAGGATGGGGAGTGGCCTATCTTGCTTCAAACAAGCAGGCAGTGGCCGGCTCATACAGACTTCTTGACATCGGGGATCTCACCGAAACCCAGCTCATTGATATGTACAAGCAGATGCTGCAAATTCGGTGGTACGACCGGACGGTCGCAGACGGAATGCTCACCAAACGCGGGTATCGGGCCTATGGCCACTTCGCTTGCGGGCAGGAAGCGGTGTCGGTGGGTTGTATGATGGCCTTGAATAACAAAGGCCCAAATCCGGACTGGATGGCAGGCACTCACCGCAGCCACGCCCACGCTCTTGCTAAGGGAGCTGATCTCAAAAAGATGGCGGCCGAGATCCACATGAAGGCCACCGGAACCAATAAGGGGTACGGCGGTTCTATGCACATCATGCAGGCCGATGTGGGCATGATGGCCGAGAGCGGGATTGTTGGCGGCGGTCAAATACCTGCTGCCGGTGCTGCATTTGGTCTCAAAGCCGCGGGCAAAGGTCAGGTGTCAGTCTGTATGGGAGGCGACGGGCACATGAACAGTCCCTGGACGATGCCGGCGCTGATGGAATCCGCCAAGTTCAAACTGCCGTTTATCTATTTGATAGAAAACAACGGCTACCAAGCATCACACCCCATTGAAAATTGTAACCCCCACCTCACGGAGTATGTCTCCGTGGCTCGGGGATTCAACGTACCTGCAGAGGTGGTAGATGGCCAATCGGCCCTAGAGGTCTACTCTGTGATGAAACGGGCCGTAGCAAGGGCTCGGGCCGGCGAGGGTCCTAGCTTCATCGAAGCCAAGACCTACCGCTACTACAGTCATTTCGGTACCGGCGGGGCCAAACCCGGAGTGATGGGAGCCTTCGGTCTTTCTTATCGTTCGGATCGAGAGGTTAAGCATTGGCTAGCCAAAGACCCCATCGATATTCATAGAAACACGTTGGTCAACATGGGTGTGCTCTCTGCGGACGACGCCAGTAGAATAGAGAAGGAGCAGAAGCAATTCGTAGTTGAGGCTTTCGATTGGGCTGAAAAACAACCTAATCCCATAGGCTCGGATGGCATTCTCAATGTATTCTCCGGTGGGCCAACGATTTTGCCCAGACAGTTGGCGGATTGTCCGCTTTACGATGGCCACAACGGTAAACTTGCCGTCGATGCGATAGCAGCCAGCATGCGGCCTGTTGTTCCTTATAAAGATAAAGAACAGCACGTGGATGATGAACAGATTGTATAACCTTGTATAACCTATAAATTAAGGAGGAAATATGACACAGAAAAGTTGGAAATACGGGCAGCTTGAAGGGATCAGGCAAGCGTTGGGACCGGGTGAAGACCTTATACTTACTGGAACGAACGGAAAGGCATCCTTTCCGGGATTACCGGATATAAATTTAGAGCAGGAATTCGGCGAGGATCGGGTGATGAACTATACCGCTATCGACGAGCTGTGGTATTTCAACGTTGCATACGGTAGCGCAGTGGTAGGAGCTGGTAAAACCAAGGCCATCTGCCACCACGGTATGTACATGGCGAATGCCTATCCATACCACCATCTCAGCCAGCACGTGGCCAAGGACCACCATATGACCGGTGGCCAGGCGACAGTCCCATTCGTGCACTGGGCGAAACTGGCCCGGAAATGGGTAGGAGGAGCCGGCCAGCACTCCGATTATGAGGAGGATAGCTGGTTTATGCACATCCCGGGCGTCCGGACGGTGATCCCCTCCACGCCATACGATGCCAAGGGGCTGATGATCTCTGCGATAAGAAGTGGCGACCCGGTGGTGTATATCGATTTTGGCGGCTTCGGGTCGATGAAGGGGGATGTGCCCGATGAAGCCTACGAGGTGCCTTTCGGGAAGGCCGCCATTCGCACAACGGGTAACGACCTGACCATCGTCAGTTCCGGCGGAGGCATGGTTGAAGCCCAAAAAGGAACGGAAATGCTCAAGAAGGCGGGGATGAGCGTCGAGCTCATCGATCTCAGGTCGCTTAACCCCATGGATACGGAGACATTGATCAAATCGGTGCAGAAGACCAAGCGCCTGTTGACCTTCGACCTGTCCAAGTACACCTTGGCCCCCGGGGCGGAAGTGATCGCGCGAGTGGCCGAAGGAGTGGAGGGTGCCAAGTTCAAGAGGATCGCGCATCCTGATGCGCCTCCGGCTGCTGCTCCGGAGATGTACCTTTGGGCCAGGCCGGATGAAAACAATCTGGTTGACGCGGCCAAAAAACTTGTCGGTTGATGGAATAAGTCATCCATAACCTGTGTGGGAGAGGGCCCGCCCTTTTCCCGCACAACTTTTTTTTCTTACCAGTTAGTGTTTGGACGGAAAAAGGCTGTCATTATTGATATCGAAATGATATACATGAAATGCATGAGCCGAAGATTACGAAACCCCCCCAAAAGCGGCCTGACACAAATAAATTGAAAATAGTCGGGAGAGGTGTACCTAAAATTGTGCTGGAAACAATAAATAATGGAAGTGGAACATACATGTCCCGAATGCGGCGGCAATGCTCGTATGGAGGACGTCAAACTGTGTTTATGGAAAGCTGAAAGACTAATTGTAATAGAAGATATTAACGCCTTGGTTTGCGACAATTGTGTTGAGCAATTTTACGACAGCCTGACCCGATATAAGATCGACCGATTGGGAGAGAATGGTTTTCCCAAAGAAGAAGCAAGACGGGTGTTTGAAGTGCCCGTATTCTCGGTGGAGGATGTCAAACATTCCGTAATGGAGGATGCAGTAGAAGAGACCGAATCGGGGGAACCATCATGGGCGACCGACTGGAGCGAGTTGGAAGATGACCTGTAAATAATCGGTTTTACCCACCAGAATAGTTTAGAGCACCTAAAAATTCCAAAAATTTCAAAGGACTTTTTATAGAGGGAAGTGGTCATGAATAAAATAAGTTTTGTTTTTTTATTGGCGGTATTTCTTGCGCTACCGGGAGGTCTGACTCATGCTCAGGCGAGGTACGATTGGATGGCGAAGGGGGGATGCGAAATTCTAATGTCACTGAATAGGGGCGATTTGTTGGAGATCGTGACTGCGGAAAGGACAGGGGTGGACAGTAGTATGGAGGAATGGAAACAGGTGGAGATAACTTTTGGAAAGTGGCAAAAATTTTTTGCTGACTCAGACCTCCCCGAAAAACAGGGGAAAACCCTGGCCGCATACCTAGCGAATTTCATGCCGGTTCCGAAGGAGGGATTGCCACAGAATCCAAAGGAGATCACCTGCTCCCATCTTCACCTTGATTCACATCAATTGGTCATTAAATTCTGTCAGGACTGTCACGGACTCAAAACACCGGTTCAATCAGAAGCAACGGTGGTGGGATGGTTGAACCTCTTTGCCGGGCCAGCCCTGGGGCAAGATACTGAAGCCACTGCAAAAGAGCAGGAAGCAATGGCCTATTACCTTTGGATTAATAATCCTGTCCCGGATGAGTCTATTCCGAAGAGCCAATGGGAACCTCCGCACCCTTGAACCATCCAATTGATGCCACTGCGATATCAGCGGACAGGGAGATGTAATTCTGATCCGTGGCTTGCCCGACTATATCCGAACCTCGGGGGGTTAACTCTGCCGTGTTATAATTCTTCTGCGCTTCATTATTCCTCATAATCGATTCTTTTTATATCCAGGCCAAGGTCTTATTCCGATTAGCAAATTACTTGGATCAATTTTTGAGAATTATCAATGTTTTCCGTAAATCGATTTTTGACGATCCAAGAGAAGGAAGAATAACCGTTATGAAAAAGATAAATTTGATTGTTATATTAGCAGTATTTCTTTTCCTTGCAGGAGGACTGGCAGAGGGATTTGAGGGATTTGAGGGATACGAATGGATGCCGGAAGGGGGCTGTCAGATTTTAACGTCACTGAACAGAAGTGATTTATTGACCCTTGCGACGACCAATAAAACCGAGGAGGAATGGGAAAAGTTTTTTGCCGACTCAGAGCTTACCGAAAAACAGGTGAAAACACTTGCAACTTATCTGGCCCTGCAAATGCCGGTTCCGAAAAATAAACTACCGCCGAATGTCAAGGAGTTAACCTGCGATGTTCTGCCCTACGATGGGCAGATGGTTGTGCTCAAAGTATGTCAGAATTGCCACGGCCTCGGACAGGTGGTGTTACAGGAAAAAGATCTTACGGCTTGGTATATCCAAATTGGGGCGCGTTCCCATAGCGAAATTGAATTGGATGAAAAGGATAGTCAATTAATTGTTACCTACCTTTCGATCAATATGCCTGTTTCAGAAGAAGCCATTCCGGAGGCCCTCCTAGAATCATTTACGTCGTATTAACGACAATGATACTGAATGACGGTTCGGAGTGGGAAGCCCTGCTGGTTCTGAAGCACCTGATTCCCTGCCATTGCTGTTTCATTTAGCCTGTAACAATCCTTACCAGCCATTGGGCTGGATCGATTTCCTCAACGATCCCGGATAACTATCCAAAAAGGTGGAATAGTCAGTATGCATTATCGATAAATATCTTTCAGTGGCCCAAAGGGGAAGGTGATCCGCAATGAAAAAGATATATTTGATGGTTGTTTTGATGGTATTATTTACCTTCCCGAAAGGGTTGACTCCGTTCAAGAGGAATTCGAATGGACGCTGAAGGCGAATGTTAGATATTGAACTCACTGAACTGAAATGATGTATTTGACCCTCGTGACCGCCAAAAGATCCGAGGAGGTATGGCAAGACTTTTCGCTGACGGCAAGCTAACTTTAAAAGGTGAAAACCCTGGCGGTACACTTGGCGCAGAGGATGCCAGTTCCGAAAGACGAACTGCCGCTGGATGTCAACGAGATCACCTGCGATGTTCTGCCCTAAGAAGGGTGGCTGGTTGTACTGGAAGATTGTCAGAATTGCCACAACCTCGGACAGGTGGTGTTACAGGACAAGAATATTTTGGCTTGGTACATTCATAGCGAGATTTTGACTGAACAGAGGAGTCAAGCCCTAGCCACCTACCTTTCGATCAATATGCCTGTTCCAAGAGAAAAAATTCCGGAGGCTCTACTCAGAAACTATTAATCCCTAAATTGAGCTATTCTTAAAAAAGAAACGGAACATTACGATTATATTTTCAAGGTATGAATGAAACTTTCCGGAATCAGAATTTGATCATCAAACTCATGGATGTATGAGTCAAAATGGCCATCAGAATGCCTATTTCAGATCCGGAAAGTCTTAATTTATCATCTCGTGGACAGACTAATCCACTCAAACCTACATGCTTTTATACTGAACTGAAACCAGTTTATCAGATCGTCGCCAATGCCTGCCTGCATGAAGCAAATAGTCGGTCTAACCGCAGACGCTCGAAGGAGGCTTTGGGAACTTTCATGATCAGTTTGCCTGCATGCCGGGTCAGTTTGCCCGCGGTATCAAGAAACTGACGCCAGAAGGTATCGGCATACACCGTCACCGTAATTACAGGCGCGCTGACATCTTCCTTGAAGGCTTCGAACAGGTTATTGCCGAGCAGCATCAGATAGTACCATGCGGCATTGGCATTGAAATCCTTGAACGGCAGTTGTTCATGGCCAAAGTTTTTTAGCGCCTGGTTTGCCAGTTCATCATTACCCCGCCGGTGGATACCACGACAGAATGCTATGAGCCCGGATCTGGTGTTCTTCACCGGCTTGACGTAGTAGGTCATCAACAACACTTCCCATGCCGATGTTTGTGATGATTTCGCTGTCATGACCCATACCAGGCAAACTCAGTTGGGTATCAACTACAATCAAGCGGCTGTAAATTGTACGGCGGGCCTTCTCCCAGGTTCCCTGCTGACTCATAAACTCTGTGTACTCCCAGACATCCCTGCTGCCCGTTGAAGTGAAGGTCCGCCAGTTAGTGGCATTTTCCGCACTTTTCCTGACATTGGCATACAACTTACCCGCACTCAAGTAACCGTTGTTCAGCTGCTTACAGTGCTTAAAGATTCCCTCGTCAAAAAAGGCGGCATCCATGCGCACCACGACCGGCACATCATCGCAGTATTCTCGGCAGATTTTATCTCGGATGTGAACCAGCATCTTCTCCACCGTATCCCCGTGATTGGAGTGTATGCTCCCCGAAATACCGCATCAACCATATAGGTACCTAGTTCATCTGCAGGGGGTGGACCCCCCTTGACCTTCTTGTAAGTCGGCTGAACGCCCTGGCGTTTCCGTGCATCATCATTTTCAAGTACCATCGTATCGATACCAAGCTCAATGACATTGGGACGTGTCTTCCTGCGTCTCCAGATGAAAAGCCTTTGCAGCAGACAACGAAACAAATAATCTCGCACAAAAGAGAACCACCCAAAAAATCTTTTCACCGGGTGCGATGAAGCAAGGCATTCCTCTTTGGTTGTGAGCAGTGCGGCATAACTCTCATCACGTTTGAGATGATCAAACAAGGAGATATGACGGCTGATGCCGTCCATAAAAAAACAGAGCAACTGGATAAAAAGATCAGTAACTGGAATGCCTTTTTTATTTTTTCGCATCGAATCGAACTTTAGTTCAACGATCGTCATGAGTTGATTACTGCGTAGATACCGGGAAAACAGGGCCAATCCAGCACAACCGGTTATACGTTCATCAGTTGATTCAAAAGTTACAGAAACTCTGCTTGTTTTTAACATGGAATCTGTTATTATTTCCCATAAAGCTCTCTACTGTCGGGTGGGGTCACATTTTGTGGTAATTTAGGCATTACACACTGAAATATAACACTTTATTCTAAAGTTTGGGATCTTTTCTGTTTTTAATTGCTCAATTTAGGTAATCATATTAAAGACTCAGGATTTGGGATGATATTCCGGAGCAGGCGGCCATGCTGTTTAATTCCTTAAATTTCTTTTTATTCCTTGGGATTGTTCTTATCTTCTTTTATGTCCTACCAAGTAGATACCGATGGTTTTGGCTTCTCGTGGCGAGTTATTATTTCTATATCTCCTGGGAGCCGATAAATGCCATATATCTAATCGTTGCTACCATTTCCGCCTACCTCTGCGGTCTGGGGATCGCCCGGGCCGGGAAAAAGACGACCAAAACCGGGTTCCTTATCGTAGGGCTCTTCATCAACCTTGGCATTTTGGTCTTCGTTAAGTATTACGATTTTCTGGCGGGGCAACTCGATCCTCTCCTGATCAAATCCGGGACTACCACAGTGGAACCTTTTCTTCCCCGGCTTGACCTTTCAAACCCGGTCGGATTGTCTTTCTTCACTTTTTCAGTGGTGACCTATCTGGTTGACCTATATGCCGGCAGAATGGATCTTGCCCGTCATCCCGGCAAATTCGCAGTGTATGTGGCATTTTTCCCCAAGTTGTTCGCCGGACCGATCGAAAGGGCGCGTTACTTTCTGCCCCAAATAGCAAGGACGGTTCGGTTCGAAGAGCATAAGATCACCCAAGGACTCCAGCTGATCTTGTGGGGCATGTTTAAGAAGGTTGTCATTGCGGATAATCTGGTGGACCTGGTGGACAAGTCCTTCTCCAATCCACTGTACACACCCCCCATCGCCCTTATCATGGGTGCTTATTTCTTTGCCTTTCAGATATATTGCGATTTTTCCGGATACACCGATATCGCCTTAGGCGTTTCGAAGTTGTTCGGTATCGATCTTAAGGAGAATTTTAGGAGATCCTACCTGGCCGTTTCGACGGCCGAATTCTGGAGCAGACGGTGGCATATTTCTCTGGGCAGTTGGTTTCGGGACTATCTTTACTTTCCACTGGGGGGGAGCAGGGCCGGCCGGACGAGGCAATATTTCAATCTGATGACCGTTTTCGTCGTGAGCGGCCTCTGGCACGGCGGGCTCGGCTATGGTGTCGGCTGGTCATTTCTGGTGTGGGGGGCGTTGAATGGTCTTTACCAATGGGTCGGGGTCGGTACCGCCGGTTTGTGGCGTAAAGCCGGAGACCGTTGGCCGATGATCCGAGACAGTGGCGCCTGGCACGTCTGCCGTGTTCTGTTTACCTTTCACCTGATCACCTTTTCCTGGATATTCTTCAGGGCGAACTCCACCGAAGAGGCCTGGATCATAATCAAACGCATCTCGCTGAGCCTGGGAAGCCTGCCCCAATATCTCCCACGGTATCCATTCACCCAGGAGCACTTGACGGCGTTGGCGCTTATCGTTTTCTTGATTGCGGTGGAGATTCTGGACGAGCGCAGATCAGTGTGGGAATGGCTGAACGCGGCGCCAAAACTGGTGCGGTGGACAGTGTACTATGCGCTGATCTTTTCCATGCTCCTGCTGGGACAGTGGCAGGCGACCGAATTCATTTACATGCAGTTTTAACTCTTTTACAACTGGCAGGTGGAAAAATTGAAAACTCATATACAAAGATGCGTGTTGTTTATCGTGATCGGTCTTATTTTATACGGAGGCGTTTACTATACGGCGGATATGCTGGCTTACAAGAATGGCCGCCTTAACTCGTTTCACAAAGTCAAGACAACGAAACAAAGCGCCTTTGATTATGTTATCCTTGGCGCGTCCCATGCGCTGCCCTTCGGTTTCGAGGATATGAATGCCACTCTTGAAGGGTTGACGGGAACCAGGATCATCAATCTTGCGGGCTCGGGCCACGGAATCATCCCCAACATTCTTGTCTTTGAATATTTCCTGAAATACCACCAGACAAAAAATGTACTCTATGTGTTAGATACTTTCGCACTTTCTTCAAAAAAATGGAACGAAGAACGATTAGAAGATGTGAAATTATTGCAATGGGCTCCTTTCGATCTCACCCTGGCTAGGATGCTTCTGGATTATTCCTTTGAAAAAGGAATAAACAAAAAGGTGCCGCTTGATTACATCACAGGTTTTTCTAAAATCAACAACCATTCGCGCCTTGAACCAGAAATATTTGACGGAGAAAAAAAATTTGGTACAAAATACCGTTTTTTTAAGCCCAGAGACAGACAGCGAATTAAATATCTTTACGGAAGCGAGAAAAGCGATGCTCTTTTTGGTACGTACATGGCGACATTTATGGATTGGATTGAAACCATTAAGATGAATAATATTGGGGTGATAGTAATCAAAACCCCCATACCAACGCACATTTATGAGATGATTCCTCAGGAAAATGAGTTTAACAGAAAAATCCAGAAGGTGTTAATGGAGGAGAAGATACCTTTCTATGATTTTTCCCTCATAAACAACGAGAAGGAGTTTTTTTACGATACTGATCATCTAAATTCCAAAGGAGTAGATGAGTTTTTTACAAACCACCTCAAGGATGTCTTGAAAAGACATGTTGCACCTAAGAAGGGATAGCCGATAATGCGCACCTTGGCAAGTGTTCGAATTGTTTCTTTGTAGGCATCAATGTATTGCGCGGCTTCTGCGGTAGCTAGCTTAATAGATGTATGCACAGGGATGCTCTCAACCACAGACCAAATAAGGCCCGCCTCCTCTGTCAGTCCTATTTTTATAGATTCGAGCAGGTCCTCATCCCTTGGCTCATGGCCCGCGAGAAGATCGTGGTGGTGGCTGTACCAGTGACTCCCGGAACGTCCCGGCATTCAAGCTGGGCTAAATGGATTCGGAAAAATCCACGAACCCGATCCCCTGACCAACAGCGAGTGCGGGGAGCCAATGCGGATCATCGCCTTCATCACCGATTCGCTTGAGGTCGCGAAAATCCTTGAACACATAGGGGAACAGACCTCGCGTGCGCCACCCCTGATGCCAACCGATCCCGTTCCCTCATTCTGCGACTTCGGCGATACTAACTTCCAATCCCCTGAAGTTCCCTGGTATCCCACCCTCCCGCGCTCGAGTGCTTTTGAGCGCGGCACGGAGTCCTGCGTACATTACGGACCTGTCTGCAGATACAGAGAGGTTTCAACAGTCGTGGAAGGGCCTTGTAACGCAGCGTTCGGTGGGACAGGCCCCAAAAGCTCAATTCCCGAGAGATTCAACCCGGGACCGGCCCACAACGGGTCGCCGAAGCCCGTCTTTCAGAATCATAATACTCCGGAACACTTCTTTCAAATCTTCAAGTGTCTGAATTTCTTCAAACGGAAGATTTAGCGACTTTGCGGTTTCCTGATAAATCCAAGTTGGATTC
>Ga0114993_10005127_pt1 | contig 12737 bp, 9 predicted proteins | sample ArcticOcean_MG_C_FD_87042 | JGI IMG/M metagenome (GOLD analysis project Ga0114993, IMG submission 87042) | Marine microbial communities from western Arctic Ocean - ArcticOcean_MG_CB2_150 | ecosystem: Environmental > Aquatic > Marine > Oceanic | place: Arctic Ocean: Canada Basin | collected...
CAGGAGGATGGACAACAAAATCAGCAGGAGTAGGTAATGGTCTGTGTAACTTTGGTTTAAATACAGTTACTAAGCAGTTACTCAATCTAACTCCATCTACGACTTATGAATTTAAGATGAAAGCTTTTTACTGCGGTGGAACATCATCTAATTATTCTCCAGCTGTACAGTTCACAACAGCTGATGTATGTCCTGATATGACTAACTTGGCTGTACAGACCTTTAATGGCAATCAATCTAAGGCTCGTTTTAGTTGGGATACAACTGGAGCTTATGTCTTTGCTAGAATTTTACTTAGAGTTGATACAGCAGGTGCTACATGGCTAACAGCAGGAGGCTTTGGTGTTTACTATCCAACCCTGTTTGTAAATAAGTTTGGTCTTCAATCTGGAGAGTCATATAGAGCACAGGGTAGAACTTTCTGTGATTCTAATATTACAGCTTATAGATCCCCAACATGGACAGTACCAGTATTTTGGACTCAGCCAGGATCAATAAGAATGAGTGGAGGGAATACTATTACTAATTTAGATATATATCCCAACCCATCTAACGATTTATTTAATATAACATTTAGTGTGAAAGAAATTACCGATCTTAATATTAGAGTATTTAATGTATTAGGTATTCCTATCTATTCTGATATAAGAGAAGAGTTTATTGGGGAATATATAAAACAAATAAATTTAGAGGGTTATTCAAAAGGGGCTTACTTCTTAGAAATTGAGGTTAATTCGAAGTTTGTAAATAAAAAGCTAATTCTTTATTAGAATTTTTAGGAATTAAAGCTGTGTTCCATCTAAAGTAGTAAGGCTTATTACTTCAATAACAAAGATTAATGTTGATCCATGTGGAATTGGAGATCCTTCAGGGCTATCATTTCTATATGCAAGCTTAGCAGGTATAACAACTCGGTACTGATCTCCAACACTCATTAATAGAAAAGCTTCATATAATCCAGGTAATGTTGTTTGTGTAAGTACTGTTGGCATTTGAGCAGGTTCTTTTTCAATTGAACTAGCATAAACTTCTCCATTAATTAAAGAAGCCTGATAGTGAAAAGTAACTATATTCTCTTCTTGAATTTGTACACCTGTATTTCCTGGTTTTAATACTTCATATTGCAATCCTGACTCTGTTGTTGTAACTCCTTCTTTTTTTGCATTTTCTATCATATACTCCTCACCCTCTTTAAGTGCTTCTGCTGCTTGTTCATATTTCATTTCTTGTTTTAATTGATCGAAATAGTCATTTAAAATAGAATCAGTTCCAAGAAGACCAATATCAAGTTTTTGGTCATAAATAACATCATTGAATCCTTTAGCAATAGATAGGGCGTCAATTTCTTTTAGATCATGTTTCTCTTTCATAGATGTAGCTATATTCACGCCAATAGAGTAAGAAAATCTTTCTAGATCTGTTTTTGGAGTTTTATATTTTGGTTTTTGTGCGCATGAAGAGGTTAAAATTAACAAACAAATTACTAGTAATTGAGGTGTTTTCATGTTATGATATTTTGTTTACAAAAATACATTTATTGTTTAAATTTCATGTTATTAGCAATATTCATTTTTTTATATTTGGAAATTAATTCTTTTTATGAAAATTACTAAAACAAATATAGATGGCTTGATAGTTATTGAACCAGAAGTATTTTTAGATGATAGAGGATCTTTTTTCGAGAGTTGGAATTTAAATAATTTTAAAGAGATTGGTATAGAAGAGAATTTTGTTCAAGACAATCAATCTTTATCTTCTAAAGGAGTCCTGCGTGGTTTGCATTTTCAGAATCCACCATTTGCCCAAAGTAAATTAGTTCGAGTTATAAAAGGATCTGTTCTAGATGTCGCTGTTGATGTTAGATCAAATTCCCTAACCTATGGGTTACATTATTCTGTGATTTTAAGTGAGAAGAATTGCAAATCCTTTTTTATGCCTAAAGGTTTTGCACATGGTTTTATTGCTTTAGAGGATAATACAATATTTTCATATAAATGTTCTGAATTTTATAATAAAGATTCAGAAGGAAGTTTTGCCTGGGATGATGAAGATCTATCTATTGATTGGAAAATAGAGAATCCTATTATTTCAAATAAAGATAGTGATGCACAATATTTTAAAGATTTTAAAAGTAAATTTAATGATTAGAAAAGCAGTAGTTGTATCAGTAGTTATCTCAGTAATATTGTTGTCTCAATTTTTTATTTTTTCTTCCTATCTCAACACATCTGATAATATTCATCAGCAAGGTTTTAATAATAAATATAATGTTTATTCAATTTTAAAACCTAATAATCTGAAGTTTGCAAATGAAGATATTCCTAACAGTTCATTAGATGTATGGGAAAGGCTTGACAAAGAATTATTAAAAAATATTTATTGGCAATCTAATACTATGCTATATTTTAAAAGAGCACATAAATATTTCCCTATCATAGAAGAAATCTTAGCTAAGAATAATGTTCCTAATGATTTTAAATATTTAGCATTAATTGAGAGTGGTTTTGAGTATAAAGTATCTCCATCAGGTGCTGCAGGTTTTTGGCAAATTATGAAAGGAACAGCGAGAGAGTATGGTTTAGAAGTTAACTATGCAATTGATGAGAGGTATCATCTTATAAAGTCTACTGAAGTTGCTTGTAAATATCTTCAAAAAGCTTATGATGAATTTGGTAGTTGGACAATGGCAGCAGCAGCATATAATATGGGTATAAATGGTACGCGAGGAAAAATACTTAAACAGGAAACAAATAATTATTTTAACCTTTATTTAAGTGATGAAACTTCAAGATATGTGTTTAGAATTATTGTTGTTAAAGAGATTATGGAAAATCCTAAGAAATATGGTTTTGTTTTTAGAAATAGTGATTTATACACATCTCCAGAGGTAGATCAAGTTAGAGTAGATTCTACAATTGATGATCTCTATTTGTTTGCTAAGAATAATAAAATTAATTATAAGACACTAAAGAAATATAATCCTTGGTTAAGAACATCATCCCTTCCAGATAAATCAAGAAGAGTCTATTATATTGATATTCCTAAAGATCTTGATTTTTTAGTATTTGATGATATTGATATAGGTGACAATATTAAATAATGGAAAGTCAGCAAGATTCTATAGCTATTTATGGCGCTCGCGTTCATAATTTACAAAATATAAATTTAAAAATTCCTAGAAATAAACTTGTTGTTATAACTGGAAAAAGTGGTAGTGGTAAGTCATCATTAGCGTTTGATACAATTCATGCTGAAGGTCAAAGAAGATACCTAGAAACTTTTAATGCCTATGCTCGACAATTTATAGGTAATATGGAACGTCCTGAAGTTGATAAGATAACTGGCTTAAGCCCTGTTGTTGCTATAGAGCAAAAAACAACATCTAGAAATCCTAGATCAACTGTTGGTACTATTACCGAGATTTATGATTATTTGCGATTACTTTACTCTAGGATTGGTGTCGCATATTCATATAACACAAATGAGGAAATGATTAGTTTTAGTGATAATCAGATTTTAGATTTGTTGTCAAAAGATTTTCATGATCAGGCCCTGTCTATCTTATCTCCAGTAATACGTTCAAGAAAGGGGCATTATGGTGAGTTGTTTTATAAATTAGCTAAGCAAGGATATCTAAAGGTAAGAGTTGATGATGAGATTATTGATATTGTTCCTTCTTTAAAGCTAGATAGATATAAAACTCATAATATAGAAGTTGTCATTGATAGATTAAAAGTTAATAATAAAAATCATAAACGATTAATCTCATCAATTAAATTAGCTTTAAATTTTGGAGATGGTGTTATGATGGTTGTTTCGGGAAAAAATGATACTCCAAGATATTTTAGTAGAAACCTAATGTGTCCAACAACAGGAATAGCATATAAGAATCCTGAGCCAAGTTCTTTTTCATTTAATTCGCCAAGAGGATCATGTCCTAAATGTAATGGGTTAGGTGTTTTTAAATCTGTAGATCTAGATAAAATAATACCTAATAGATTATTAAGTATTAATAAAGGTGGTATTGCTCCTTTAGACAATAAGAATTCTTCATGGATAACTGATCAGCTAGAAATCATAGGAAAAAAACATGATTTTACCTTGAACACTCCTATAAAAGAAATTAGTCAAGAGGCTCTTGATATAATTCTTTATGGAACCAAGGATAATATAAAAGTAAAATTGAAAACGGCTGGTATATCTAAGCAGTACAAGATAGATTTTTTAGGAATCGTAAATTTTATTGAGGAACAATCAAGAAATTTTTCTGTTAAAAGTATTGCACGCTGGGCTTTTAAATACATGTCTTCTCATACTTGTAAATCTTGTCAGGGCAGTAGGTTAAATAGGCAGTCCTCTAATTTCAAAATTGCCAATAAGAAAATATTTGATGTTGTTAATATGGATATTGAGAGTTTGAAGGATTGGTTGTTATCTATTGAGTCATCTTTAAGTAAGAATCATAAAACTATAGCAAAACAAATAGTAAACGAATTATTAACGAGAGTTCAGTTTATAGTTGATGTTGGACTCTCTTATTTAACTCTTAATAGATCTTCTAAAACACTCTCTGGTGGAGAAGCTCAAAGGATACGTTTAGCAACACAAATAGGAACGCAGCTTACTAATGTATTATATATATTAGATGAGCCTAGTATTGGTCTTCATCAAAGAGATAATCTAAAGCTTATTGAGTCTTTAAAAAAACTTAGAGATATCGGAAATTCTGTAATTGTTGTTGAGCATGATAAAGAAATGATATGTAATGCAGATTATGTTATTGATATGGGGCCTGATGCAGGTGTTTATGGTGGTAAAGTTGTTGCAAGTGGAACTTATAATGAGATATTAAAGGCTAATCACATTACTTCTGATTACTTAAATGGAAGAAAAAAAATTACTATTCCTAAGACTCGAAGAGAGGGTAATGGCAAGTTTTTGCAATTATTATCAGCTAAAGGAAATAATCTTAAAGAAATTAATCTTAAAATACCTTTAGGTCTATTGTGTTGTGTTACTGGTGTTTCTGGAAGTGGTAAGTCTACTTTAATAAATGAAACTTTGTATCCTATTTTGAATAAGTATTTCTTTAGAGCAGAAAAAATTCCTCTACCTTATGAGAACCTTATAGGTATTGAAAATATTGATAAAGTTATTGAAATAAATCAGGCTCCTATAGGAAGAACGCCAAGATCAAACCCAGCAACCTATACTGGAGTTTTTTCTGATATAAGAGACTTATATACTAATCTAGAGGAATCTAAAATTAGGGGATATAAAGTTGGCAGATTTTCATTTAATGTAATCGGAGGAAGATGTGAGACATGTAAAGGGGCTGGTAAGAGAACTATTGAGATGAATTTTCTTCCTGATGTTTTAGTGCATTGTGAGGATTGTAATGGCATGCGTTATAATAGAGAGACTTTAGATGTTAGATATAAAGGGAAATCGATTTCTGATATATTAAATTTAACTATTAATCAAGCAGTAGATTTTTTTAAAAATATTCCAACAATTATTAGAAAAATAAGAACTCTTAAAGATGTAGGTCTTGGGTATGTGACTTTAGGTCAATCTGCAACAACACTATCAGGAGGAGAAGCTCAAAGAATTAAATTAGCCTCTGAACTTTCAAAAAGAAGTACTGGAAATACTTTTTACATTCTTGATGAACCAACAACAGGACTTCATTTTCAAGACATAAAAGTTTTACTTCAAGTAATTGAATCAATTGTAGATAAAGGAAATACAGTTTTAATTATTGAACATAACATGGATGTAATAAAAGTCGCTGATTACATTATAGATCTTGGAAAGGAGGGAGGTGATAAAGGGGGTTATATTGTGTGTGAAGGTTCGCCAGAACAGATTGTTGGTTCTTCTGACAGTTATACTGCTAATTTTCTTAAGAATGAATTATAGTTTACTGCATCTTATTAGATATAAAAATGTATTTTCTTAATTTTTTCCTATTTTTACGCCAATATAAAATTATTTAAGATGAATAATTACTTGCAAAAGATTCTTATCATATTTCTTTTAATTTGTTCAGTTTCTGTTTTTGCCCAACATACTCCTAACACTGAAGCAAATACTATTCCATTAAAACCTAGACTTACTTTAGGTACAAACTTTTATAATTATCAAGGAGGAATTGCTGGAACTGAATCACATTATCTATCTGGTAATATGGGTTATGTTGCAGGAATGAGATTAAATTTAAACAAGAATATTGATTTATCCTTTTTGTTTACAGGTCCTTCAACTTTTTCTGAAAAAGAATATGATTCTGATGATGGTTCTTTACAAAGTTCGTTTATTTCAGACTTTCGTTCTTTAGGACTTCATTTAAATTACAATTTTAATAATAATAAGAAGTCCTTAATTAGTCCTTTTATTGGTTTAGGACTTCAACGTTTATCATTTAAGACATTAAATAATGATGTTATTTTTGATCAATATTTAGTTGAGGAATCTGGGCTTGTGATCCCTTTAGGAGTTGGATTAATGCTTAATATTTCTGATAGAATGAGATTTGATGCATCCTTAAATTACACTTTATCTCAAGTAGATATTGATAAGGCTAGTGACGATTTAAATGATAATTATGTTGTGCTTAATTTCTCTATACACTATGATCTTTTTACTCCAGAACCAAGTGGAAGAGATTATTTAAAGGAAAAATATTATTCTGATGTAAATTTTGATAAATTAGATCTTGCAGATCAAGATGGGGATCTTGTATTAGATATAAATGATTATTGTCCAGAAACACCTACTGGAGTTAAAGTGGATGAAACAGGTTGTCCTTTAGATTCAGATAATGATGGTATTGCAGATTATATTGATAAAGAAAAGAATTCTTTTATTGGTGCTATTGTTGATGAAAAAGGTGTTACTCTAAAAGGAGATAAATTTAAAAGTATGTATGTTTCAGATGAAGTAGCATCTAGAAAATTTGCAAACTATTATAATGAGAATGAGATTTCAAGGGATGATTTTAAAACAATAAATGCTTATTTAATTGCAAAGGCAAATGCTTTTAACAATCTATACAATACGAATAATAATGATGTTAATGATTTTAAAGGTGTCAAATATAAAATTCAGCTTGGCGTGTATAATGATGGTATCCCTGCAAAGGTGATTAATAAATTATTAAGTTTAGAGGATTTAGAAAGTATAACGCTAGATGATGGTAATGTGGTTTATGCTGTAGGTCATTATTTAACTATTGATGATGCATTAGGTAGAGAGTTTGAATTAGAAAATGCAGGCTTTGATAATTTAGAATTATTAGAAATTAAAGATGGTATTTTATCTATTTATAGACCTCAATTAGTTGAAGATGTTGTTTCTGAAAACACTATTAAAACAGATTCTTTAATCAAAGATAAGTTAAACACTGATTCTGTTGTTTCTGTAGAAAATGTTGCTGGTAAAAAGGTTGATACTCCTTCAACTGTTTACAGAATCCAAATTGGAGCATATAATGTTACATTACCAGAAAAAGTTTTTGATGGTGTAGATAATGTAGTTTCTTTTAAAGGTAATGACGGTTTAGTCCGTTATATGACAGGTTCATTTGGTAATTACAGCGATGCTATCCAATATAAAGCTCAAATGAGAGCTAGAGGTTTTGAAGACGCTTTTGTTGTAACCTTTAAAGATGGAAAGAGAATACCTTTAAATAAAGCGATTATAACTAAGAAGGTAAACAAAGTAAAGAAATCATCTAAGAAAGTTAAAGTAAAAAGTACTAGTAAATCTAATAAGTTAGGTCTTAAATTTATTATTCAAATAGGTGTTTTTCCTGAGATTCTATCTGCTAATGACTTGTCTATGATGAGTAAGATAAATAATGTAAAAAATGAGGCTTCAGGTAGTTTTTATAAGTATTATTCACAAGAGTTTGATGAATATTCTTTAGCTGCTACACAACTTCAAAAGGTGAAGTCAGTTGGCTTTAATGATGCTTTTATATTATCTACACTTGATGGAGAAGCAATATCTCTTGAAAAAGCTTTAGAGTTAAATAAATAGATCTATTTTACTTTTTTCTTTTTGCTTCCTTCATAAACTTGAAACTCTCTAAAACTACACTTTAAATTTCCATTCATTACTTCTATTTTTTTAGATGGTTTCAGTCCAATCATTTTTAAGTTTTCAATGTCTGAAGATATTAGCCATACTGTACAATTTTTATAATTATTCTTTAGAGAGTCTCCAATTTTTTCATAAAACTCGTTAATACCAAGCTCAATTCTTTCTCCGTAGGGAGGATTAAAAATGACAAATGTATTTTCTGATATCAGGGTGTAAAAGAAATCCTCATTTTTAACTTTTATATTATCAAACATTAATGCATTTTCAATATTTCTTCTAGTTATTCTTATTGCTTTCTGAAAATTATCACCTCCTGTTATATTTCCTTGGAAATCTTTCTCTTTATCAAGTGAAACATCTTTTATTTTTTCAAATAAATCCATATCAAAATCTTTCCAAGTTTCAAATCCAAATTTCTCTCTAAAAATATTTACTGGTATATTATAGGCAATTAGAGCTGCTTCAATAAGTATAGTGCCAGAGCCGCACATTGGGTCATGGAAATTAGATTCCTGATCCCAACTACTTAAAAGTATTAATCCAGCAGCTAAAACTTCATTCATAGGGGCAATTATTGTATCAGATTTATAACCTCTCTTGTGAAGCGATTCCCCAGAGCTATCTAATGATACAGTACAGGTGTGTTTGGCTATGTGAAGGTTAATAGTTATATCAGGGTCTTGTGGATCTACATTTGGACGTTGGTTATATTTTTTTCTAAAGAAATCTGCAATTCCATCTTTAACAAGTAGTGAGGCGTATTTACTATGTGTAAAGACTTCTGAGTGTGTTGTAGCGTGTGTTGCAAAGGTGTTTTCTAAATTAAGATATTCTTCCCAATCAATTTTTAAGATATTATTATATAATTCCTTTTCATTGTGTGCCTGAAATGTTGCAATTGGTTTTAGGATTCTAAGACAAGTTCTAAGATTAAGATTTGCTTTATACATAAATCCTTTATCTCCTTTAAAGCTAACTGCTCTGTTTTGTGTTTTAACATTTTGAGCACCAAGATTACTAAGTTCATTAGCGAGCGTCTCTTCTAGGCCATACATTGTTTTGGCTAGCATATAGAAGTTGTCATTTTTCATTTTACAAAGATAGTTTTATAAGTGATAGAATTAGTTAATTTTGTGTTATTAAATTTACTTTGAGATCAGTGAAAGAAATAAATCATTCAAATAGTTCAATCTATATTAACGAGAGTTTTGAAAACCTTTTTGATTATATTAATCATATCAAAAAGGAAGAAGCATTTTATTTAATTGATGAGAATGTTTTAAGTATACATAAAAATCTTTTTTCTAATTTTTCTAATATTATTAGTATTCCCTCTGGAGAAGAGACTAAATCTATTAGATATGTTAATAATATTATTGGGAAGCTAATAGAGTTAGGGGCTAATAGAAAAACTTTTATTATTGGTATTGGAGGTGGTGTTACGTGTGATGTTACAGGTTTTATTGCCTCAATATTTATGAGAGGAGTTAATTTTGGGTTTGTTCCTACCACATTATTAGCTATGACAGATGCTTCATTAGGGGGTAAAAATGGTATTAATTTTAATAATTTAAAAAACATTTTAGGTGTTATTAATGAGCCTGATTTTGTGTTTGTTGATTATTCTTTTTTAAAGACTTTAGGCTATGATGAGTTTCTTAATGGTTTTGCAGAAATCATCAAACATGCTTGTATTTCTTCTAGTAATTTCTTTTTGCATCTGGAGGAAAATGCAAATGATTATATCAAAATAGTTAGGGATGCTAATAATTCTTCTATTGATAAATTACATAATATAATATGTGAATCAATCAAGATAAAACTTAAGGTGGTTGATGGTGATAAAAATGAACTCAATAAAAGAAAGATGCTTAATTATGGTCATTCTTTTGGACATGCTATAGAGGCAAGGCATGGGATTCCTCATGGTGCTGCTGTAAGTTTAGGTATTGTGTTTGCTAATGTTTTAAGCAATAAACTTGGATATCTTAAAGAGGATAGCCTGAATAGGATTACTAATCTTTTAGAAAGATATAATCTGCCCGTAGATATTTCAAGCTTTGATAAGAAAGAACTAATCAAATGGATTGAAAAAGACAAAAAATCATCTGGACAGAATATTGATTTTGTATTCATACAAGATATTGGTGATTGTTTTGTTAAATCTCTTAGTATTCAGAAAATTATTGATTAATAGAAAGATATCTTCATTTCCTTATAACGGAACAATCTATATTAATTCTTCAAAAAGTTATTTTTTAAGATCCCTTGCTATTTCATGTCTAACTAACTCTAATTTGTGTTGGAGGTTAGTGTCTTAATTATGTCTTTTACTGACATTATTTTATTTGTGTACTGTATGGAAGGACCAGCACACCATACTGTTTTATAAGTTGAGCTAAAGGCAGATTTGGAAATTGTTTTCATTCCGTAATAAAATATGAATCTTTTTACCCATTTTTTTATTTTTTTATTTCTACTTAGAAGCTTTTCAATTATATTTTGATTTGTGCCTACTTTTTTGACGTAAGGAGTATTAATTACGGTACAAGGTGTTCCGGATATTTTGGTTGTCATTACAATATCTTCAGCACTATAATCCACACATGCTTGTTTGTATTCAGTTGATATGTCAGCTTCATGACATGCAATAAATGGTGATCCGATTGACACTCCAATTGCACCACAATTTAATATATGTGATATTTGCTTACTAGTACCTATTCCTCCTGCAGAAATTACAGGTATTTTACATGAGGATTTTAATGTTGCTATGAGTTCCTCTGCACTCATTTTTCCAGCATGACCACCTGCACTTTTGTTAACAGCTATTAATGCGTCTGCACCAAGTTCTTCTACTTTTAGCGCATATTTTAGATCTACTACATCACAAAATACTTTAATATTATTTTTCTTACATTCTTGTATTATTTTTTTTGGATTCCCTAATGATGTTATTATGAAGTTGATCTTATTTTTAATGCAAATCTGTAGTTGTTCTTCTAATTTGAAGTTAGATTTATTAGCAATTAAGTTTACGCCTAATCCTGTAGATAATGATTTTTCTCTAATTGTATCTAAGGCATTATCTAAATCTTGTGTAGTTCTAAAATTTAGAGCTGGTATACAGGCAGCGATACCATTATTTAAGGCTTCTATCATCATCTTGCTATTTGTAACAAGAAACATGGGAGCCATAATTATAGGGTGTTTAATATTTAGAATGTTTGATAACATACCTATAATTAATAATTAGTATAATTAATTGGTTCTGAATTTAAATTTAAATTCAGCGAGACTATTATTAGCTTTTATTATTTTTTGTTTTAACCCCTGTTTATAATTAAGAATTCGTTTGCTTAATTTATTATCTCCAATAGATAAAATTTGTGCTGCAAGAATGCCTGCATTTAATGAACCATCCAAACCTACTGTAGCAACAGGAACTCCTGGAGGCATCTGTAGTATTGAAAGTATTGAGTCCCACCCGTCAATTGATATCGAAGATCTACATGGGACCCCTATAATAGGAATATGAGTAAAGGCCGCAACAACTCCAGGAAGATGTGCCGCTCCACCAGCACCAGCAATGATAACTTTAATGCCATTTTTATGAGCGTTTGAAGCAAATTGTTCTACCATTTTTGGTGTTCTATGAGCTGATAATGCGTTAATTTCAAAAGGAATTTCCATATCATCTAAAAATTGTGCTGCTTTTTGCATAACCGGCATATCTGAAGTGCTTCCCATAATTATACTAACTTTTGCTTTCATTTCATTTTTTTTAAATAAGTGCAAATATATTGTTTTTAAAGATTATAATTATGCTATTTCTTTTTGATTTGTATTATTAATTTGCTATATTTAACAAAAAATGTAGTTTTTAACATGTTGATTGTGAAGTGGTTATTATTGAAAGAATAATTATAGAAAAAAAGATATAACTTCTTGGTATGAATATGTAAAAAGAATTTATATTTGCAGCCGCTTTCGAGCAAAAGATCTTTTAAATTACTAACTAGTCGTACAATTTTCTCAAAAGGAGTGTTTTTATCCAAAAACAATGTATATTTGCAGCCCTTTTAGGATAAATATATTTAGATTTTAAAAGGAAATTATTAAAATGGTATAAAAACCATTTTTTTATTGAAAAGTTCTTAAAAATATTGAAGATAGAATTAGATTACATCCTAAACAAAAGTCAATTTATAAACTTTTTTTACAACGAAGAGTTTGATCCTGGCTCAGGATGAACGCTAGCGGCAGGCCTAACACATGCAAGTCGAACGGTAACAGATCTAGCTTGCTAGATGCTGACGAGTGGCGCACGGGTGAGTAACGCGTATACAATCTACCTTTAACTGAGGAATAGCCCAGAGAAATTTGGATTAATACCTCATAGTATTATATTAAGGCATCTTTTTATAATTAAAACTTCGGTGGTTAAAGATGAGTATGCGTCCTATTAGTTTGTTGGTAAGGTAAAGGCTTACCAAGGCTACGATAGGTAGGGGGCCTGAAAGGGTGATCCCCCACACTGGTACTGAGACACGGACCAGACTCCTACGGGAGGCAGCAGTGAGGAATATTGCACAATGGAGGAAACTCTGATGCAGCCATGCCGCGTGCAG
>Ga0114993_10005132_pt1 | contig 12732 bp, 13 predicted proteins | sample ArcticOcean_MG_C_FD_87042 | JGI IMG/M metagenome (GOLD analysis project Ga0114993, IMG submission 87042) | Marine microbial communities from western Arctic Ocean - ArcticOcean_MG_CB2_150 | ecosystem: Environmental > Aquatic > Marine > Oceanic | place: Arctic Ocean: Canada Basin | collected...
GATCGTTCCATCGGGATAGCGATCCGGATTCAGGTCAACGCCGATGTATCGATCAACCTTGTGCTCGAAGACGCATTCATACGGCTTGCTTCCACAACCGAGGTCGATCAGCGTTCCAGCCGCCCGATCGACAACACCGAGCATATGCTTGTGGGCGATACGGAGGACCAGCCAGTTCTTCGAGAACACAGAGCCCGGTCTTCCATCAAGACCATCGCCAACCGTATCCACCCTTGCCAGACGGACACCAGTCATCAACAAAGCCAGTAAGCCAATGAAAAATGCAACATATGATGCGTTATCGCCCCCCAGCCAGCCGACAATCGCGGCGGAGGCAAGAGCTGCAGTAAGCGCATACATCTTTATGACCGCGGCCCTGACCGAGGAACCTGCGCGAATCAACCGTTGAGTAGGATGGTCGTGAGTCGAAACGGAAGGCATCGTCACCTTCGCGATCCGGATCAGAATCAGGAACACACCTTCAAAACAAGGGATAGCAACGAGAAGAGACGATGTGGCAATCCCGGCCAATCCACCGATCTTCGCGGATACCTCCAGTGCGGACACGCCCAACAGGAAACCGATCAGGAGCGAACCTGCATCCCCCATGTAAATTCGGGCCGGGTGAAAATTATGAAAGAGATAGGCAACCAGACACGCAGCCATCAATGCGCAGAGGATAGATACGTCAACCAGCCCAAGTGTGCCGGCAACGAAAGCGAACGCCGCCAACGTGATCGCTCCCACCCCACCCGACAACCCATCCACTGCGTCCAGAACGTTGAACGCATTGCACATCCACAGCAACCAGAGCGCATTGAGGAGGATGTCGACCGACTGTATTCCAGTCCAGTCGCGTCCCCCACCTATCCATAAGGACAGGATCGATACCAGGACCAAAAGAAAGGTTTTTCGCCTGGGAGAAAGAGCCTTCAGGTCATCGAGAAACCCAATGACGCTGACGCCCAGGATACCGACGACCAGGTAATCCGAAATTGGCTGTGAAAACAGGAAGAGCGTTGTGCTGATTGAAACCAGAAAGACCAGTCCGCCGACAGGAGAAATAACGTCGGTGCACCAACCCATACGAGCAGTGGCGAATCGGAACAACGATGTCAGGAGAAGTGTGAGAAGAAAGGAAACCGCTATCCCCTCGGCAGGCAAAATTGTGAGCATGCTGGGGAGCGAGCTCTGCACGGTGAGGACCGTCAGTTCGAAGGCTTGAAGTCCCGGACGGCAGTGATGACCGCGGAGACATCCTCGTTCGTCATAGCCGGGAACAGGGGCAGCGTGACCATGCGAGTCCACAAAGACTCTGTGATCGGAAGGGACCTCCGATACGGTTCATACACTGAGTAAAGATGATTCGGCCGATAGTGGACACCGGCATCGATACCGCGGTCGGCCAGGTGTTCAATCAGGCGATCCCGATCGTCTGCTAACACAACGAACGCGTGATGGGCGCTTCGCGCGTAATCTTGTTCCTGCAGGGGCTGGAGCCAATCCAGATCGGCAAAGGCCTGTCGGTATTGCACTGCGACTTCTCGCCGGGCGGCATTCGTTGATTCAAGCTTGCCCAGCTGGACGATCCCGATCGCGGCATTCAAGTCGTTCATGTGAAACTTGTAACCGACTTCTTCAATGTCGTACTCCCACGCCCTTGCCCGGCCGTTCTTCCGGAATCGATCGTAAGTGCTCCGCGAGATCCCCATCCAGCGCAGGTTCTTTACACGTTCCGAAATCTGCTCGTCGTCCGTCGTCAGCATCCCGCCGTCGCCAGTGCTCATGTTCTTCAACGCGTGGAAGCTAAAGCAACCGATCGTGCCGAGAGCCCCGACCATCCGGCCCTTGTAGCGCGCTCCGGCGGCGTGTGCGGCATCCTCTACAACGGGAATTCCTCTGGCGTTTGCTATCTCCATAATAGGGTCCATGTCGCACGGATGGCCCCCGTGATGGACGACGACAATCGCGGCCGTATCATCCGTCACACGATCCGCGATCGAGACGGGGTCGATGTTCAGCGTCTCGGGATCGATATCCGCAAAAACCGGCTTTCCTCCGTTCTGCAGGATCGCGTGATTCGTCGACACAAACGTCTGTGAGGTCGTTACGACTTCCTTGCCCTCAACGCCGATGACTTTCATTCCGGCGAACAGAGCAGAGGAACACGAATTCATGCTCAGGGCAAAGCGAGTGCCGACGTATTCAGAGAAATTCTTCTCAAGCGTCTCGACCTTTTGACCAGGGCCGACCCAGCCCGACATCAAAACTTCTCGAACGGCCTCAACTTCAGCTTCGTCAAAACACGGTCGAAATACGGGAATACTCATCAAAACTCCAGATGATCAGGATACTGATCCGCGAAAACGGTCAGGTGACTGGGAAAGGTTCTCGAACAGCAGCTTCCAATAGGCGCGGAATCGGGATCGGGCCGCTGGCCGTTTGCTGGGCAAAACGCTGGCCAGCACCCAACCCAGAGACCGGAGAAAAAGCTCCAGCGGCGTCATCAGGCTGAGCACGCGAGCCGAAAGCAGCCCAAAATGCTTTGCCGTAAAGTACCGATAGCTACGGTCACTGGCGATCAGCATGTGATCGAAAGCCTGCGCTGAACTATGCCCGCCTATATGACGGCCGATTGCTTCGACAACATAGTGCACGGACCAACCCGCCGTCTTGAGGCGGAGACAGAGATCCACGTCTTCAAAATACATAAAAATGGCCTTATCGAACCCATCAACTGCGGCAAACGCTTCCCGACGGCCTACCATACACGCGCCGGTTACCCAGTCGACTTCGGTGGATTCAACAGGCCTCACTCGACGAAATCTAAAGAACGGAAGTACTAGATGCAACAGCAATTTACGACAAATGGCGTCACTCAGCCGGGGTCTCAAGCCACAAGTGGCCAATGGGTGGCCTGCGGCGTCTTTGAGGCACGGTCCCACGACCCCAACCGCCGGATGAGACTCCAGGTAAGCAACCATTTTGGCCAATGCCTCGCGATCCAGAAAAACATCCGGATTCATAACGACAACATAATCGCTCTCGACCGTCTCGATCCCGGCATTGGCGCCGCGCCCGTAGCCCAGGTTCTCACCCGTCTGAACGACACGCACAGAGGGATAAGTGGCGCCCAGATTTTCGATACTCCCATCCGAGGACTCGTTGTCCACAACAACGACCGTGGCATCGATCGTTGAATTCTGAATGGACGCCACGCTCTCCGCCAGCCCATCGCCCGCATTCCAGTTAACGACGATAGCCGTCAATTGTCCGGTCATGTCTTCTGCTCGTCAGGGGCTGTCTGTTGAGCCAGGATGCCGAGAGAAGCCGCATGAATGAATATCATCCGTGTGGTCATCATCGTCGAATCGGCCATACCGTAGACAAGCATGGCGGCGTAGACAGAAAAGAAACTGGCAGCGAAAAACCGGGTATCCTGACGATCGGATTGCTGGAACAGCCGGTAGGCGAGCCAGAGCCCTTTCAGATACATCCAGAGGAACGCGGCCAGCCCCACAATCCCCATTCGGAGAAGAATCGTCAGATAGACATTGTCAACAGCCCCGAGGATCGCGATATGTGGCACCGCCGTCTTGACAACCGGGAACGTAACGGTCTCGCCGTGACCGCCACCGAGGACCGGACGATGCAAAATCTTGGTCAAAGCGTTTCGATACGACACCAGTCGGCCGGAAATCGAATGGTCTTCCTCGAATGTCTGAATGCGTGCGAGCCTTCGAGCGGCCACGGCTACGACGCCGGTCTCGGTAACTGCCTGGAAAGCGAATCCAATCAGGATAACCATCGTTGGTATGCCCGCAATCACCCAGACGTTTCGCAAACCTACCCGCTGACGATCCCAGAGATACAGGAATCCCAACGCAAATAAACCTGCCCCCGCCGAAATCCACATCCCCCGCCCAACCGTTAGCACAAAAGCCAGGGCGATCGGGATAAGCGCGATCCCTGACACCAGCCGGATATGACGTCCCGGCGCATACAGCCACGCAGCACCGACCATAAGTGTTCCGATCGGGAGCAGGAGGCCCTCGACTCGCGCGACCCTCTCGAAGGTCCCGGACACCGAGAGGTTTATCGCCAACATAAACTCGACGAGATACTCGAGACCTACGATAAACGCGATCAGAATAATCATGTTGAGAAGCGTGATATGCTTGCCCCTGGGGAAGAAGGCAGTCACAACAAAGAACAGACCATAGTAGAGCGGGTAGCGCACATCGCGAAGGAGCTGCGAGACCGAATGTCCAAGATAGATTCCGATGCCACACGAGAAGATGACCAGGACCAGAAACAGCGTAACGGGCCGATCGAGCAACGTCTGCGGCAGCGCCACACGGTCTTTCAGAGCGGTGAGAAGAGCGAGAAACATGACGGCCATGAACAGGCCTTCCGCAAACTTGAAATCCATCGGAAGGATCAGGAAATCTTCAGAGACATATCCTGGGATAATTGTCGACACAAAAATCAGGAAGAGCGTCGCGTTGGAGACCGAACTCATCACAACATACAAAGACACCGTGATCAGTACCAGGAGCGCGACCGCCGCTTGCCCAAACACAGGGATCGGAAGAACCAGGAGCCCGAGTTGGATCAGGCAAACGCCGAGGATCAAGGACCCATTGTGGGGACCAATGGCGATTGAGCGAAAGCGATTCACAACTCATCCTCGGCGTATTTCCGCAGATCAGGGCCAATTGCACTTGAAGGGTTCATCATCATCTGATCTTGGCCCGGTTCGGCATCAGCGCCGTTAAGGACTCGTAGTGCATGCCTTCTCTCCGAACCGCGACATCCATTACCGTCCCCAGCTCGGCCATAGGATAGAAATCATACTGCTCCTGGAAACCTTCGTAGCTAATCAACGCCTGATTGAGCCTGACGTAGTGGGGGTGAGGCATGTAAATCACGTCTGGTTTTCTGACATTCAAGAATGTCGACGCCAGGAAACCATTCATAGCGATGTCAGAGTCGTTCAATCCGGCCAGATCGATGATCGTCCCTTCTGGCAGCATGATACCGGGAAGACCGACTTCGGTCGTGGCGATCAGAAGATCGGGTGAGACCGATGTGACCTCCGGCAGCCGATACCAGAAATCCGACCAGAACTGTCCAAAGATCTCGGCAACTTCGAGCTGGCCTACATAGGCCTTCCGAACGTGAGAACGGAACTCGTTTAACACCGAAACGGCTTCGGGGAGCGTGGATGCCACGAGGACAATAACGACCGAGAGTCAAGCTCGGATGGCGCATCACATAACCATCTGCCCCAATTCCGTGCGGTTTGCTTTATCCCCCAGACAACCAGAAAAATAACACACGGCAGGACGACGGGATGATAGAACCTTCCACGGTATGCCATGACCTGCGTTACTCCCAGCAAGTAGACAAACCAACTCACGACGATAAGCAGAAGGACAAGAACCAGTCGGTGATCTCGATAGAAAAGATCCTTTGCGTTCAGAACCAGCAAGCCGCTGGCCGTAGCGAACAACAACCAGTAGGCCGCCATAAAATTGATCGACTGTTTGTAGGGCATGCTTCGATAGACGGCTTTGAAATCCGGACCATACGGTGAAAACACCTTTGCATAAGTCGAAAGGGGAACAGGGGTACCGAAATAAAGCGTCAGGATAGCGCAGAGAGCAGCGATCGTTACCACAGTCGAACCGGCAACGCGCCTCCAGAAGCGTTTCTGATCGGAGCTTCCGGCAAGCGTCATAATGACAGGAACCCCGAGCGAGAGGAGCAGGAGGTCGGGTCTGACGAGAAGTGCGCATCCACCGAGAATCCCAACAGGATAAGGACCTAGAACGGCCTCACCTCCACGCCAGATCAACAACAGACAACTTACCGTAAACATGGCAAGCGTCGTGTCCATCCCGGTCATGAACTGCGCCGACAGAAACATCGCCCCCCCTGCAAGACCTGCCGTAACAACCAGAAGGACAAATGACCGAAAGGATTTTTCAATCTCTCGAATAACGGTGAAGACCGTGGCCCTGAGGAACAGAATTCCAGAACCGCAGCTTGCGACCTGGCAGATAACGTATGGCGAAGAATGAAAGAGGGCGGATACCAGCGCCACCAATGAAAGAAACGCGAGGGATGTTGCCCCGTATGCTGGACTTTCGCCGGGATTCCACGAGACTGTGCCTGTCCCTGTCCAGTTGTGGGCGTATCGCACAAACATCAGGGCGTCGTCCATCACAAACTTGGCCCCGCAATAGGACACAACACTCAAACCTATCACGCTCAGACAGACCAGACTGGCGGTAGTGTGGAGATATCTACTCACAGCTTCCTTCGCTTCGAACAAAGATTCTATCCCATCAAAGCTCTGCCATTCGCTTGCGAACGACTGACGAAACTTTTTGCCAAGACACCATTAACTGGGACGCCGCAAAGGGCATAAGAATAAGATCGATCGGCAGCCGAAACCGGGGATGAGAAAAGAAAACGGCGTGAACCAGCGTCCACGCGACAGCCCCCGAGCCTACAAGCCAGGCAAGGGGTTCGGATCGATGGCGAATCAGCCCCCAAAGCCCCATGAGACACAGAATCGTACCTGAGACGAAATGCACGGCGACAGCCTTCGGAGGTCCCCCTTCCAATACGGAGTTCCAAAAGAGGAAAACCTTTCGGGCGCCCAAAAGGGCGGCACGGCCGGGGTCATCTGCTATCCAGGTAAGCACTTCCAGAGCGACGAGACGGTCGCTCTCGATAGCGTCGGATCCTTCTTTTCCCAGACGCTCGTGCATCTCCAGATAATTTCGACCGTCGCGATACGAACCTTTTGCCCCGGGCTCGTGCCCGACCAAGAGGTTCATCCCAAGGTTAGAGGAAATCAAAAATCGGTGACCGGTCACTATCTCGTTCCGGATCGTCCACGGAACAACTACAACCAGGAATCCACAGAAAATAGCAACGACCTGATTCAGGAAACCCCGATTCCCGTTTGTGGAAGCCTTCCAAAGCACAAAGCCGACAGCCGGGATCCAGGCAAGAACGATGGGCTTACAAAGAATGCCAAGCCCCAGCAGAGCGCCCAGGCTCGCGCCTTTCCAGCGTCCTGGAGATTGGACAAACCTCACTCCTTGGAAACAGATCATCGTAACAAGGAACACCAGAAGCGTTTCCGCCATAATCATCGCACTGAAAAACGCCCAGAGCGGATATAAACTTGCAAGACAGGCGGAAACTATCGCCTCCTTTGGACCAGCAATCAGGAATCCCAGACGATAGATCAGGAAAACCGTAGCGGTAGACAGTCCAATTTGGATGATTCTAATCCAGACGGTGTCGGGCTCAGCGACCAGATACACGAACGCAATCAGGAGTGGGTAGAGTGGCGGGCGATAGGTACCCGCTTCAGGCGACCCGACGCCGGATGTGGCGTAAATCAAACCGATCCGTTCCCAATGATCTTCATCAGAAGAAGCTGGCCATTGACCTCGATCCAGGGAAATTAGAACCCTCACGCCAACGGCCAACAGGAGAACAAGGAGCAGCCAGCGATGTTTTTGAAACCATTCCATCGGAAAAAGATACACGCCCGATTCGACGAAGTCACGAAAGAACAGGCTGTTGCGCACTTCTGACCTAAAACCCAACGCGGAGCACGGAGCACATTCGCTCTCTCCGAATCGTTGATGCTCCCACGGCCTTGTTGGCTTGCAGCGCTCTGGAAATCCGCTTGACGATGCTCCCAACCGCTGCTATGTTTCGTGCTTCTTCCCACAACAACTTAGAATGACGGTATTCCCTTGCTGAATCTGACCACAGAGAGTGAATTTCGGCCAGCGTCCGCCTGTGACGATTGTAGACTATGCACACATTGCGGGCCCGATGCTCCCAGTTCGAGTATGCTGGACATCGACCGTATTGTAGCAGAAGTCGTCGACAAACTTGCCCCGAAGCCAGGCCTGGCAGTGCCTGTCGGAGTCTCTGCGCGCCATTGCCACTTGAATCAGGAGGGACTGGACGCTCTGTTCGGCCCGGACTACGAGCTCAACGTCTATCGGGAACTCTACCAGCCCGGGGCATTTGCTGCAGAAGAAATGATATCCGTCGTGGGCCCACGGCTCCGGGCCGTCGAGCGAGTTCGCATTCTTGGACCGACTCGCGGCTACAACCAGGTCGAACTTGCAAGAACAGACGCGATCTATCTCGGCGTTCAACCACCGGTCCGTGACTCCGGTGATCTTGCGGGCGCTAACGCGGTCACCTTTATCGGCCCAAAAGGATCGATCACCGTGAACGCCGCGATTCGGGCTGCCCGTCACATCCACATGGCGTCGGCCGAAGTTGCCCGGATGGGCCTGGTTGGCAAGGATCGGGTGCGCGTCTACGTCGGAGGAGAAAAAGGCCTGACTTTCGAAAACGTTCGGCTGAAAATCGACGAGAGCTACCTGACAGAAATCCATTTGGACACTGACGACGCGAACGCTGCCGAATTGGCGTGTGGGGACACAGTCACGATCCTGCCCTGACGGGTCAAGATCACAGAGAAAGTAGACGGCATTGGAACGTGCACTGGGAATGATCGAAACCTGCGGCCTGGTTGGTACAACAGAAGCTGCTGACGCGATGGTAAAGACCGCGTCAGTCGAGATCGAACGATACGAAATGATCGGTGCGGGGTTCACCACAACACTCATCCGGGGAGACCTGGGATCTGTCCAGGTTGCGGTCGAGGCAGGGGCAGCAGCGGCTCAGCGCGTTGGCGAACTGATCACCGCGCACGTGATCCCCCGCCCCCACGAGGACCTTCGGGCCTGTTTTGGTCTGAAGGAGTGACTTGCGGACAAAGGGATCTGCCCCCTCCTATTTTATGGGAGAGGGCGGCTGCCGCAGGCAGTCGGGTGAGGGCCGATGACGCGGCGACAGCTGGATCTATTGCTTGTAGCCGTTGGCCTCCCGCTCGTCGCCCTCTACAGCCGTGTCAACGTCGACGACCCGTTCATCACATTCCGATACGCGTGGAATTTCGCGGCGGGAAACGGTCTCGTCTTCAACATTGGCGAAAAGGTTCTGGGCACCACATCACCCCTGTTCGCGATCGTGCTGGGCACACTTTCCGGCCGTGCAGACGCCATCCCGATGATCGCGCACGGAATCAGCGGTGCCGCTCTCATCGTGGCGGCGCTCCTGCTTTCGCGTATCGTCGGAAGCCTGAACACGGATGACGCGCCGATGATTGCCCCCCTGTTTGTGTTGACGAGCCCCCTGCTCGCGCAAACGCAGGGTTTCGAGTTAAACCTGTATGTCGCATTCGTGCTGGGCGGAATCCGGAGTGCGACGCTTGGAAGAACGGGTTGGTCTGGCATCTGTCTCGCGGCAGCCGCGCTTTTTCGGGGTGACGCCTTAATCCCCGCCGCTTTGGTCGGCCTGCACGTGTTGCGAGCCGGTCTCGGCGACTGGCGAAAGTTTGCAATCGGTTTCGGCGTCCCCATCGTATTGTTTGCGGCGGCAGCCTGGTCATACTATGGATACCCTCTCCCTAATACGCTCGCTGCAAAGCGCGCGATGGGCGAGAGCGGTCTCTGGCGAGGATACACATACGGTGGTCTCCGCCTGGCCGGTCTTTATGTGATGCATTCGCCCCTTTATCTGGCTCTGGTGCCCGTTGCCGTGCTTGGGCTGCGACGGCTGCTTAGCCGCGAAGAGGCGTTGCTCCGAAACGGACGTGGGACGGGAGTTACCTTCATATTTATCTGGACAGGCGTCGTATTCGTCGTCTATGCCGCGATGGGAATACCGTCGGCTTTCAACTACTACGGGACCCTCGTACCGGTCATAGGCATTCTCCTTGGATTGGGGTCAGGGGAACTGGCCAACCGGTTCAACAGCCGATGGGTCTCGACAGCGGTGGTCGTTGTGATATGCGCCGCCCAGATATGGCCTTCGCGGGACACGCTGGCGGACGTGCCTTCGCCACGCTACGAAGCGTATCGGAGGGCAGCCGAGCAGATTCACGATCTCGTGGGTCCCGACCAAACTGTGGCCGTCGTGGAAATCGGGATCCTGTCACACTTCTCACAGGTCCGGATCCTCGACCTCGTCGGTTTGGTTCACCCCGAAATCGGCCCGCACCTTGCTGAGGGAGACGTCAGTTGGCCGGTACGAGAATTGAGACCGGAGTTTGTTCTGCTCCACGACCCTCCGTGGCCTTCGATCGAAACAGGGATATTCGAAACCGAGTGGTTCGGAAAAGACTACACTGTTAACAAAGCTTTCAGCGATCCGGCGCCATACCGGCTGGTCCTATACAAGCGCAATCGAATACAACCGTGAACGGGTGATCCGCTCGTCACATCACGTAACACAGAGGAGAATGCACCATGGGAGAAGCCCTCGGAATGATCGAAACCAAGGGACTCGTCGGGTTGGTCGAAGCGTCAGACGCGATGGTCAAAGCGGCGAATGTACAGCTTGTAGGATGGGAAAAAATCGGTGCCGGCTATGTGACTGCAATGGTTCGCGGCGATGTCGCAGCAGTAAAGGCCGCGGTAGATGCGGGCGCAGCGGCAGCAGCCAAAGTCGGTGAGCTCATTTCAGTCCACGTCATCCCGCGTCCACACAGCAGTCTCGAAGACATTCTGCCCATCGGAAAAAGTTCCTAAGGCAGAGAAACCGCGGAGAGTCGCATGACACTCGGAAGAGTGGTCGGCACCGTCGTTGCCACCCAGAAAGACCCCGGACTTACCGGTTTCAAACTGCAAATCGTCCAGAACGTTGACGTGACAACAATGGAGCCGGTCTCCGGATTCGTTGTCGCTGTCGACTCGGTCGGTGCAGGAGAAGGCGAGATTGTTTTGTGCTGCAGTGGAAGTTCTGCACGAATGACCGGAACAACTGAAGAACGACCTGTCGACGCAGTCATCGTTGCCATTGTCGATTCGGCAGAACTGAACGGTACGCGCGTGTATGAGAAGTAGACGAAACAAGCTACGGTCGCGAAGAGGGCTCCTTTTGTATGAACCTTGATGAAGCACAAATCCGGTCTGTCGTCGAAAACGTCGTCCGCAACTTGTCCCCGGCTTCGGCTCCAGCGATCATTCCGGCAAAGGGCAATCCTCGAAAGGGCGACGACGGGATATTCGAAACCGTGGATGATGCCGTCAGCGCCTCAAAGATTGCTCAGCGAGACCTGGAAGCGCTCAGCCTTGAAACGCGTCGTAACATCATCGAAAAAATCCGGCAAACCGCACTCGCTCACGCAAAGGGCATTTCTCAGCAGACCCGGGACGAAACCGGAATGGGCCGCGTGCCCCACAAGATTCGGAAGTTCGAAGTTATCGCTCGCGAAACCCCCGGGGTGGAGGACCTCCAACAGACTGCGTGGACAGGCGATCACGGGCTTACTGTGGTCGAAATGGCACCCTTCGGTGTTGTTGCAGCTGTCACCCCGTCGACCCATCCCGTTCCTAAGACGGATAACATTGCCATCAGCTTGATAGCAGCCGGTAATTCGGCAATCTTCGCTCCACATCCCGCCGCAAAGAACGTCTCGGCGATCGGCATCCAACTCCTCAATCGGGGCATTGTTGAAGCGGGAGGCCCACCCAATCTTCTCGTATCCGTAAGAGAGCCATCGATCGAATCGGCTCAGGCCCTGTTTACGCACGAAGACGTGGACCTGCTTCTCGTAACGGGTGGCGGTGGCGTCGTCAAATCCGCAATGCAAGCTCCCAAACGCGCTATCTGCGCTGGTCCCGGCAATCCACCTGTCGTCGTCGACGAGACAGCAGACCTGGTAAAGGCGGCGGCTGACACGATCGCGGGCGGCGCGTTCGATAACAATATTCTTTGCATCGGAGAAAAGGAAGTTTTCGTCGTCCAGAGCGTGGCGGACGAGTTCAAACGAAACGTCATCGCCAACAACTGTGCCGAACTGGATCGTGGCCAGATTGAAAAACTGACTCAGACAGCCTTCCCAACTGACGCGCAAGGCAACTGGGGCATGAACCGCGAACTCGTCGGTCGCAATGCAAGCGTTCTCGCGGATGCGATCGGAATGTCCGTCCCGAGTGACACCGAAATGCTGGTTGGGGAAGTGGATTTTGGACATCCCTTCGTGATGCGGGAACAGATGATGCCCTTCCATCCGGTTGTCCGAGTACCGGATGTAAACACTGGAATCGACATGGCTATCGAAGCCGAACACGGCTATCGACATACGGCCGTCATGCACTCAAAAAATGTGGAGAGCATGACAACAATGGCCAGAAAATGTAAATGCACGCTCTTCATAAAGAACGGGCCATCCACAGCGGGTCTTGGCGCAGGAGGCGAAGGCTATACCTCGTTTTCGATAGCCACTCCCACCGGCGAAGGCGTCACATCTGCCAGAACTTTCACACGACAGAGACGCTGCACGCTCGTCGATTACTTCAGGATTGTCTAGTGCAGTTGGCTACTGTTATCGGTCGCATCGTGGCCAGCCGGAAGGATCCATCACTCACCGGGGCCCGTTTGCTCGTGATTCAGCCCATGACTCACAGCAGGCAGCCATCAGGAAAGCCCATCGTTGCCATAGACACTGTCAGCGCCGGCGACGGAGAAACGATCTACTGGGTCAGTTCGCGTGAAGCACCTAACGCGCTTCCGAGCAAGTATGGCCCGATTGACGCGGCTATCATCGGCATCGCCGACAGCATTGACGTGCAGGCGGGAGAATAATCATGTTCCTGGCTAGAATCGTGGGCA
>Ga0114993_10005133_pt1 | contig 12729 bp, 9 predicted proteins | sample ArcticOcean_MG_C_FD_87042 | JGI IMG/M metagenome (GOLD analysis project Ga0114993, IMG submission 87042) | Marine microbial communities from western Arctic Ocean - ArcticOcean_MG_CB2_150 | ecosystem: Environmental > Aquatic > Marine > Oceanic | place: Arctic Ocean: Canada Basin | collected...
TGGGGAAGTTGTATCTACTACAGTGATGATTTGAGTTGCTGAAGCGGAGTTGCCTGAAGAATCAGTTGCAGTCCAAGTTACGATTGTTTCGCCAAGTGGGAATACTTCTGGAGCGTCATTAGTGATTGTTGTGTTTTGAATGTCAGAAATTACCGGAAATTCTAGCGATATGTTTGCACCACCAGATATACTTGCTTCAAGTATTTTATCACTAATTGAGATTTCAGGAACTACAGAGTCAACAAAGGTAATTTTATGAGACTGGGATGATGAGTTTCCTGAAGAATCAGTTGCAGTCCAAGTTACGATTGTTTCGCCAAGTGGGAATACTTCTGGAGCGTCATTAGTGATTGTATATATTTCTACATCATCAGATGCTTCAGGTGTAACCAATTCAATTTGATTTTTATCTAAACTGGATGCTTCAATTATTTGATCCTCAGAAAATGAAATACGTGGTGCAATAGAATCAATAATTAGAATTGAATGACTAATAGTTGAGACATTTCCTACCACATCAGTTGCAGTCCAAGTTACGATTGTTTCGCCAAGTGGGAATACTTCTGGAGCGTCATTAGTGATTGACATTACACCGACTTGATCAGATGCTTCAGGAATATCTAATGATGTAGTATTTCTAGTAGATGATTTCGCTTCAAGTGAAATATTGCCTAAAGATGATATTTGTGGAGGGGTAGAATCTTGAATCGTAACACTTTGAGAAGCAATTGCCATGTTGCCAGATCCATCAATTGCAGTCCAAATTATTGTATTTATCCCTAAAGGAAATGATGAAGGTGCATTATTAGAAAGAGAATAGATTCCACTTTCGTCAGTTGCCATAGCTTCTCCAATATTTACTGAGGTTAATTGACCAGATGCCTCTACCAAAACATCTTCAGGAACCATGATTATTGGTTTTTTGAAATCATTAGGAATAGACAATGTAGGTTGCAATGTAGATTGAATACTTTCAATTGTTTCAGATTCAGGACCTATTTCTTTTTGAAGTGTTTGTTCTTCATTATTTATGACATAATTCTGTACTATAGGAGTAGAAAATTTTTGTACACGATGACCTTGTGTGTCAGTAACAAAAAGATATCCATCATTTGAAATTGCTACATCTTTTGGAAATTTGAAGTGTCCATCATCATTACCCATTTGACCAAATATGGATAATGAAGTACCAAATTCATTATATTGAATAATTCGATTATTCCTATAATCAACAATATAGAAATTATTTTCTTTATCAAAAACTATTCCTTCTGGATATATTGCAGAACCCCCAACACTATCATTAAGTATTTTCTTAAAATTTCCTTCTAAATCAAAAATAATAATTTTATTTTGGTTTGGATCAGTTACATAAATTTTATTAGAATTAATGGCAATATCCACAGGTGTAACAAAATTACCACCACGTTGTCCACTTTGCCCAAAATGTGATACGTACTCTCCATCAATAGTGAACTTTTGAATTCTTGCATTGGCAGAGTCAACTACATAAACAAATTTATCGTCAGAGATTGCTATACCGCGTGGTGATTTGAATAATCCATTATCATTTCCAAATCCACCCCACTTTGAAATAAATTCTCCATCAAAAGTAAATTTTTGAACATTGTGATTTTTGTTGTCTACTACAAATACAAATTCATTAGAAACTGCAATTCCTGTAGGATGTCCAAATTCCCCAGAATTACTTCCTCGTGAACCCCATTCATCTAGAAAGTTTCCATTAGAATCAAATTTTTGAACACGTGAATTACCTAGATCAGTTACATAGACATTATTTTCTGAATCAATTGCCAGATGTTGAGGACTTAAGAAAAACCCAGATTTTGATATACCAGCTTTTCCCCATTGTAATTCAAAATCATGACTATTTGTAGCATTAACATTTTCAATATATGAAATTCCTGTCAGAGATACGGTCAAGACTAAAACGAGGAATATCTTCAGATGCATCAAGAAATTCTCTAAAAATTACCTCAAGATTAACCATGTGAGTATCTTTTGCAATTTTTGTCAAAAAGTGTCTTTTAAAACAGATTCAAGCGATACAAGAAGAACTGCTAACGGGTTCTGCATTTAAAAATGCAATATTTTCCCAATTCCGACAATAATTTGTAGTCCTCCTGAAACATAAATCAGACCATCCTGATCAAAAATTGTCCAAAAATTATGATAAAAAATGAAATGTATGTTGTAACCAAGAAAAAACCTATTTGATTAAAACTGGGTATTTTTATGATCAAAAGATTCTAAAACTCTGGTTCTAAATGTGTTCATTTTAACTCAGACAGTTTTGACATTTATTAGATCTCTTGCCCTCTCAGCTCTTTCTGTGGCTTCATTTCTATCCTTGCCCACTGTAATAATAACCCCCTTTCTGTCAGCGTGGTTTTTTATGTTAGTAATAATGTTTCCTTGTTTCAAATCATTGAACAATATAATATTTATCACACCTTCAATTTTTTGAGCTTTATCAACACCTGTAACAGAAACAATTTTTCCAGGGTTTGGTATTATGTACCTTTGAGAGGAACCACGATTAAATTTTGGTTTGAATTCCTCTACACTAATTGGATCTGAAACTGACATTTTTATCAGTGGAGATAAAATATTCACTCCAGTAGCTGCAGGTACTTGATGAGATGCAAATCTCCCTCCACTTGTTCTTGATGCCATTTCCAATACATATGGAATATTATTATGAATTAAAATATCGCCTTTTGCAGCGCCAAAATTTATGCCAAGAGATTTGATTGCTTTTTCAGCAATCTGTATAGCCTCTTTCTGTATTTCATTTGATAGATTTGAAGGCATATCTCCGCCATCCTCAATAAAATATGGCTCATATTTTTTTAAATTAGAATAATTTCTATCAGAAAAACCAGTAGTGTAACATTTATTTTTGTACACAACTGTTTCTGTACTAACTTGTTGTCCTGTAAGAAATTCCTCAATAATTATTTCCCTTTTATTTTTACAGAACAGGATTGACTCATCAAAATACTGTTCCATTTTTTCAGAGTTTTTTATTTGGATTACGCCTCTAGAGCCAGCATTATCTACAGGTTTTATAACAACAGGATAGCCAATATTTTTTGCAATATTTTTTGCTTCATTGATATTTGTTGCAGAGCCGAATTCAGCACATGGAATATGATTCTTTTTAAGAATTTCAAGTCTTTTTAATTTATTAGTTGCATTTATTGCGGCATCTTTCGAAACACTTGGAATCCCAAGTTTTTCTGAAACTTCAGCAACAACATTAGATAATTCTATTGCATGAACCATCAAACCGTGTACATCAAGATTTTCAATATTTCTAAAAACTTCAGTTGTATTTTTTATATCACACTGAATAAATTTGTCTGAAAATTTTCTTCCAATAGCTAGTGGATTAGAATCCAAAACTATAGTGTTATAGCCTAATTCTTTTGAGATCTTAATAGCGTCAACTTGTTCAGTGCCCCCACCCAACATTACTATATTTTTCATTATTCTTTTAACTTAACAGCAAACCACCATTTACATTAAATGTTTGACCAGTAATGTATGATGATTCATTTAATGCAAGAAATACAGTTAAGTCAGCAACTTCCTTGGTTGTTCCTGGACGTTTAAGAAGAGTGTTTTCTAAAATTTTTTTTCCTTGTTTTGTTTTTATCATTTTGTCTCCCATTTCGGTTACAATTAGCCCCGGAGCAATATTGTTATTCGTAATGTTGTATGGAGCACCAAATCTGGCAAAACAATGTCCAAGAGCTATCAATCCAGCTTTCGAAACCGCATAGTGTACAGTTCTTGGCCCACCATATTGACCACTTGTAGAAGAAATGTTGATTATTCTACCGTATCTTTGCTTTTTCATAATAGGAAAGATTGCTTGTGATAGCATGAATGAACCTTTAAGATTTGTGTTCAACACAGCATCCCAATCTTTCTCAGTTATTTTATCAAAATCAGTTGGTTTGTTTATTCCAGCATTGTTAACCAATATGTCAAGCCGACCATATTTTTTCATAATTTGTTTTACAACATGTGTGATACTTGCTTTACTAGATACATCCAACTTGACCACAAATGAATCATTAAGATTTTCTGCTATTTTTTTTGCCATTCTAAAATTTTTTTTATAAGTGACCACTACAGATGCACCCTCTCTAGAAAATGCCTCAGCTGTAGATTTTCCTATACCTCTACTAGAACCCGTAACTAACGCTATTTTTCCTTCTAATTTCATTATTTGCTCTCAGTTGAGTATAATAAAAAACATTTGTGAGAATTGATATGATATAGTTATTAGTTAAAAAAATCTATTTTAGAAAATGAACATATCCCAAGACGTTATAAGAGATTTGAATCTATCAACCAATTTAATCAGAAATGATGTTTTAGACATGTTAAAACTTGCAGGTTCTGGACATCTTGGTGGATCGTTTTCTGCCGCAGAAATACTCTCTGTACTTTTTAACCATGAATTAAAAATTGATGCATCAAATCCAAATTGGGCTGAAAGGGATCGTTTCATTTTATCTAAGGGACATGGTAATCCTGGATTATACGCAATTTTATGCCAAAAAGGATTTTTCTCAAAAGATGAATATCAAAAATTAAGAAAAATTAATGGGCTTTTACAAGGTCATCCTGAGCGCATAATACCAGGTATTGAATATATTGCTGGTTTTTTGGGCCAAGGATTATCTGCAGGCTGTGGCATGGCATTAGGTTTTAAACGAGAAAAAAAAGAAAACCGCGTTTTTGTTTTGATTGGAGACGGTGATAACTTAGAAGGTCAAACTTGGGAAGCTGCTCGCTTTGCAGTACAGAATAAACTTGATAATCTTACTGCAATTTTTGATTACAATAATATTCTTAGTGACGATAGAACTGATAATGTTTTGTCAATTAAGGATCCAGAAAAACAATGGTCAGCATTTGGTTGGAATGTAATAATTATTGATGGACACGACATAGTTCAGATTTTAAAGGCATTGGAAGCGTCAAAGAAAAATAAGGATTTACCAACAATGATTATAGCACATACACGAAAAGGACATGGAATTAGCATATGGGATGATACTGCAAAATCTCATGGTAGTTGGGGCCCATCAGATGAAGATTATTCAAAAGGTAAAAAAGAACTAGAAATTAATAGACATGAGATTTCTGTAATGAATTTTAAAGATTCAGAAATCAAATTTCTAGAACCTATGATTAAATTAAAAAATGATAGAGAAGAAAACTCCATTGCAAGACCTAAAAGCACTGACTTTCCTAATTACAAGTTCAAACTAGGTGAAAAAATTTCACTTAGAACTGCGTTTGGTATGGCTGCATCTAATCTTGCAAAAATATATAAAAATTTTGATTTGTTTGATGCTGATGTAAAAAGTGGGACTATGGCTGCTAGTTTTGAAAAACATTTTCCAAATAGATTCATTCAATGTGGAATTGCAGAACAAAATATGGTTTCTGCAGCAACTGGTTATCATTTAAGCACTGGAAGAATTCCTGTTGTTACAACTTATGCAGTATTTACTTCATTACTATCCGCTGCTCAATTTAGGAATGGTGTTGCAATACAAAAGTTACCATTAATAGTTGCTTCAAGTCATGTTGGAATAGATACGGGTCCTGATGGTCCTACACATCATGCAATTGAGGATTTGGGCATATTTTCGACATATCCTGGAGTACAAGTTCTTAGTCCTTGTGATGCCAACAAACTTGAAGCCGTTCTAGAAGCAGCTATAATTAGTGGAAAACCAACATACATGCGTACTGGAAGAAGTCCAGTACCAGTAATACATCCTCCTGAATTAAAATATGAAATTGGTAAGGATGAAGTTTTGTATAAGGGTAGTGATGTTTCGATTTTTGCCACAGGCATTATGGTTGATCGAGCAATTAAAGCAATGGAATTATTAAAAAAAGAAAACATTAGTGCAGAGATCATTGACATTACTTCAGTAAAACCATTAGATAGAGAAACAATTCTAAAATCAATTAAGAAAACAAATTGTGCCGTAACTGCGGAAGATCATTATGTTAGAAATGGAATGGGTTCAGGAATATCACAACTTATTGGAAAAGAATACCCAGTTTTGACATATAATATTGGTGTGGAAAAGTATGCTGAATCAGGAAGTTCAGAGGAACTTGCAATCAAATATGGGCTACAGCCAAAGAACATTGTAAATACAGCTAAGCAAATTGTTCAGAATAAATAAGAAACTTTGGAAATATTAGTTAATCTTTTTACAAACATAAAGAAAAGCATCCCTAGCATCTTTCACATCAACATAATCTCGTCTATTTCCACCAAACGCGGTTTCTATTTCGAATCCAACTTTTTGAATTAGTTTTTCTAAAGAATCTTTTTCATATTCACGCTTATGATGTGGCCATAACGGTTTTCCAATTGGATATGGATAGAGTCTCGGTACTTCTAGAATTAATTTTCCATTAGATTTTAACGAATTTTTTATTCTTTTTAAAAAAAGTTTATCATCCGAAACATGCTCCATTGTATGAGTACTAATCACTTTATCAAATTGTTCCTCAAATTCCTCTAACAATTCATCACTACCTAAAATAAATTTTAAATTGGATTTAGAGAATTTTAATTTTGCTTCAGTAATGTAATTTTTATCATAATCTATACCACATACTTCCTTTGCATAATTTGATATAATATCAACACCTGCACCTTTTCCACATGCAAGATCAAGAACGCTATCAGTTTTATCAATAAATCGTGAAATAAACTTATATCTATTAATCGGTTCATCTGTATCAACAGGTTGAGCTGCATCTTCTTCTTTCATTAGATTTATTATTTTTTCTTGAATAAATTTTAATTTCTCGTCATTCCATTTCTTTTCGTATGAAAATTTAAAAACTCTAAAGCTAGAATTAATGACCATAAATCTCCAAGGGTTAAATCTGAATGAGTTTGATTTGTAATCATCAGGTAATTCTTTTATCAATTCAACTGCACGTTGTAACGCATGAAATGTACAGACGTCAGCTGCAATTTCATTATTTACGTTATTGTCTAAATTTATGTAGTCATGACCCTCTTGTAATTTCAAAATTAATGAATTAATTAAATCCATATCAACGTAAAATCTTCGTAGTAAGACCCTAACTATAATATCTGGTTCAAATCTTTTTGACGCATCATAAATACGTTCAGCTAGATTATAATTCGAACCAAAGAATAAATTAACATTCCATTTTTTGCTTAATCCTTCAAAAATTGAATAGTTACCTAATTTAGGTACAGCCAGAACAATATCATCAAAGAGTTCAGATTTCTTCAGTACAGATATACAAGTGTCCGTAGGATCTGAAGAAATTACGTCCTCTGAAGTGCATTGTATAACTGCTAGAATTTTCAATAAACTTGCGAAGAAATTGATGAATCTAAACTTTTCTTATTTTTAACACATTCCAGTAAAACTATTTTGCAATTCCACTGTTTCTTTTTTAACTTTCTAATCTTCAAACATGTTTTTGTGGGTTCTAATTTTATTACAAGCATTTAGCACCATATCCATATTAGAACTATTGCTTAAATGAGGGATCTTGGTTGTAACTTCCGTTATTCGAGCTTTTTCCTTCAACTTATCGCTTTTCTGCATAATAGATATTTCATATTCTTTTAATCTATTTTCACGTCTTCGTTTTTCTTCAAGATTATGTTCATCTAAAATAACCAAGCTTATTTGCTTTTTAAGCTCAGTACCATGTTTTAGAATAAATAGCCAATCAGTAATTTTTTTCCGAAGTTTGTAAACTCTCATAACTAACTTATGTCTACGATGTTGATCAGTGATTTTTTCTACGAATTTACCCATTAGTGTATGCTTTGCAAAAATTCGCTCAAATCTCCAAGGGTGCATATCACTCATCATTCTTTTAAAATCATAAATTATATCATGTATTTCTTCTTTAGTCCAGTTTTCTGGAACCCAATTTACTACACTATAAGATGTCATCTCATCTGCTTTTGTTATACTACCTTGTTTTACAAGAGTATCATAAATGGGTGTACCTGGTAAAGGCTGAAAAGCGTAGAAAGATGCCATATCAAATCTCACATCCTTGATAAATTGTCTTGTTTCATCTATGGTGTTTTTATCTTCTCCTGGATGTCCAATAATAAAAAATGCTTCAACTTCAAGACCAGCTTTTTGAATTTGTTTAATTTTTTCTGGAACCACACTAAGATCTAAATGTTTTAACATGGCGTCTAGAACTTTTGGGGAACCGCTTTCTGGTGCAACCATAAGACGTTCCCAACCTGCAGCTTTCATTAGATAAAACAACTGTTGATCAGTTCTATCAATCCTGATGCCATTAGGGGTACCAAAAGAAATTCCCTTGAATTTATGTTTGTTATCAATGATCATCTTACAAAATGCTTTTGCATAGAAAACATCAAATGTGAAATTATCATCAATAATATTGAAATGTCTTATACCAAAATTTTCATATAGATTTTCAATTAATTCTTTCATATATTCTAAGGAATGTTTTCGTATACCTCGTCCATTTAGATATGGTGCTGCACAATAATCACATGTATATGGACATCCACGAGTTGAGAGAATTGGTGCATGCATTTTCTTATGAATTCTATAAAAATAACCCTTCTTCAGATATGCATGTATGTCAATCACTGTATAATCAGGTTGACCAAAATCATCTAGATTTGGTGGAAAAGTCATTGGTGTTTCATGAACTGAACCATCAGATTTTATGAAACATAGACCGTCTATTTTTTTCAAATCGTTGTCCGAAAAATTTATTTTTGAAACAGTATCTAAAAATTGTTTAAAAGTAAATTCGGCTTCACCTTTAAGAACATAATCAATTATACCTTGATCAGTTATCAACGAATAATCAGCTGAACCAGTAAAATGTGGTCCTCCAGCAATTGTAATTATATTTTCATTTATTTCTTTAACTTTTTTGAGTGTCATAGTAGCCATTTTTTTATGAATAGTCCAAGCAGATATACCAACTACATCAGGATTAAAGTCTTTGATTTCTTGAGTAAATTTTTTGGAGTCTGGATGTATCTCATGCAATGCACAATCTAAGAGTTTTACGTCATAATTTTTTCTTAGCATTGGAATCAAGTAAATATAACATAATGGTAGAGTTGCACCATCATAACCATCAGAAGGCCAGATTAGTAATATTTTTTTTTTATTTTTAGACATCATTTCTTCATTCATATTTACTCATATTACTGGTTTTATGTAAATAATGGTTTACTTCTGCAATAATTGATTCTTCATAGAATAATTTTTTTATCTATAATTTTAGCCTCAAATGGTGTCACATAGCATAACCATACCATTTGGTAGGCATGAAATAGGCTATTCCATGTTTTTAAAATCAGATATTACGAATTTACGTAGTTTTAACAAAATATACATAATTTAGAATGGCTTATTCACATCTCTAGTGAAAACATAACTTGCAAGACCAATCATCACTATACTAAATATTCCTAGAACCGCGATGCTGGTCATTGCAGATAGACTATCTACATATCCAGACATCATTTCTCTAACAAGAATTACAGTATAACTTACAGGATTAAATGCAGCAACAGAAGCAAGCCAATCTGGCATTAACTCAAGAGGGAATAATGCTGGACTAAGCAAGAATAATGGCATTCCAAGAAAATTAATTATTCCCCAAAATGTTTCTTGAGATTTGGCAGCTGCTGCAATTACCACAGAGATTCCTGAAAATCCTATTGAGAATAAAATTACAATTCCCATTATTGGTGCAATCATCCACAGATTAGGCATACTGACACCAAGTGCAAGTGCCATACCCAAGATGAGACTTGATTGAAATGCTGCAATCATTGATATTGCAAGCATTTTTCCAAGTGCAATTGATGAACGAGAAATTGGAGAAGTTAGAGCCTTATTCATAAAACCATATCGTCGATCCCATAAAGTATTAACACCACCAAAGATACTTGTGAAAATTGCAGTTAATATCAAAACACCAGGAGCCATGAATTCAATATATTCACCATCAAATCCTACAGATTGGATTAACGGTTGAGTTCCAGCAAAAATATTCCCCATTACAACAATCCAAATTGCAGGTTGAATTAGTCTAATAATTACACCACTTTTTGATTTTCGATAACGTTTCATTTCACGCCAGAAAATTGCATATGTATCAGATATGATCATAGTCCGCGTCTCCTAGATTGATTGTATTCTTTTCTTTTGTTAAATTTTCCATTTGTATCATCTCGTAAATTATGACCAGTATGTGAAATGAAAACATCATCCAGAGTAGGTTTATTCAATACAAACGAATCAATACCAAGTCCAATTTCAGACGATATCTGAAAAATTTTTGGTATGACTAGAGTAGAATCAGATGATTGAACAGTCATGTTAGTTTCATTAATCTCGATATTTTTAATCAAATCAAGTGTTTTGAGTTTTTCAAGGAATTGTTCTTTCTTTACTTTATCAGGAATTACAGAAAAGGTTATCATATCAGTTTCTAGTTTATTTTTCATCGATTGAGGAGTGTCAACTATCTGAATTTTTCCGTAATCAATAATTCCAACTCTATCACAAAGATTATCTGCTTCTTCCATATAGTGTGTTGAAACAAAAATAGTCATTCCAAATTCTTTATGGATTTTTTGTATGTATTGCCAAATTTTCCTTCGTGTTTGAATATCTAATCCAACAGTAGGTTCATCCAAGAACAAAACTTTTGGCCTATGAATTAATCCACATGCAATATCAAGTCTTTTTCTCATACCACCTGAAAATGTGATTGATTGTTCGTCTTGTTTTTCAGTTAATTCTACCAGATCAATCACCTCTTCAATTCGTTTTTTGGTTTGATCCTTTGGAATTTGACTAATTTTACATTGAAATTGCAAATTTTCTCGTGCAGTCAGATATTCATCAATACCAATTTCTTGCTGAACAAATCCAATGTTCTTACGAACTTTAGAAGGATTGGCAACTACATCAAATCCATATACAGATGCATTACCCGAAGTAGGTTTAAGCAAAGTTGTTAAAATCATCATAGTTGTACTCTTTCCAGCACCATTTGGACCAAGAAAACCAAAGATTTCACCTTCTTCTACATTAAGCGAAATATTATCAATAGCAGTTGATTTTTTGAATTTTTTTGTTAATGAATTAATCTCTATTGCATTCATAACTAACTTTTAAAATAAGAATATAATTTGCTTGCTAAAGTGGATTATTTCATATTTTAAATATTCTATAATAACTATTCATGTTATGCAGGGAAATAAAATAATGTATTTAATGGGAGTAGGAGGTTCTGTTATGCTTGCCATGTTTGCAGCGTTTATGGCATTTGGATAAAATGAAAATAATTAATAATTTAACATTCAAGGCAATACTAAAAACAAAGGGTAGGAAAACAGGTAAAGAACATACAGTTTGGGCAAAAGCTGTAACTTACAATAACATGATTTACTTTTCTAGGAGAAACCCAAATAGTGATTGGTTGAAAAATGCAATAGTACATCCACAAGTGAAGGTTATATTTGATGATAAAGAATTTTCAGGAGTAGCAAGACTTGTTGAAGAAGAAGATCTTGCAGAAAAAATCTCGAGTTTAAAGTATACAGAAGAAAGTAGACAAAAAGAGGCGAGAGTTGTATTAGAAATAAAATTGATAGAAAAGGATTAAACGATATGCACTACAGTAGATAATCCTCGGCGGTCATATTCATTTCCATCCTTCATTTCACTAACGATTACAGTAAATGAAATAACATCTCTTTGAACACATTGACTTGCATCAAGTTTTAGATGAATATCTAATTCATCAAATTCCTGTTCAGAGATATTCGGTTCATCAAAAAATACTTTACCAGTGGACTCAATTCTAAATCTGTCAGATTGGTGATGATATCCAAGTTTAGTTTTCCTACCATCTCTACCAACAGATTTCACATGTACATCTATAATTCCAGGTTTCGCCATAGTATATTCTGATTTTTGATTGATAAATACTCCAATTTGAAATATTTTTCCAGCAGTAGCTTCAGCCATTTTTTGAATTCCATCATTCATAACAACATCAACAGCTTTGATAGATGTAGGAACTTTGGTAAGCCAAGTGTTTGTTTTTTCTATTATTCCAGTAATTTCATTTCTTCTTTTTTTATCTTCATCTTCAGGCAATTTATAATAATCAACCCATTCCAAATAGCTCCCAGAAATATCTTCAATGAAATCAATGCAGGTTCTTTTGTAATCAGTTACATTATCAGTTCTCTCAGATTCATCACCAGTTCTCATCCCATCATAATCCATCGGCATTGCCATGTTCATTTCAAACAATTTGTTCTAAAAAAACTAATCTAAATATGGCATTATGTAAAAGCGAAGATATGTTCAAAGTGATTATAGAAGATCTACAAAAAACATTAAAATCAAATTTGCCACAAATACGTTTCTTACTAAAGAAAAATCCAGCCATCGCGTATAAAGAAATTGGAGAAATCGGGAAAAAAGTTGGTGAAAAATACAATGTAGAATTACTAGTGAATTTTCCACATAGAGGAAAGATAGAAAATTTTGATATGTATGGAAAACAGGATTTAAGTTTCATTGTAAACATGGAAAAGAAAAGATTCCCCATTGAACGCAGCATAATCAA
>Ga0114993_10005135_pt1 | contig 12727 bp, 13 predicted proteins | sample ArcticOcean_MG_C_FD_87042 | JGI IMG/M metagenome (GOLD analysis project Ga0114993, IMG submission 87042) | Marine microbial communities from western Arctic Ocean - ArcticOcean_MG_CB2_150 | ecosystem: Environmental > Aquatic > Marine > Oceanic | place: Arctic Ocean: Canada Basin | collected...
CCAGAATTTATAAGTTGGAAATTAGAAGAAGATTGGAAATTGCTTAATAAGTTTCCTGCTGGTGCAGGCATGATTGATTTGCATCTTGCATATTGGCCACCACAGTTAAATTGTAAAGTATTACCGAAATGGTTTAAACAAGAAGTAACTGAGAAATTTGAAGAGTTTTATCCCTGGCTTGAAGAGAATTGGGAAAAATGTAATGGAGTTGCGGTCGAAAATATCGACTTCAAAGAGTGGAGAGAATTGCCGTATGGTATAAAAAGACTTGAGGGCCTTGTGTCTTTTATGAACTCTGAAGATTGGTCTGAGCGACTTCCTGAGACTGCTGAATGGTGTTTTACAATTGCAAAGACAAGAAATTTAGATTTTATAAAAATATTTCCTGATCTTGAATGGTTGGAGTGGTATACGTGAAACCAGAAAAACATAATACGTATTGTGATTATCCTTTTAAGCAAATTTCCCTAAAACATTGGAATAAAAACAAACTACTTGAATACACGCCTTGTTGTATGATGATGGATTATGGAAACAATATGATGCAATGGAAAGGCGCATCTGATCTTGATCCTAAAGAGGCTTTTGAAAGTGTTAGATTTGATAGACTTAGAAACGATTTGAAGTCTGGTGTGAAAAATGAATCATGTAAAACTTGTTGGAATTCGGAACGTGAAGGTATTACTTCTCCTAGATTGTATTCAATGGAGCATGATGACGAATCAACATTTGAATTAAGACAATTGGATTTATCAATTTCAAACAAATGTAATTTGATGTGCAGAATGTGTAATTATGGAAGTAGTCATAAATTTTTAAAAGAACTAAAATTCTTCAAAAAAAATAATTTATTAGATAGAGTTAAAAAAGCAACTTCTGATTATTATGTGGACGAATCTTACTTGCCAAATTCGTTATCCAGTAAACAGTTTGATTGGTTGATAGATAATACTGAAAAAATAAAAATTTTAAAAATTTCTGGTGGAGAACCTTTTTATGATGATAATGTTATCAAATTATTGTCAAAATATGTTTCAGATAATACTGCGAAAAATACAATTCTACAATTTAATACCAATGGAACTCTATTCAACGATAAAACATTAAACCTACACAAACAGTTTAAAAGTATTGATCATTACATAAGTGTGGATGGCGTAGATCAGATGTATGATTATATAAGATATCCTTATACCTTCAAAAAATTTAATAACTCAATTTTGAACTACGTTAATTTACCAAATATACTGGCATTAAGATTTGCATGTGTGATATCTTCTTTAAATATTTTGAACATGGACGAATGGCTATTTCACATGTTATCTTTATCAGGAAAACATAAGTATTACTTTTCATTTCAAAAGGTCAGACCATTTGATAGAGGTATTTCTATAAATTTGCTACCAATAAAATTATTAGAAGAATCCAAAGATAGATTATTGAATAATGACTATAGTAACTTTTATAGTCATCGTTTTTTCGATGATTGCAAATCATTAATAGAAATTATAGATGGGGCCATCAAACATAATAAGTGTAATAGGAAAAAAATGCTAGAAGAAATAACCCTATTTGATAAATCTAGAAAACAGAATTATGAAAACTATTTGGATGTTAAATTAGTTGATTGGTTAAAAAATGAATAGTATTGAAGATCAGTCTAATCGTTATCAAATAATATGGGATCTTGGGAGAAGATGCTCATATGCGTGTACCTATTGCCCTCCTCATAGAAATAATAAGACATCTGCTTTTGTTGAGTTTGATACATTGTGTAAGTCAATGGATGGTGTTGCAGAGTATGCAATACTATATGATCACTTTAGAAAAAAACCTGCTCTCAAAAAATTAAGTTTTACTGGTGGGGAGCCCACAGTTCATCCAGACTTCTTTAAATTCCTCAAATATTGTAAAAATAAATATCCTGATTTCAGTAGAGGTCTAACCACAAATGGGTGGTTCCATCATTCAGTTTTAGACAAAGTATTGTCTTTGACCACAGGGGGAACTATATCATATCATTGCGAATCAACCGACAAGCAAAAAAAACAGGTTATCGAAAACGCAATAGCATTACGTGAAAAATTTAAAGTAAATGTAATGTTTCATAAAGATTATTTTTGGGAATGTGTAGATGTTTGTGAAGAGTTAGAGAAGAACGGTGTAGATTATGTGCCTAGAATTATAGGTGATGATCATCCTGATGATAAAAAGTCCATAGAATTGGGTTATACACATAAGTATGATAGAGATCAAATGAAATGGTTTCGTACTTATTGGAAACAGAAAGGACAAAATGTTACAGAAGCAGGAAATACACAACAAGGACTCGGAAGACCCTGTTGTGGAGGAAGGTGTTTCAAAGCAGACGGTGTGGATTCTTTTTTTCTCCCTTCTACTAATTTTTTGGGTTGGAGTTGTATGGTTAATTGGTACTTTCTCTTTTTAAATTCAGAACTAGATTTGTTATGGACACACCAAACATGTGGTGTTAATTTGAATGGAGAAGTTGCTCCATTGGGGAAAATATCAGAATTTGACACAATTATCGATGAACTTGCTGAACAATTATATCAAAAGAAAGTTCCAATGATTACATGTCCGAAAACATTTTGTGGATGTGGTATGTGTATAACAAAAACTTCAAGAAATATTGATGAAATGTTTAATAGACATACAATAGATGAATTAGATTATGAAAAGGTCTCTCAAAAAACGAGCAATTGGTCTACGGATAGAACAACTAAAAAAGTTTTTATGGAATTAGATAATGTTTTGTAAGATGCCTTTTACCCATTCTTATGTTGATGGAGAAATTATAAAACCGTGTTGTTTATTTGAAGGTGATAGTACGTTAAGAGATGTTAGAAAACAATTTTTAAATAAAATAAAGCCAGATGGATGCAGACCATGCTATGAAAAAGAAGACCTTGGACGAATCAGTTCCAGACAGTGGTATAATCGTAGGTTTCCAGATATAGAGTTTGAAGCAGATGTTGATTATCATAAACCAAAAACCTTTGATCTGAGGATTGATAAAGCATGTAATTTGAAATGTGTTATGTGTGGTCCCCACCAGTCAACCAAATGGAAAGAGGATGCTGAAATCTATAATGAGTTTGTTGATGACATTACTTGGGAAAGAAAAATACCATTACCAGATTTGTCAGAAGCATTAGAAATCAGTATCTTAGGTGGTGAGCCATTCTATATGAAAAGTGCTTATAACCTATTATTAAAACAATCAAAAAATACTAGAATCATTCTTAATACCCATGCGTGTATAGATGAGAGTAATAAACTTTTAAGCATTCTGGGAAAATTCTCTGAGATAGAAATCGTAATCTCGATTGACGGGTATAAGAACGTAAATGAATACATTCGTCATCCATCAAAATGGAATGAGTTTAAATCTGGCATTGACTTGATTTTTTCTCTTGATAATTTTGTGGAGTACAAACCATTTAACACAACAGTCAGTTGTTTAAATTTACCAGACTTGAATAATATTATTGACTTCACGAAACAATTTACGGATTCAAAACATTATCTTCATTTTTTGACTTATCCAGACTTCTTAGATATAAATGCATTGCATCCTAAAGTCATAAACTATTGTTTAGATATGATTGAAGATGATTTTGTTGTGGGTCATATCAAACAAAATTACAAGTTTGATATGAAGAAAAATAATAAAATGAGGCTGTATTTGGAAAAGTTGGACGATAAACGAAAAACAAATAGTAAGATTAATATTCCATGGTGTTGGTATGAATCTTGATAGACCGTTTAGGATTGAATTAGAGATAAGTTCTCTGTGTAATGCTAAGTGTTCAGGTTGTCAAAGAACAATGATGGACAACAGGGGTAAATATTATTATAAAGGTAACATAACTATTTCTCAAATATGTGATTGGTTCGATGGTGTAAATTTAAAAGATGCTCGTATCAAATTGTGTGGTGTTTTAGGTGATCCTATTATTAATCCAGATTGCGTTGAAATTTGTTCTTATCTTATTTTAGAGAAAAAAGTAAAAAATATAGAAATTTCTACCAATGGTGGAATGAGAACTGCAAAATTTTGGACTGAATTAGCAGAATTATCTAAATTAAGTAATAAAAGATTATATGTTCATTGGTCAATAGATGGTGTTACAAGAAATGATTATAGAGAAAATGTTAATATAGATAAGGTTTGGGAGAATTTTTATACCTACTACAATGCTGGTGGTAAAGCGATATGGCAGTACATTCATTTTGATTATAATGCAGATGAAATTCCATTAGCAAAAAAGAAAGCAAAAGAGTTAGGTGTAGAATTAAAAATAAGGGTCAGTTGGAGAAATACCGCCAAGGCCGCAAAGTTTAAATCTAGTGAAGCCTTGAAGATCGACAGCAATGTATACGAAACAGTAGAAAAACGAGCAAGAGAAGGTGAGTATGATAAAGCAAATATCATATGCAGGCATCAGGTAGAAAATGAACTGTTCGTTACATCAGAAGGTAGAATTTGGCCATGTTGTCATTTGCAAGATGAACAGGTTTCTGGAAAGACTGATATATTAACAAAAGTTGGACTGGAAAATGATCTGAGAAAAACTAAGTTCTATGATATCATTCAGTCAGAGTGGTATGAGAAAACCTTGATTGATTCTTGGGAAAAGTTTCATCCAATGCACTTGCCAAGATGCTACTTGACTTGCGGCGATTATGCAAAAAGAAAAGTTATAAAATGAGAGATGGTCCAGAAAGACAATACACTAGAGAATGGTTGCAGTATGAACGACAACAGCCAATGTATGATGAAAGTATAACTGAATTTTATGAAGATGTTTTCAGAGAAAGCCCTGTTCATAAAGGACTGTTAGACGAAGAATTTATGATGACATTTGAAACGTGGTTGAAGGATCATCAATATAGCAGTTTTACAGGATTAGATGCTTTTCCAGTAAGACATGTTATACAGGGTTGTACACAATTTATAGATGATTTGTATCAGAGATGTGGTGACATACAAACATTTGAAAAAGATTACAAATATCATTGGAGATTAAATAATGACATACAATATGCTACAATAGACACTCTTGACTCAAATAAAGAATTGCTTATTGCAATGCCTTTTCCTTATTATGGAGATGTACATCCAAACATGTATCAAATTTTAGATAAATGTCATGAATTAAAGATTCCTGTTCATGTCGATTCTGCATGGATAAGTTGCATACGTGATATAGAATTTAATTTTGATCATCCTGCAATTCAAACATTTGGTATAAGTTTGAGCAAAGGGGGTATTGGAGGTAATAGAATAGGTGTTAGATTTGCACGTAAAAAACCTGAAGGCGCAATCACAATTATGAATGATTTTCATATGAATCAACAACCTTTGTTATACATAGGTCTTAGATTTATGCAAGATTTCGGACCAGAATATTTCTGGAAAAAATATGAATCAAAATATTATAAAGTTTGTAAAGACTTTGATTTAAAACCCACTAAAACAGTACATCTTGCTATTGAAAATGATAAACCTGTAGGAGTGAAGTCATTACTGAGAGCATTATGAAACCTTGTATATTACCGTGGATAAATTTTGGAACAAATACTTTTGGGAAACCAAGAGTATGCGGTTATAGTAGCAAGACTTCTGATGAATGGAGTTTTAATAGTAAATATTTTAAAGAAATTAGAAATTCTTTTTTGAATAATGAATGGCCAGAAAATTGTAAACGATGCAAACATGTTGAAGAGTTGGGGGGTACGAGTAAACGTATGGACGAGAATCATATGTGGTATAATAAATATGAACATTTGATTGATAAGAATGTTGTTAATTATTATCCTCCACATATTGATGTAAGAACAGGTACTATTTGTAACTTTAAATGTATACATTGTGGTCCCGCTTCAAGTTCAAAGTGGATGGAAGATTATGAATTAATATGCAATTATGGATATGATTTTCCCCTAGTTGATGATAAATGGATTGTACAAGATTCAAAATTTTGGGATAATTTAGATATTAGTCAGATAAAACGATATAATTTTTTAGGTGGAGAAAGTTTTTATAACAAACGACATAATGAATTTATTAAGCGATTGAATGAAAGTGAATATGCGAAAGATGTTGAAATTGCATATGTCAGTAATGGTTCACTCAAGTTTGACAATATGGATAATTTTAAGAAAGTTAGACTACGATTGTCGGTTGATTGTGCCGAGGAAGCAGGTGAATATTTTCGATATGGAATAAAGTGGGACGAGTGGTGTAATAACATCAGCAACTTTCCATCAAATTTTGATGTATCGTTTCAGTGGACTTGTTCAAATGTAAGTATGTTCTATCTAAAGGATACCTATACATACATGCGTACTGAGTTTCCAGATATTAGATTTTTGTTTGAAAATCATGTTACTGAACCATATCATATGTCTGCTCAGAATTTACCTATGAAAATAAAAGAACAGATATGTAAGAATATTGACTTCATCGATATGCCCAAATCGTATGTAAATTACATGATGGAAAAAGACGGTTGGAGTAGTCATGGTAAAATTTTTATTAATTATCTTGATGATTTAGATCAAGCAAGAAAAATAGATTGGCGCACCAGTTTTTCAGAAATGAACTTTGCCTTATGTCAATGATAAAATATCTCAATAATCAAAATTTCGAAATTGACTTATCACACATTCCCGATATCGAAAACATTGAAAAACAAAATTTGTGTTATATGGTTTATAAAAATCACCGTTATTTTTGGAACAGTTGTGAAGTCCTGTATAAGGAACAAGGTAAAACAAATATTGATCACTGGAATGAATTAAAACATTTAGATTTTAAAATCACATCTTCAATGTTTGATGATAAAAAATCTTATGAATGTCTTCAAAAATTTTTAACAAATGATCAGGATGAAAAAGTTTTACATATTGTGAATTCGGATAAAGAAGATAAATCTCTTTTTGAATTTGATGAGTGGAAGATTATTTGTGAACTTGTTAATAAATTTTCTTCTAAATATTTAACCGTTGAAGTTTTAAACAAGGTTTTTTGGTTCAAGTCAAGTAGGATCTTGACAAGTGCATTGGATGAAACTTTTCCAAAGAATCGACAGAGAAATTATCTTAATGATTTAGAATATGAAATAGAAAAATGCAAAGAAATATGGAACTGTTATAGATTAGAATTTTTTCGATATTATAATGCCAGTAATTTCTTTCATATTCCATTAATATCATGTAGTGTTGGTTTACCAAAACAACAATATAAAAAATATGTTGACATATATGAAAATGAAACCAGAAAAAGATAATACGTATTGTGCATATCCTTTTAGGTCTGTTATGTATTTAAACTGGGATAATAATAAACCAACTACTGCATGGCCGTGTTGTTTTATAGGAGGATGGAGTCAACAGAACAGTTTTGATGAAAAAGATGAGTTATTACATAATTTGGATAAAAAAACACCTCAAGAAGTATTTGATTCAGAAACTTACAAAAAATTAAGACATGATGGACTGAATAATATTAAAAATCCACTATGTACAGTATGTTGGGATTTAGAAGAAAAAGGTATTACATCTTCAAGATTTTATTCTCAAGATTCTTTTCATGAAGAAGATGGTACTTTGTCAAATATGCAAATAAAATTGGATAATAACTGTAATTTAGGATGTAGAACCTGTAATCCATCTAATAGTTCTTTCCTAGAAAAAGATTTAAAATATTTTAATGACAATAATATAAACATTGAAGATTTTAAGCAAGGAAAAACAGATATTCGTGATAGTAAAGTATATGATTGGCTTTTAGATAATACTCACAAATTAAAAATATTATCAATTACTGGGGGTGAGCCATTTTATTCTAAAAAATTTTATAATATTGTAGATAGATATATTGAAACAGATAATGCGAAACACACTAAAATAGTTATTCATACAAATGGAACATTATTTAATAAACGTATTATACAAAAATTAAATAAGTTTAAAAAATTACAAACTTCCATATCAATTGATAGTGTAGATGAAAATTATGAGTATATAAGATTTCCTATGAATTTTTTAAAACTTGAAAAATCAATTGAAACATTATTATCCACATCAACTAATTTGGATTTTGTTGTAATTTGTCTTGTGATGTCTTGTTTAAATTTTAATTTTTTAAAACAACACGAAGAATGGTGTAAATTAACATTTAAAACAGATTTTAAAATATTTTATTCTGAACTTTGGAATAGAACACAAGGAACAAGTATCAATAATTTGAATAAAAATTTATTGAAAATTGCCATAGAGGATGCTGAACGTTTAGATGAAAAGTATTCCGATAAAGATCGAGCAATAAACTTTTATAAAACTGCTTTAAATGAAAATATTTTTAATAAAAATAAAATGTTAAAAGAAATTGTTTCATTTGATAAATCTAGAAATCAAAATTTTAAAGATTTTTTAGATCCAATGCTTGTGGATTGGTTGATATGACTTTTTGTGCCGCCCCATTTGTTCATATGGTTCAAAATCCGATGGTCAATATAGAACATGTTGCATGTATGAAAAACCATTGGGAGGAAAATATAATGATATAAAAGAGGCATTTGATGGAGAAGAAAATCAAAAAATAAGACAAAGAATGTTGAGTGGTGAACAATTACCAGAATGTAAAAAATGTGATATAGATGAAATGCATGATGGTAAATGTTGGACATCTTATAGACAAGAATTTAATACAAAATATGGAAAAAAATATATTGATGATCCTATTCTTAAAACATTGGAAATTTCAGTATCTAATAAATGCAATTTCAAATGTATTGACTGCGGTCCACGATTTTCGAATCAATTTGGAAAAACTATAATTAATAATTTGCCTAACTATGATAATTTTGATGAATTGGATCATTTAAAAATATTAGGAGGAGAACTTTTTTTAGATAAGAGAAATTTTGAATTATTTCAAGAAATACCTAGAGAAAATATTAATTTATTTATAATAACTAATAATTCAATATTTCCTAATAATGAAATTTTAAATTTGTTATTAGATTTCAAACATATTGATATTAATATTAGTATTGATGGCATACAAGAGGTTGCGGAATTTGTAAGGTCTGGTACTAAATGGAGCAAATTTGAAAAGAACTGGAATAAATGGTTTAAATGGCAGTCTAAAATGGGCAAGCATCAGGTTTTTATCGAGCCCCATTTTGTTATGCATACATTAAATGCTCCGTTTTATCAAGATACTTTAGATTGGTCAAATGTAGAAATAGAAAAGTGGTCTTGGGATTTTTTAAACGAGCCTGCTTGGTTAAATATGAAATATTTACCAGAACATATAAAAGAATATATTTTGGGAAAAAATGAAAAATTTGATAAAGCATTTAATGGTTCATTAAGACGATTTTTATCCTCAAATTCATATTCAGAAAAATATTTTTTAGAAATAAAAAAATATATTTCAAATAATACTATTCCTGAACAGATGGATGAATATATGGATTTATTTTTTTAATTAGAAAGAATGGTTATGTGGTCTAACGACACGATTGAATGGATTGATATAGAATTGACTTCTTTTTGCAATGTAAATTGTCCAGGATGTCTTAGACAAGTAAAAAGAAAGGTTGTCAATCATATATTAAATAAAGATTATATTGAATTTAAAGATTTAAAAAAATGGATAACAAAAAAAGAGTTTCCTAATTTAAAATTATTAAATTTTTGTGGATCAATAGATGAACCCACCCTTCACCCTGAAATATTAGATATTGTAAGACATTTTAAATCTTTTACGGATATTAATATTGCTACTAATGGTTCTACTAAAACAAAAGAATTTTGGAAAGAATTGGGTGAAACAAGAATATCGGTATTTTTTGGAATAGATGGAATAGATCAAAAATCATTAGAAAAATATCGAGTTGGTTCTAATTTTAAAAAACTTCGTGAAAATTGGAGAACTTTTATTAAAGCAGGTGGTAGTGCTACTTGGCAATTTATAGTATTTGATCATAATGAACATTTATTAGATCATGCTAAACGTATGTCAGATTATGAAGGATTTAAAAATTTCAGAACAATTTGGTCGCATAGAACTGATAATAAAGAATCTAAAACGAAAACAAAAACTGAAGAGCAAGAAATAGTTTGTAAATATGGAAAACAAAAAAGAGTCTTTTTGAGTCATACTGGAACATTGCTTCCATGCTGTTTTTTCAATTCAGAATTTTTACAAGTATATTCTGGAGGAGGAACTGAAACAAGATATACAAAAAAGTATTTGGAACTTGGAGGTCCCTTAGAGAGCAATTTAAAATACTCTACTCCAACAGAAATAATTGAAGGTGATATGTTTAAATTTATTATAGATTCGTGGTCTAATAAACCATTAGAAAGATGTTGGGAAACATGTAAAAAGGCAAAGCAAGATATATTTGTTGATGAGAGGAGTTGAAATGATCACTTGTTTTTATGCACTAGGAGGAATAAATTATAAAAATGGCGTGATTACGACATGTCCAAGACAGGCTAATCAATTGGTTTTTGCAAACGAAACTATTTTACCTTCACAAATATACAATCATAAAAATTTTAAAGATTTAAGAAAACTTCTTTATAACAACAAATGGCCATCTGGATGTGATACATGCGAAGATATGGAAAAAGACAATTTAAAATCCATGAGGCAAGATTATATAGTGAAAAATGGTAAATTTTTCAAAACTCACGCAACTACTCTAACTCAAGCTGAAAATAATGAAAAATTTCTACTTGATTGTTATGATCAAACGAACCATGCTGTTGATTTTGAAGGATTAAGACATGTAGAATTGAGATTCAGTTCGGCATGTAATTTTTCATGTTTGCATTGCTCAAAGGTATATTCATCTGGCTGGACAAAAAAATTACAAAATTACATACCAGATAATGAGGTTGTGAATCACGACTTGAGACAATTGATGGGTACTGAACATAGACATGGACCAAATGATAATTCTGAAATGAGTTTGACTACAAAACAGGCTCTTGAAATAGTAGAAGATTTAAACGAAAATTTTCCATATGTTAGATATATTGATTTTGCAGGTGGTGAATTATTATATCAAAAACAGTTTTTTCCTACATTAAGAAAATTGGCGGAACACCCAAATGCAAAAAATATGCACATATCATTTCATACAAACTTTAATGCCGATTTTAGTGTAGAAGAATTGACTGAAGTTTTATTTCCTTTTAGAGAGTCAGCAATAATAATATCAGTCGATGCTGGTAAAAGAATTTATTCGTATTTTAGAAATGGGGGTGAATGGGACAAATTAAAAAATAATATTATTGAATTTAAGAAAATTAATACGTTTACTAATGTCGATATTTCTTGTACGACTTCTATCTATCAAATAATGGAGATTTACGATTTATTTGAATCGTTTTTCGAACTAAATTGTGAATTTGATGCTTCAATTGTACAAACCCCAAAATATATAAATCCTTCAATAATTATGTTTGATTTTGAAAAAGAAACATTAAAAGATTTTCAAGCCACTGAAGATTTGATAAACCGCAAGACAAGAGTGTATCCAAAAGCAATTCAGTGGTTTCAATATATAACTGATTATGTTAAAAACACTAAATTAAATTATAATCAATTTAATAGATTTTTAGTGTATCGTAAAAAATCAGATGAAATATGGGGTCAACACTTTAATGACTATTTTGAAAATTATCAAATAATAGATGATGAATTAATCAGAGTAAAATAAAGCAGATTGTTTATAATTCATATTATACGAATCATAACTTCTCTATTGAAAATAAAATCTACATCTGCATTAAATTCTCTACGAAATAAATTTATATCAGGTGCGGAGAATTTACCATGCTTTAGAATTTCTTGATTTTGTTCTTTAATGCATTTCCGCATACGTTCATCATTAACATACCAGTCATATTTTGGATAAGTGATATTCCAACCACCCGCTTCATGCCACCATTTAAAACATTCTTCATCAGAACGATAGCAAAGAACTATTTTGCTTTCAGGAAATTGTTCTCTAATTTCTTTAATGTAATAAGCAAAATGATGACTCAATATGAGTTTGATTGAGTCATCAGGTCCATTAAAACTTTTTGAAATTACGTTTTTCCATTCATCAATTGAACCAAGACGGTGTTTTAGAAAATTACTGTAAGACTCTCCTGGTCCGTAGTAATTACCCACATGACCAGAAAAGATATTGCTTTCATATTTTTTATCAGGTGTCATATCAGAATTATCTACATTTGGTAGATTGTCTCTGAACACTCTACTGACTCCGCTCCATCTACTGCCTGGAGCACCTGTAAAAAATATCCAGTTTTTCATTTTACAAGATGGTTCTTGTATACACTTGAAAGACCGAGTGCTTCAGTATTGAACTGGATCAATGTTTTCAACGCATCTTTCGTAATAAAAGTCATCAACGTATCTCTATGGGAATCACCGTTTGTACCAATAATCCAATCGTAGTTGCCTACCTTTTTAGCAATGACAGACATTGCTTTTGAGTCATTTGACATCTTAGTAAGTGCAGTTACTAATGCATCTTTATTTGGATTACCTTTATTGACCCATAGTGCTTTTTGTAATCCATCTCGAAAGGATTTTACAAGTTTGTATGCATCGTACATTTTACCTTGTGGTTTAGTGCCCCATTTTTTCTCAAACAGCTTTTCA
>Ga0114993_10005136_pt1 | contig 12725 bp, 11 predicted proteins | sample ArcticOcean_MG_C_FD_87042 | JGI IMG/M metagenome (GOLD analysis project Ga0114993, IMG submission 87042) | Marine microbial communities from western Arctic Ocean - ArcticOcean_MG_CB2_150 | ecosystem: Environmental > Aquatic > Marine > Oceanic | place: Arctic Ocean: Canada Basin | collected...
AAAGGCCACAACCCTTGTTCAGCAAACAGATTTACATCTGTTTCATTCTCGAATGTGCATTCGACGACCCCTACTCTTGTACAACCAATCGCCTTTGCTAATGCAAGGACGATCTTGTGTGCCCGTCCTGTTGCATCCTGTGCAACTGCTATGAAACCCGGCACACTTTTCCCATCAACAAACGATTCACGAACGGTAACACCCATCGCTCGCGGTGACATCATGACTACGTCGATGTCAGGCGGGGGAACGATACATTTAAAACGAATACCGTAGCTACTAGCAAAGTTCATAACTTGACCGGCGCGAAGAAACGGTTCTATATGTCGTTTGTATATTTGCTCTTGAATTTCGTCTGGTATAGCGATAATCAATATATCCGCCCTTTCTACTGCTTCTCGAATACTAAAGGTAGGAAAACCATCACTATTTGCATTTCGCAAATATGCATCATTACGATTACCAACAATTACCTCAATCCCGCTGTCTCTAATATTGAGCGCCTGTGCTGCGCCTTGATTGCCGTATCCGATGATTCCAACTATTTTTTTCCGAATAGGCGTTAATTTCACGTCCTTATCAAAATAGATCTTTGCCATGTGAACTGTCCCTCACGTTAATTGGTAATTAGTAGAACTCGAATATTATGTACTAATTTGATATGCCATATGGCTAGTCTAGAATCCAATCTTCAAAGTGAATTCTAAATTTCAGTCGGCTGTATGGGCGGAATAGATGTGAACCTTTGATTTTCTAAAAGGGGGTGGGTACCCCCAAGTACGTGTGCTGAAAATGTGCTGAAACTGGGTCCTCTCCAGTCCCTTCAGGTCTATTTGCGTGGAGTCGGAGCCTGTTATTTAAAGGGTTTTAGGACTGTTGGTGAAGAGAGCACTGTCTTCACACGGCAGGGGTCGCTGGTTCAAATCCAGCCGCGCCCACCATATTTTTCCTGTGTTTACAGGACTTTCTACAGTTGTTAACGCCTGTTTCATCTACAACTCAACGGGCACTGTGCCCAGAATGTGACCGAAACTGCTCTAACTTGTGTACAGCGCCGTGCAAAACGGCGCTCTGTGGCTGGAACTCCGCCTTGCGATAAGACTAAACTGTAAATGGCCGATGCTCCGGCGTAAATCATAGTACGAAGGATTAGCGATATGGATAGACCCAATATCTCCACGAATGACGACGACAAGTTCCGATACCACCGTATCATGCAAACATTCGCAAGCCCAGCCGAACCAGCCTTCGAACATCCAGATCAACAACAAAAGGTGTGGGGCGACGTGTGGGGTTGCAACAGCGAGATCGGCCAACTACGCAAAATACTCGTACACCGCCCCGGTGAAGAAATCAAGCGAGTCACAGAAGACTGGTACGACGAAAAGCTAGAAAGCTACTGTAGTAATGAGGAAGAAATTTGGTGGCGTGGTCGTAACTTGCCTAACCTCAAGAAGATGCAGAAAGCTCATGACAGCCTCACCGATATCCTACGAGCTGAGGGAGTCGAGGTTGTCTACATTCATGACAAGGCGACTAACCGTCCAGTGCCGTTAAAGCAGATGTCACCACGAGACATTGTCATTGGGGTTCCAGGCGGTGTAGTTATCTGCCGACCTAACGCCAATGGTCGCCGAGAGGAAATGTTCTGGGCGACTAGGCGAATCGTCAATGCAGGCTGTCCAATTATTCGTACGATCTCGGGAACAGGCATATTGGAAGGTGGCAGTTTTATGTGGATAGACACTAAGACGGCTGTCGTCAGCACTGGACTATGTACTAACCCTGAAGCGGTCTCGCAGATGCGGGAGGTTTTGCGTTGGTGCGGGGTCGAAGTCCTGACTATCCAGACGCCGGGATACTCTCAACACCTGGACGGTTTTATGGCCATGATCGACGTCGACAAGGTATTGGTGAACCCGACAATGCTACCTTACGATTTTATGGTTGAGTTGAGAAAGCGTGACATCGAGATGATCCACATCTCCCCGGAAGACCCACCCTTTGCAGTCAACGTGTTACCAATATCACCTGGCCGTGTAATTGCCAGCGAAATGTCAGAGCCCACTCTAGAGTTGCTCGACAAGAAGGGGGTCGAAGTAAAATCGATTTGCTATGAGCCGTGCTGGAGTTCGGGCGGTGGGATTCACTGCAACACCGCCCCACTAGCTAGAGAGACACTCTTTTAGCACAACCACAAAAATAGGAATAATGATAGCCAGGTCACTAGTGGCTAGGAACCGTATAGTGTAATTATAGATCTAAGTTTACGGGGACGGAAAGATCAGGCCACGCCTGGGCTAGGCTTCGCCAAGCCTCTACGGTAGCTTGTTGGGCATCTTCGATGACCTCGCATTCGTTCATGGTGAGGACCTCTCCGTCCCGCATCACCCACTCACCATCAACCATCACCGACTCAATATCGCTGGCCTGAGCATAGTGGACAAGGCTGGAGGTCAAATCCAACAATGGCGTTAGATGTGGTCGGTCCAGTCGGAGCACCGACAGATCTGCCTTCTTACCAGCAGCCAAAATTCCCAGGTCATCTCTACCTAATGCCCGTGCACCATTCATTGTTGCCCAAGAAAGCACTTCGGTCGGTGTAGGATTATAGCCGTCGCCCCGCATCCCACGGTTGACCACGATACCAATGCGTATGGCGTCGAACATATTCTCCGACATATTGTCAGTACCCAGAGCAAGGTTAACGCCTGCGTCAATCAGCGCTGGCACGTTCGCCAGTCGGTGGTACCCGCGCCGAGAGCTAGACGCAGCACAATGCACCACGGTAATACCCTTACGACCCAGTAGATTAATGTCCGAAGAATCGCACCAATGACAGTGAGCTGCCAGTACATCAGGCCCGAGCCAACCGTGATCATCGAGATACTGGGCTGATGTCCTACCTTGAGTCATGGTCTTAACCTGCTCTACTTCTTGTGGCGACTGGGCGAGGTGAACCGTACGGCCCAGTCCATAGGAACGAGCCAAATCCGCGAGTTCATCCAATATCCAGGGGGAGCAACTATCAGGCGCATGAGCGGAAACTAGGCAACGAACACGACCGTTCAGAGTATTGTGATGCCGGTCGATAAGGTCCAAAGCCTGCTGGAGGGATGCTTCACCCCAACTCCGTTCATACTGGTAGCCCTTAGCCCAAATTTCGGTAGCCTTGGCATCTGAGACTGACTCGCAGAGGTAGAGACGGAGGCCACTGTCAGCCATAGTGTCAGCATATGAGGGAACAGCGAGCATAGGGTCAACGACGGTGGTAGTACCGGATCGAATGGCCTCTAGGCAACCCAGTGAGGCCATGGCTCTCCGTTGGCCATCGGTCATGGAGTAGATGATAGGCACCATGTACCCATACACTACCTCCATGATATTTTGACCCAGATCCTCGACTCCGCCTCTAAGGACAGTGAGCGTCGTATGAGTATGAGAGTTGATAAATCCAGGGATTACAGCTCGTCTTGGAAGGGAGATGCGGGAAAAGTTGGGATACCGGTTAATCAAATCCTGTGTAGCCCCAACCTCGACAACACTGTTTCCCCTTAAGGCGAGTGCTCCGTTTCGAATCACTTGCCCTGGCACACCGCCAGTAACCACAGTTGTGTCGGTTAGTAGGGTATCCATAGTTATAACCTTACTGTATAGGTTTCTATTTACCAATACCTTAACTATGAAAAATATTGTTCCATGTGGTGCAGTTTGGGCCATGCTTCGCGAGTTATGCAGCATAGAAGGGACTGCACTAGTCTTAACCACACTTTTGTAGGTGTGAGGTCAAAGGAAACGTTAGCTGGCATTTATTGGCTAACCACTCCTTAGGCCTAGACGGGGTCAGGCTTCAATAAATATGGTGGTTAGGTAATAATGTATTGAAACTAGTGAACAGGATGGGAGTAACACGATGGTTGACTTTACCTCAATGGATCTCCAGACCATACCTGCAGGTCATGGCGTTGCCATCGAACTCAGTTCTGGTTCTGAGATTGTCGTGATCAATACTCATGGCACCCAAGTGTTAGACACCTGGGCATTCAATCTTGACAATCCAAGTGAGTACATGTCGATGGAACATACTCGGTCACGCCTAAGTCGATTGGTCCCTAGAGTAGGGGATAGCCTTTTCTCCAACCGACGACGCCCTATCCTAAAACTGCTGGAGGATACCTCACCTGGAGTTCACGACACCCTGCTCTGCGCCTGTAATAAAGAAATCTATCGTGAACTAGGTTGTGATGACGGTCACCGCAGTTGCGAATCGAACTTGCATGAGGCGCTATCGTACATCGGACTTGAAATGTCCGTAACACCAGGACCATTGAACCTATTCATGAATGTCCCCGTCACCACTGATGGCACTATTGACCGTGTACCGCCCGAATCCCGGCCCGGGGACATAGTCAGACTTCAGACAACAATGAACGCTATCGTAGTCTTTTCTGCGTGTCCACAGGATGTGACGCCCATCAACGGCGCTCAATGTATTCCGCGTGATGCACACTACAAGACCATCGTTCAAAATCAGGATGGTCAACGATGAATACTTCATCCTCACTGCTCGAGATTATTAATCTGCGGAAGAGTTTCGGCAGTACTCAAGTACTCAATGGTGTAAATCTTCGCGTCGATCGAGGTGAGGTAATTGCGATTATTGGAGTAAGCGGTTCGGGAAAAAGCACACTGCTAAGGTGCGTAAACCTTCTTGAAGAGCCAACCCAAGGCCAGCTGATTTTTGATGGCAGGGAAATTAATTACGGTGAGCAAAGCGGTGGTTTGCTAAAAACCAGCCGGATGCGGGCGGCCTTGCGAACGGAGATAGGTATGGTATTCCAGCAATTCAATTTGTGGCCACATAAGAATGTTCTTGAAAATGTGATCTACGCCCCAATGGTCGTTAATGGTGTTAAGCGCGCTGATGCTATTTCAAATGCTGACGAACTGTTAAACGGAATTGGGTTACTCGACAAGCGGGAGGAATATCCCTCGCGACTTTCTGGAGGACAGCAACAGCGGGTGGCTATAGTCCGCGCCCTAGCCATGAATCCAAAACTGATGCTTTTCGACGAAGTAACATCGGCCCTAGACCCTGAACTAGTTGGCGAGGTCCTCGAGCTTATGGCAAACCTCGCCCGTGACGGAATGACCATGCTTGTTGTGACACACGAGGTTGGTTTCGCCCGCGAAGTAAGTGATCGCACGATTTTCATAGACGAAGGACTCATAGAGGAAGAGGGACCATCGAGGGAACTTCTGAGCAATCCCAAAAGCGACCGTACTCGCCAGTTTCTCGAACGAGTTCTACGCAATGGCAGTCTTAACTAAGGCAACTGGAACAACTCATCGGGAATCCTAAATGAACAATACGGAAAGCCAAGTTGCGAGTTACTCTGAAATGTATTCCGCGATTGATAACTGGTGGGGACTAATTGAAGCTTACCTGCCCCAATTCTGGCCGGCCACAATTATTGTCTTGGAGGTCACAATTCTATCGATTATTCTTTCCTGGGTATGCGGTTTGTTATGCGCACTCGGAAAGGCATCAACACTGAAGATTCTTCGATACCCAGCAGAGTTCTATTTGTGGTTTGTGCGGGGCACACCGTTACTCACTCAGATTTTTCTGATTTATTTCGGACTCCCACAAATGGGTATCGATCTGGATCCATTCGGTGCCGGTGTCGTTGCCCTCGGCGTCAATGGTGGTGCCTACGTCGCTGAGATAATCCGCGGTGGTTTGCTCAGTATTCCAAAGGGGCAGAGTGAATCGGCAACAGCCTTAGGGATGACCTACTTTCAACTCATGCGCGGAATCATATTGCCACAGGTAATCAGAGTGATCATTCCACCGATTACTAACGACGCGGCGACGACTTTGAAGAATACGTCGTTGTTGTCTACGATCACAATCATGGAACTTATGCTCCAAACACAGGTGATTGTGAGCAGCACCTTCAGGCCGTTTGAGTTCTATATTCTAGTCTCGATAATTTATTTGCTGCTAACTTCCGTTTTCATGGTGGCACTGCGGTGGGTTGAGCGGCGCCATGAGCTGGCCTATTGAGTTACCTGAGAACTCCATGACAGTTTCACGGGCTAAGTAACACTCCAGCTCCGATTGAACAATGGGCAGAAATTGTTTACCGGATATGTTTTAATTGATCTTGGCGGTTGGCTCCTGACATAGCCATTCTTGCCACAGGTAACTGGTGCCGGTCGGTAACAAGCTAATAGCTGGCCCGTAGTGAGATTTTTAGAGGAATGTAAGTCACTAACCAGTTAAGTAATTACTATAGTGTACTAAATGAGGAAAAGTGATGAAAACGAAAAAAACTCTAAGGCGGTTTGCAGTTATTGGTGCACTGGCACTGCTAACAAACTACTCCGCACAGGCACAAGAGCCAGAATTATTAGAACCAGGCACCCTAACGTGTGCGTTTTCCGGTGCCTATGCTCCGTTCGCCATCCAAGCTGCTGATGGCTCTTGGAGCGGTCTCGCTATTGAAGTATTCAGGGAAGCTGTAGACCGAACCGGTTTAAAACTTGAGTACGTTATTACAAAATGGGAGTCGTTGTTGGTTGGATTATTTGCTAACAAATATGACATGCTCTGTGACACGATGGATATCACACAGGAGCGCCAAGGCCGAGTCCTGTTTGTCGATGGTTGGCTCGAATCCGGCGGTCGCTTAGTGGTGCATAAGGAATCCGAAATCAAGACGCTCGGTGATTTTGAAGGTAAGACAATGGGTGTATTGGTGGCATCAACCTGGGCCGAACTGGCAAAACCACTCAAACCCGGTGAGACCAAATATTATCCATCAGAAAGCGACGCATTGTTGGACGTTAAGAACAAGAAAGTAGACGGCATGATTACTGATTCCATAGCCGCAGCCTGGGCAATCGAAAAATCTGGTCTGCCGCTCCGTATCGTGCCGGGTTATCTGAGTCGCATTCAAAAGGGTTTCGCTGCTAAGAAAGATCATCCAAATTTGATCAAAGCAATTAATTCTAAACTTGCAGAAATGGTAGAAGACGGGACTTACGCCAAGATTACTTCAAATTTGATCGGGTATAGCCCCACTCCGAAAAACCCAACTCGTTCCATGTTTTGAGGCATTTCATATTCTCACCCGGGAAACAATTCCCGGGTGAGAACTGCTGTGCTTTTCGATGGAAAATCTAGATCGGTACCACACTGCCAACCACCGAGAACGAAATATTTTCCAGTACACTCACTTTTCCTTCACAACCTCCTAACCGGATTCATATCATGAATGGATTCCTCCCAGTTGACTCTCTAGATTCTCCGCGGTTCGTAGGCTTACCTACTTTTATGAGGCTACCGCAGGCGAAACTTGGAGACCCCATCGATGCTGCCATCATTGGTCTACCCTGTGATTCTGGTGCGCCTTACCGTACTGGAGCTCGATTTGGACCAAACTCCGTACGCTCGATGTCTGTAATGCTGCGACCAGTCAATCCTTACAGGGATAATCTCAATGTATTTGAGCAAATTCAGGTCGCAGATGCAGGAGACGCCTCTGTCATCCCTGGCTATATGGAAGAAACAATGGATCGCCTCCAGGCGGGAGTCGCTACACTTGTTGAAAACAAGATCATACCAATTGGAATTGGTGGCGATCACTCTGTCTCACTACCTGCATTACGAGCAGTAGCAGAACGGCATGGTCCGGTTGCACTTGTCCACTTTGATGCCCACTCTGACACTTGGCCCGGGTATTTTGGCGGCAAGCTGTATTCAGCAGGGACACCTTTCCGACGAGCCGCAGAGGAAGAGATCGTATTACCTCAATCGTCAATTCAGATTGGAATGCGTGGTTCTCTGTTTCGTCCTGACGATGTTGCTCAATCATTGCAGCTCGGCTTTGAAGTAATCACTGGAGATCAGATGTTCGAGATAGGACTCGAAGAAACCGCTGCATGCATTGCTCGACGAGTCGGCAAACATCCAGTTTATATGACATTTGACCTCGATTTTGTAGACCCAGCGTGTGCGCCGGGTGTACAAACTCCCGAGGCAGGCGGGCCATCTGCGCGCGAGACTCTCAGCTTGTTACGATCTATTCAGCCGATAAATGTAGTTGCTGCCGATGTAGTCGAAACCAACCCACTTTATGACGGGCCAGGTCAGATCACCGCACTGCTAGCAGCTACCATTGTTCACGAAATTCTTAGTCTGATAGCTGCTAGTCGAAAAGGTTTAGATTAAGTCGCGAACAGGTAATTACACCGAAACCATCGTTTTTAAGGAGTTCAACAGGACAAATAGATTTTGTGAGATACACATAAGAGCTCGTTTGAGTGATGGATCGTGCAGAAATCGAATCTACGACTACTCGATTAAAATTAAGATACTCTAAATCGAAGCCCCTTGCTTGACATACAGTGTGACGGACAGCAATCCTTTCTAGTCCATTCCAGCCACTTTCAGTCAACTTCGCGTGGGATCGGTGTACGTAAGTGATTGATTAAATGTGACTGCTGGTTTGAAGGTTGGTTTCGCAATGCGAAGGTCGGTAGTTCGATCCTCCTCGGCCCCACCAATTCTTCAATTCTTTATGTAATACAGTAAATGTAAATGGGTAGTGTCTGCCGAGCTCAGCTAATTCTTATCAGGCAAAGAACACTTGTTGCATATCTGCGCGTAGTCACCAGAGAATCCTAACTAAATGCTTGATTTTATGCAACAATATAGTCGTTTACTGGTGTACTTCGTAATCTCTCTGTCGAGCAAGCACATCATGACTCGGAATAAATCCCGTGAAGTACCTCCGGAAAGTCAGACCATGGGCAATCCGCGTATATCTGTTGTATTCGGTATGTTTGGATATGGCTGTGGTCGGAACAGCAATATGGTACTTCCTCATTAAGTGAACACCCTTCTTCAAGGCGTTGCTATAACGCCATGCGTTAGACGATGGTAACTAAACGGTTGAGCGTGAGCTGAACCGATTGGCGCTCCTTGGCCGGTCAATGCACTTATCTCGCTGAAATTGAAACTCCACAATTCTCCGCCGGAGCCGTGCACACGTATAAACGGGTAACTGACCTGTCGTTGTACCGCCTCTAAATCCCTCTACCGATTTTGGAATGCTCTGACTACCCCACCGCTGTGTGGAGACAATATATTCAAATGAAAAAAGACTGATGGGGGTGGGACCCCCCAAGTTGGTGTGCTGAAAATGTGCTGAAACTGGGTCCGCTCCTGTCCATATGAGTAACATTCACACGGGATCGGAGTACGTAAGTGACTGATCTAATGAAACGCAATCTTCCCGCTGAATTAGGCATTCAGTGTGCTAAAAAAGACCACTTGCGCGGCACAAAAGTCGTCAGGGAATCATCCAAGGGTGCATCAATGGTAAAACCACACAGTTTTAGGATGTTTGCTCTATAACACCGACTCTCTATGGAGTATTTTTCTATGTGGCGTTGGACACAAGCATAGAACTCTATGGCGCTCTACTATGTGAGTGCAAACATCTCTTCATGTTGGTTGCACCCCACAATTTATAATCGGATTGTAGGTATCATTCAATAGAGCTGAAGACGTGATTCCTACGGTGAGCGATGTTTCATTTGCAATCCTCCCGCCAATGGAGCTAGTTGGTGGTTTGGTGGGGCTACCGTCCTCCGGTGGCCCTATTTGTTTAACAATTGCAGTCAACTGGTTAAGTGGAGTATTCCTGGAAACAATGTAACTTGTGAGTGAACACTACCAAATCGCGATTCTAGGTGCCACTTACGGATCGCTCCTTTCAACCAAGCTGTTGTTGGGCGGTCACGATGTCACCTTGGTAGGCCTGCCAGAGGAAGTTGAACTGATCAACCGTGAAGGCACGCGGATACGTATTCCCGTCAAGGGCCAAGACCAGCTACTCGAGATCGACTCACAAGTGCTATCTGGGGAGCTCAGGGCTCTCTCTCCGGAGGCGGTTGCGGCTGTTGACTACGACCTTATTGTGCTCGCCATGCAAGAGCCACAGTACGCACAGGCGAACATCCGAGCGTTACTCGAGAAAGTCGCCCATAGCAAAACACCGTGCTTGTCCATCATGAATATGCCGCCGTTGCCTTATCTGGCTCGAATTCCAGGATTTCCGCTAGAAGCCTGCCGCCATTGCTACACTGACGCTTCGATATGGGACGCCTTCGATCCTGCTCTTATCACGCTGTGCAGTCCCGATCCCCAAGCCTATCGACCGCCTGATGTAGCACCGAACGTACTTCAAGTCGGTTTGCCGACTAATTTCAAAGCGGCGAGGTTTGATTCTGAACACCACACTGCCCTATTGCGACAACTTGAAGCTGATATCAGTACAGCCCGCTACGACACCGAGCATGGCCCAATAGAAGTACCTGTCAAATTGAAAGTTCACGATTCGGTCTTTGTACCACTGGCCAAGTGGTGCATGCTGTTGGCAGGAAACTATCGCTGCATCCAGAAGGAGAACATGCGATCAATTAAAGAGGCGGTTCATAATGACCTTGAAGAGTCCAGACGGATTTATCAGTTCGTTATGGACCTTTGCATTGCCCTTGGTGCCAAGGAAAAGGATCTCGTCCCTTTTGAAAAGTATGCCCACGCGGCAAAGTCACTCAAATACCCCTCATCTGCTGCCAGAGCACTATTTAGCGGTGCACCCAATATCGAACGGGTCGATTTACTGATTCAGACCATTGCAGCAAAACAAAACCGACACGATTTTGCTATCGACGAGATTGTGAAGTTCGTCAATCACCGTTTGCAAATCAATCGACGCGATAACTAATTCGATCTTGTGTATAGATAAATCTGGATTGATCACTGTTGAACAAATAGAAGACACCCTGGGTCGGGCCATTAGAAGATCCGGGAGATAGAGTTGTTTGGGAAAGGCCAACGGCGCTGGCTCTGCTGATACCGGCACTGGTTCTGCTCCTTACGCCCTACTTACTCGACAAGCCAAAGATTCGTGACCGATGGTTGTCGAACTGGTTTTCTATTGATCTAAGTCGGACTAGGGGTTCCTTTTTGATCAGATCACTGTGACCATAATGTGTCCACTCCAGTCCATTTGAGTCAAATTCGCGTGGGATCGGTGTGCGTATGTAGTTGATTTAACGTTATACCCCGTAGAAAGAACTGCCTTCACACGGCAGGGGTCCCTGGTTCAAATCCAGCCGCGCCCGTCGCCCGTTTCCGGGACAGGCTCCTAGCGACCTCTGTCCCGCGCGGCGTCTGCCCGGTCCCTCGAGGGGCTGGGAGATCCGACGATTAGGTTGACGACTTCCTCGACAGTCAGGCTGTCTCGGAGGTCGGCGACACAGCGGCCATGCCGAAGCACGACAATGCGGCTAGCAAGCGCGACCACGTGGGGGATCGCGTGGCTAATGACTGCGACGGCGGTGCCGTTCTCGGCAATACGCCGGATCAGGCGCAGCACCGCTTGGGCCTCGCGTACACCCAGCGCGGCGGTAGGCTCGTCCATGAAGAGGGCTTTGGACGACCAGAATGCCGACCGGGCAACTGCCACACACTGGCGTTGCCCACCGGACATCTGGCCGATTGGAAGCCCCCAAATCCGCGGCAGCCCAACCTCCAACTGCTTCAAGTGCTGTTCGGCAATCCGGCGCATTTCCTGCGTATTGAGGATTCCGAACGGTTTCAGCATACCGCCGTAACACAATTCCCGGCCAAGATAGAGGTTCTGCACAACATCCCGGTTCGGCGCCAGGGCAAGATCTTGATATACGGTTTCGATGCCGTACCCACGCGCCGTTTGCGGCGAGTCCAGTGTCACCGGCACCGAATTTATGACAACCTCGCCGGAATCGGGTGCTATTGCTCCCGAGAGAATCTTCACGAGGGTGGATTTGCCGGCTCCATTGTCCCCCACGATCGCGAGAATCTCGCCGGGATAGATTTCCAGATCGACATTATCCAGCGCGGTCACTGGGCCGTAGTGCTTCGAGAGACCCCGGGCAACGATGATTGGAGAGCATTCTGCAGACTTAGCTCGCATGAGCGATCCTTATCCCGCTACCGGGAAAGCCGGCACGGCATACCATGCAGGCATGTCATCGCGCCCGGGCCCGGTTTCGCTGCTCATCTGTGACCACCGCCACGATTAGGATAACACCGCTCAGGAAGACCTGCCAGAAGGCATCGATCCCAAGCAGGTTCATGCCATTTGCCAAGACCCCGAGCAACAGCACGGCCAGCGCGGTGCCAATCACAGATCCGCGACCGCCGGTGAGTGCTGTTCCACCGAGGATGACCGCCGCGATGATGACGAGCTCGTCCCCGCGGCCGGCATCGGGAAAGGCCGTGCCATTCAGCGAAGTCAGGAGCAGACCTCCTATCGCGGCTGAAACACCGCTCAGCACGAAGACAAGGGTCTTGAGCTTCGCGATCGAGACGCCCGAGAGCCGGGTCGCTGCCTCATTGCCACCCATGGCGTAGACCCGCGAGCCGAAGCGCGTGGAGCGCATGAGAACCCAGATAACGACCATGACAACAACGCTCAAGATCACCGGAACGGGCAGCCCGGCAACCGAGCCGTTGCCGAGAAAGTTCAGCGTCGAGTCGCTGAAGTAAGGCATGCTGCCGTAGCCAAGCCAGATGAACGCCAGCCCCCGCAGCGCGAGGCCGGTTCCGATGGTGGCGATTAGCGGATTCACACCCCCGGCAACGCAGATTGCGGCATTCAGCA
>Ga0114993_10005137_pt1 | contig 12725 bp, 9 predicted proteins | sample ArcticOcean_MG_C_FD_87042 | JGI IMG/M metagenome (GOLD analysis project Ga0114993, IMG submission 87042) | Marine microbial communities from western Arctic Ocean - ArcticOcean_MG_CB2_150 | ecosystem: Environmental > Aquatic > Marine > Oceanic | place: Arctic Ocean: Canada Basin | collected...
CTCCGTCCAGGAGATCTTCACCAGCTCCGCCATGTAGTTCGTCGTGGCCTTTGCCGCCAAACAGGATGTCGTCTCCGTGACCACCTCGCAGAATCACGTCCGCGTGCGTCAGACCGACCGCGATAAAGTCATCGCCTTGACCGCCAGTCAGCAGCAACTCGCTGAACCGGTCGCGTTCGCCGCCGATCAGATCGAGTCCGTCGTCCCCGTCGTGACCATGCAGGGCGATGGCATCCAGATCGGGAGCATCCAGGTCCGTCAGGTCAAGGTCGATGTAGTCGTCCGCTTGCGTCCCATTGATGATCAGTGTCGTTGCCCCGACAAGACTGACTGTGTCTGAGGCGTCGCCAGCATTGGATTCAAAGTCGAATGCCAGATCAGTGCCGGTGGCTGTGACGGTCCATCCGCCCTCTGGAGTTTCGGGCAGGTTGATGGTCAGTGTCCCGTCGTCGGCAAGCTGTACTTCGTCGGTGCCGAACTCAATCATCGGAGCGGCCTGTGGCCTGGGACCGTCCTCACCGAAGATGGCTTCAAGACGCACGCGAATGGTCTCGTCGGTGTTTGCCGCAGACACCGTCTCCGTGTCGGATGCGGTCGTTTCTTCCGAGTTGTCCTGCGATTCCTCGTCCACGGGCGGTTCCGCGGTACCGCCGGCACCAGTGAGCGTGTCCAGGTCGATACCGGCCAGATCGAGCAGCGTCACGCTGTAGTCGTAATCGCCGGGGATTCCCAGATTCGGCAAAACGCCCGTCGCATCCTCGGTCCCGTACCCGACCAGATGGACGCCGAGGCTGAATCGAAACGTCTCCGGATCCGGTTCGAAGTCGTCACCGTCCCCGAATTCAAAATCCGGGTTTGTGTCGAGCGTGAACAGTGCAGCGCCCGCGATCGCCTGAAACAGAAGTCCGCTGATCGGCACGCTTGAACTGAAGGGCTCGTCCTCGACTTCCAGGTCCAGTTCATCCAACAACTCGGGCGGCAAGCTCATACAGCTTTGCGACGGAAGGCATGGAGTGGTGTCACCGGTATATTCGACCGTGACGAGGAGATCCTCGAAGAAGCCATCGTCATCCTCATCTTCACCGCCGTCATTGAACACAGGCTCTTCGCCATCGAACTCGGATTCTTCCTCAAAGCCGAAATCGAACGGGTCGCTGAATTCCTGGTCCGGTCCCTCAAGGAACAACTGGGGCAGACTGGCAAAGACCTCGATACCGTCGTCGTGCAGGACGACATGAGTAAGCGGCCCATCGAAGTATCTTTCGAACATCTCGAGACCGATGTCCAATCCATGCCCATCACCCTGATCGATGAGCTGCGAAAGGAATCCGTCCTCCGCCGGGCCGTTGGCCAGGAATTCGTTCAAGGCGTCGTTGTCGGGTAACTGGCCGCCGAACATCTCGACCAATGGAAAGCCAAACACACCGACACTGACCAGGATGTCCTGATCGAAAATGCCGCCGTCGACCAATGCGATCTCATCCTGAACGTCAGAAAGTGGTTCGGTGTCCGACGATTCGTCGACCGGAGCCAAACCGCCGCCGTCGATCAAAACTGGATCGCCGTCTTCCGATGGAAATCTCCCGGGATGATTGAAAATTGCCAGGTCGACTATGAGTTCCGGGACGCCGACCGCGAGTTCAAAGTAGCCGGGTTCCTGTGTGAGGGTGACATTCGCGGGAACGTCTGCGTCCTCGGGCGTCTCAGCATTCGGATCAACGTCCAGAGCACCATGCGTCAGCAACACGCGGACTTCCAGCATTTCTGTCACACATAGCCGCGGCGCGGCACAGGCCGATCGTCGGCGGGATTGCGTGTGTTGCTTCTTCAGCTTGAGCAGACCGAGCCATCCGTTGCGTTTCATCGCGATGCGTCCTGTCAGATTTGAGTGATTGCGGCCCGCATCACTACAGCCTGTGGCGCCGATTCATGATCGCGCCGCAAATCGGCGTGACCTCCGGAGCGACCCCGCGAGCGTCACGGGTCACGCGCAGTCACTGCCGGCCTCTCACCGTTAACTACTCAGCATTGCCCAACCGCGGCGCCTGAGGACGACTGAGGACGGGCTCGTTCGGCTGAGGTAGTGGTGGGGGCAGAAGTCCGCTCGGGGACGTCGTCTCAAAAGACGTCCGCTCAATGATCGCCGTTTTTGGAGACGGTGCGAACAGGCCCGCGGTGACCTTGTCCGCGAACGACTCCGGGAGTAGCAACGTCCGTTGAGCGGCAGCCGCGGGTACGAATGGAGCCTGAGGCTCGGACACACGAGCGGCCGACGTGTCGGGCAACGGTTGCGGCTGCACTTGAACTTGCGGCTGCGGCATGCGGATCCGCACAGCGGCCGCCGCGGGCTCGACTGGGTTCGGCTCGACCGGAGCCGGTACTTCGACGTCGAGTTCCCCAGCGGTCGGAGCTGCTGGCTCAGTCTCAGGTGCCGCGTCGGTCGTCGTGTCCCAGGTATCCGTATCTACGGGATCAAGCTCCTGCACGTACGAACCAGAGTTGACTGGTCGCGGATGATTGATCAGTCCGAAACGCCATTCCTCGGGAATTTCGTGTGTGTTGTTTCGACGCGCCATCGCTTCGGAGTACGCCTGCATCGGCCACAGGTCTTCTGTCAGATAGACCTCGTTGTAGTCCAGCAGTGAGCCTTTTTCGAAATGCACATTGCGAATGGCCAGTGTGTACTCGAGGAGTGCGCGATAGTAGTTCGTCTCGGCTTCCTGAAATCGACGCTGGGATTCGAGCAGCACGTCGATGTTCACTTTGTCTGCATCAAACGCCACCTGCACGACGTCACGCTGCTCTTCCGAGGCCGTACGTCGATCGTCTGCTGTCTCCAGTACTGACCACGAACGATTCATCTCCGCCATCGAGTTGCTGAGTGTGTGCACGACTTCGCGTTCCTGTTCGGCCAGGACGACACGTTCACGCGTGAGCCTGACTTCGGCGTATTCGACGGCGGTGTGTGCTCGACGATTCCCGAACGGGAACGACAATTCGGCCCCGATTTGCCATTCCTGGAAGTCGCCTTCCGTAAAATTCTCGACGGCGTTGTTAAACCGACGTTCGTCGCTGTCCTGATCGAACAAGTCGTGACCAAAACCACGCCAACGGTAACGGCCGACCACATCAAGGATTGGCTTCAGGAAGTTGTGCATTGCCTGCAATTCCAACTCACGCTGCTTCACGATCCACTTCTGACGACGCAGTTCCGCGCGTCGCGTCAGGGCTTCGACCAGGACAGAGTCCCAGTCAAAGACGACGCGTGACATGATCGGCTTGTCCTTCGTCCGCAGCAGTACTCCGTCGTTAACCGGCAGCGCCATCAGCAGTCGCAGTCGCCGCTCTGATGTCATGACACCGCCGTTACCGCGGAATGACCCGCCGGCGCTGCCGTTGTTCGTCCGGGTACTGTCGTCCAGGCGTCCGCTCAACGCGTTCTGCACCTGCTCATGGAACCGGAAATATTGTTCGCGTGCCTGGGCCTCCTTCGCGGCCTCGCCACCTTGTCGACCATCCAATGCATGGATGTAATTCCAAGTCAGGAGTGCCTGGTCACGCGCGACCAGGCGGGCATCCAGATCACGGTATGCGAAGTACAGGTCCCAGTAGGCGTTCTCAACATTACTGACGAATTCCCGCACTGACATTTCAAAGTCGGCCAGCGAGACGTCGGTTCGCAGACGAGCCACGACGACACCGTTGATATTTCCGGGTGAGTCCGCCGGGCCGGCGATCCGAAGAAAGTCCGCTCCACCACCCTGCATCAGCGGGTGCCGGATTTCCATGTCGAGCCATGTTGTCCAGGCACTGTTGAAGGCGTTGCCCGGAGCATTGCTCGAGTCGTATTCTGTGTGGTTCAGAAGTTTGAGTTGCGTTCCCGTCGCAGCCAGCTTCGTGATCTGTGATTCGACTGTCGCCGCATCCTGCTTCAGTAGCCGTGTGCCGCCACCGAAGAACTGGTTATTCAGCGATCGGTCGTTCTTGTCGACGAAAGCCGACGCGGCGAACGAGGCGTCAAACTCACTGAGCGCCGAAGCCACACCGAATCTTGGATCAAGTTCCTGCAGCGCCACGTCGTAGGTCGTGTTCACATCGCCGGGATTACGGAGGACGACTCCACCGAGGTCGCGCAGCACGCGGGAGTTTTGCAGTGCTTCGTGGATTGCATCCTGCAATGTGATGTCCTTGAACTCGATCGGCGTATCGTCGCTCAGGTCGTTGATGTCGATCGGCGCTCCCGTCGAAAGCACATCATCATTGATGACCTCGGTGCTGGGATACTCGATCTGCGTCGATGCCACCTGGTAGTACGACGCCTGCGCATCGCCTTCGACCGATGAGGCATTTTCCTGGCTGAAACCGCAGCCCGAACTGGCTACCAGGGCACAGAAAAGTGCCGCGCAGCCGACCGCTGCCAGCCAGCCATGGGCAGAGTCTCTCAGGGCTCTGTCTCGATTCATCGTGCTATGCCTCGATCCACAGAGAATGTCAGCCACCGAAACCTGCGGGCAGCCAGTCCGTCCCCAGGTCCCGAACCCATCCACACCAGGCTGAAACGCGTCAGCCTCTACGAACACGGATGTACCTGCACAGACTCGGCCAGCGCAGGAGGCGTGTCTTCTCATTCATCGGCGATCCCGTACGATCGCAACAATCGATTTCCTGCGGACAACCCAATTCACCGGCACAAGTTGACACTGCGTTAAAATGGAAGGTCTGGGGTACTAATCTTCATTGTCGATGCCGTTCGCTCGAAACAACGCGAGCGGGGATTCTCACTCGATGCGGACATTGACCTGCTGTGCGGTCGACTCAACGACATCGCTGACGTGCGACTGCTCCCCCGTAGTTTCGTCGGGACGGGTGTGCTGGTTTCCGAGCGAACCTCTTGCCAGTCGGGTTTCACGGAGCATCTCACCCAGTCGTCGCTCGGCCTGAGCTTCGACGATGGAGGCTTCCACGAGGATGTTCGGGCCCAGCTTCGCTTTGCGGGCGTACGCGCGCAGGACTTCCGCCTTGTCACGCAGGTCACGGATTTCGTCGATTGTCGTGGCACTGCTCAGAGCGACCTGAGCTCGATTCAGCAGGGCCAGTTCCTGAGGTTCACTCATCAACTGGTTCCTCCAAATCTGTCGCGGTCGTGAAGACGTGCTCAAGAACAGAGATGATTCGGTCGAGGGCGGTGGCGACTTCCAGCTCCGTTTGCGTGTCGTCGAGTTCCGGGGTTGCGGTCCTGATGAATTCAGAATGTGTTGCGATGGCCTCTCTTGCTGTTGCAACACTGACCGCCGGGAGTACATCCCCAGTCGGGCTCGGGTGGGGCCGACGCTGAAGCTCTGATCGAAGTCCACTTCGGCCTCGAAACCAATCGCCGAGCGCACGAGCGCCACGCGAAAGTCGGCAGGTAGCGAAGCGACGAGTTTCACAAGTCGTGCGAATGCGTCGTTTGTGTCCGTCATTGGCGCGCACCTTCTTCGCAGTTGGGACCGGGGGCGGAATGACACTCGTTGTGCTGGCGTCTCAGCAGTCCGTACCGAACGGCAGCGTGAGTGTGATCAGACGTTGAACCGTGTTGGCTGTCAGCATCTGCTGATGCGACCTGATGTCGTTCACATCACCGTCAAACCGGTCTCATTCGGCTTGGCGAAGGCCGGTCTGTCGGTGAGCTGACCCCGTTCGCCAGAAAAATGTTGGACGGACTCAGACATTGTTACCTGTGCCTGGGACGACCGTTGTCGCTCGTCTCCGTTCTTGACTCATGGAAGATCCAGGTGTGTGCGACGTCACAGACCTTGGCGACCAGTGGCAGGTTGGGGTGGTGACATTTTTGCGGACAGTGGTGGCCGTTGTATTCGGTCATTTCGAGTTCTCATTTGAGTATTCCGAAACACGATTCCATGAAGGCACTGTCGTAACAGTCGGCCGCGCGGCTCATGCATTGATGAATGTTCGCTCGACGCAGAATGGCGCGATACTGCGTTCCCGCATACTGGCCTCCGCGATCGGTGTGATGAATCAGGCCGTCAGTTAGATGACGCTCACGAATCGTTCGGCTCAGCACTTTGAGAACCAGTGACTCGGTCATGTCCGTTCCGAGATGCGATCCGATGATGCGTCGCGAAAAACGGTCCATGAGCACGGCCAGGTAGCAGAAGGTTCCTCCTCGAAGACGAATGTAAGTGATGTCGCCGCAGGAGGCTGAGGGGCCAAACGCAAACCCCCTTGTTTTTCAGTCGAGTCCAGCTCCTTGCAGTCGATTGCAGCGAAGGAGATTGGGCGATACAGGACTCGAACCTGTGACATCTACGGTGTAAACGTAGCGCTCTAGCCAACTGAGCTAATCGCCCGCTGCGCCGGGGATCGTATTCGGCTCCGCGGAACGAGGGAAGTTCGGCAGCAATCGATCCGCCAGTTGCTGCAGGCTTGTGTCCATCCGTTGGCGGCTGAGCTTTGCGTTGATTTTATCCGTCAGGGCATGACACATCGAAATGAATGTGCCGGCCGCTGAGTCGTCGTTCAACTCGTGAGCGGTTAATTGAGCGAGGGCTTCCTGGCGGAGCGTCGTGACCTCATCGAGCAGGTCCTGCAGGGCGGTGCCGTCGCCAAAGGACGTTCCCTGATCGAGGTCCATCTGCCGGCGTTCAATCTGCAACAGATGCCGGATGTACTGGTCCAGGCGATGTTCCTCTTCGCGGGAGCGATGATCGCGATACCAGCGCAGAAACAGCCAGAGGGCGATCAGACTCGATACGACGAAGGATCGCAGCCCCTCTGTCGCCTCGACGAAGTCCGATGGCAGCAATGGCTTCAGTTCCGGGTCATAGTGCTGGAGTGCTCCACTGTGCAGCGAGTGACCGGGCCGATGACGCGCGAATGCGGCTCCGCCGTCGAAGAGTTCGTGCAGTCTGTTGTCACGCTGGAACTGGTGGTCCATGACGGTGTCTGTCACTGCACGGACCAGACCGGTCGAGACGGTTGAGCGAGTGATCAACTGCGAGCTGACAACTACCGTCTGAACGGGCTCTGGGGGCAGTGCGCCCCGGCGTGTCCTCAGTGTGCCGGCAGGCAACTCGACCGCACGGTAGGCCAGTTTCTGTGTCGCGAAGGCATCGGCATAGGGAATGCTCAGAATGTCGGCCAGGTGTTCGGCCGACAGCGTGTGCAGGACTTCTGCATCAAGTCCGACAACGGCAATGGCAGCATCCAATGTTCCCGACCGAAACTCATCGACGATCTCCGAATACTGCAGATACTTCGGGGTGATGTCGCTCTCAGAGAATCCCAGGTGGTCCAGAATCTCGATGGCTGCCACGTAGTCGCCCGACTGCTGAAGCCCGAGCGACACGGTTTTGCCAGCGATCTGGTGCGCCTGTGTGATGCCGCTGTCCGTGCGAACGAGCAGCAGCGCCATTTCCGAATAGACATTGCCCACGCACCGCAGAGTGCTCGTGTCGAGGTTCTTTGGATCAGGAACGCCAGACTGGACGAGTGCAAAGTCGACCTCGCCTTTCACAACCCGTCGCAGGTTTTCTCGTGTGCCTGCAGTGGGGTAGAACTCCACACGGCTGCCCGTGCGCTTCGACAGTTCGTGGCCCAGAGCTTCCATGACTGCGCGGTATCGTCCGCCTTCGACCCCGGTCGCGATATGCACGGCTTCAGGCAACGCGATCAAAGACCGGTAGACCCAGTGGATTCCGAACGGGACCGAGATGAGGCTGATCAGTACGATCAGCCGTGTGAGAAACCAGCGCCAGCGGTTGGGTTGTTCGGTCGACAAGGTCGGCTCCGCTTCCGGACTGAAAACCAGGTGACGCGAGGATTGCGTCATGTCCGCGAGGATACTCCGATGACCGGACGGACGACTATCATCCAGCCAGTTAATGGTCGAAGCATTTCACAATACGGGGATTTGCGATGTCGGATCAGGAGTTTGCCGGGCGAACGGTTCTGGTAACAGGAGGCACGCGTGGCATCGGACGTGCCGCCGCGGTTCGTCTGGCTGCGGAAGGCGCACGTGTCGCCGTGAATTATGTGAGTAATCACGACCGGGCACAGCAGACGGTCGCCGAGATCGAGGCGGCCGGGGGCACGGTAGTTGCCGTGCAGGGCGATGTTTCGAATCGTGATGATGTCGCGAGTATTGTCGCTCAGACGCGAGAGGCTTTCGGGCCGATTGATGTACTGGTTCACTCGGCTGGCATCAGCATCGTGGAGCATGCAACTGACGTGACCTGGGAGACATGGCGAAAGACGATGGATGTGAATCTCGACGGCACATTTAACATGGTCTACGCCGTCAAGGACGAGATGATTCAGCGAGAATACGGACGAATCGTGCTGCTGTCATCGATCGCCGCCCTCCGCGAACGTGAGAATCAGGTTCACTATTCGGCCTCGAAGGCTGCGGTCATCGCCATGACGCGATGTATGGCTCAGGGCTGGGCGAAGCACAATATCCGCATCAACTGCATCTGCCCCGGACTGATCGACACCGATATGGCCTACACACTCTCTCCCGAGGCTCATGCGCACATTGTCGCCAACACACCGGTCGGGCGACTTGGCAAGCCTGACGAAATTGGCAATGTGATTCGTTTTCTGGTCAGCGACGAATCCAGCTTCATGACTGGCCAGACTGTGGTTGCCAGTGGCGGACGCGTGATGCTGCCGGGCTAAGGGTCTCGGGATTGCAAATTTCAAAATGCAAATCTCAAAATACGCCTTATCCCTTGCGTATGAAATGCGCTGCGAAGCTTCGGACTTCGTGTCCGTTCAACACGTGCACCATGCGCAGCTGCTGGACAGTGGCCTGGCTGAAACGCTTCAGTGGGACGTGCAGCAGCTTTTTTCCGAAGTGTTTGGCCACACGTCGCCAGGCGATTCCCGGCGGAGATTCACTGAGGACTGCGATGTGACGCTCGCGGCTGTGAATGCAGGCGCCGGCCAGCAGCCGCTCCTCCATCGTATCGACAAAGTCCAGACGCGGATCGTGCCACAGATCTGGAATGTCACGCGGCGGAAACAGAAACATGCACCCGCCGTACTTTGCCAGCCCGATGCCCGGCCCGACCAGGTCTTCAACGTAGTTCGTCGCAAACAGCGACAGCGTGGATTCGTCGTGATGCTCGGCCTGCCAGGTGATTCGCCACGGATAATCACGCGGGTCGGCTGGCGAGTCGAAGAACATCAGCACACAGTCGAGATTGCCGACCTGCGGCGGAAAGAGCTTCACGTACAGGTCACCGGTGTGCCAGTTGCGCAGCGTCTCGCGCATATCCAGACCGTCCATCAGGCTGGCTGAGAACTTTTCTGTCCGCGCGAGGTCGGCTCCCATGATTCCCAGGGCCACGTCCTTCACGTGATTCCGAAAATTCTCGATGCCGACATCCTCAGGCGGCCATGAGCATGAGCGGTGCGGATTCCATTGCATCTGCCAGCGCTGCTGATCGATCTTTGGCGGCTTACGATTGAGCGTCCACGACCGCCACGTAACCGGATGGCCCGGCAGCCGCGACACGGCATCGCAGATGTCACCGTTCGGCATGCGGATCTGATCGACACCGAATGAACAGCGAGGAAACGGCAGAATCTCTGCGTACGGATAGGTCGCCGCCGTTTCGGCCACTTCGATCGCAAACTGATCGCCAAACACCTGCTGGCCCGCCACGATCAACGTGTAAAGGTCCGGCGTCATCCGGCGTTCAATCAGACTGAGGTTCCGAGCGTACTTCAGGCACACGCTCAACAGCTTCGGCGTGACGCGCCGGGCGAGCGACTTGAGTTCTCGACGATATCGATCCCTCGACGCCAGAAACAGTTGCTTAACACCGTCGACCGAGAGGTTCTCGTCATTATCCAGCTCGGCCCGAGCCTGCTCATACAGGCCCGTGATGTAGGGCAGTTCTCCCAGCAGGAACAGCAGCGAATTCTCTGTCGCCGAGCAGAGTTGCACGTCTTCGACGAGGTCGTCATCCGCGGATGCTTCGACTTCGTTGACGTAGGCTTCCCGGATCCACGGCCAGTCGGCCAGCGAGCACACAAACAGGATTCGTTCGAAGCGTTTCTCCAGGTGCTTCAACTGCGCGGCCATCATGGTGATGCGATCGGTTCGCTGTCGTTCCGACGGTCGGGGGATGCCGAGCAGCGATGCCGCAGCGAATTTCTCGATCGGGACCCGCTTAAGCGCATACGCATCAGGCAGGACGACTCCGTGAGTTTCAAAGCGGTCCGTTTCCAGATCAATGAACGCCCGCGGGATGTGCTCCTGCACGGCGATGCGTAACGCTGCGATGACCGGCTGGCACGGATCGATGGGCACATAGCTCACGCCCTGATCGGTCCGCCTGTCGTCCTCACCTTCAGCATCGTCGCCGGTCCAGTCGTTGACTTTGAAGCTGGGAGCTTCGTTCTGGATCGCGACCGAGATTGACGGCAGGTGGTTGATGCCCTGTTCGACGGCGTCCTGAAACGACCCGGGCAGAGGAACTGCCAGGCAATCGAATTCGTGACTGAGCATGATCCGACGCAACTCGACGGCAAAGTCCCCGCTGCCGTGAATGACGGGGGCGACGCTGATCCGTGGGCTGATTTGAAGGAAGTCGCAGAGCATGTTCTGTCTGTCTGGTATGGAGTGCCGGTTTACCGAACGAGATTAGAGCGGCTGAGCCGCAAACGAAAAGCGGTAATGCATCACCGTAATCCAGAATCACATTGCTCGTGCCGTTTCACAATATGCAATCGCGGGGATGATGCAGTTGCTGGCGTCGACTGAATGGTCTCGGTGGAAAACTCGTTGGCGTCGAGCGAATTCAGCAGTTGCTCGACGTGTCTGGTTTCAGCAGCGCCTCCAGCATGTGCAGGGTAGACAACGATTGTCACGACACCGCCGGGACGCAGAATATCCAGCGCTGCGCAGATTCCGTGGACTGTTGTCTCGGGCACTGTAACGACCGACTTGTCTCCTCCGGGAAGGTAGCCCAGGTTGAACATGACCGCGCTCACCCGACGGTGCAGTGATCCCGGGACGGCAGACTTCAGTTCCGCATGATTCCGCTGCAGCGTGGTCACACCGTGAAGGTCGTTCTGCTTCAGCCGCTCGCGCGTCCGCTGTATGGCGTCTGCCTGCACATCGAACGCGATTACGACTCCGTGGGGACCCGTCAGCTCGGCCAGGAAGCACGTGTCGTGTCCGTTGCCGGCGGTGGCATCAATGACCGCGTCACCAGGGCGCACGACGCCTCGAACCGTGGCATGCGCCAGATCGGTCAGCCGCAGTTGCGGACCACGATTCGTAGTATCGTGCGGATTCGGCGAAAGCGTGAAACGCTGTTGGACGTCGACGCGATCATCGGGTGACTTGCCGGATGAAAGCAGGTCCGCAAGTTGGCCGGCAAACAACGGTGCCTGTAGAGCCCCTTTCGACCCGAGACCGTTGAACACGCCGAATTGCGGAAAGTGCGGGTGCATCCCAATGATCGGATGACGGCCCGTGACAATCGGCCGCACGGCTGCCGAGTGATCGATCACTTCAAACGGCAATCGCAGAAACTCGCGCAGCCGCATGCAGAGCTCATCGCGTCCTGCCTGGGTTGGTCCAGCGTCGAGGTCGTCCCAGTCGTATGTCGAGCCGACGCGAAACAACTCGTCTCCCATCGGAGCCAGCCAGACGCCGCGATTGACGATGCGAGTCTCGCGCAGGCCCGGTACACGGATCGTCAGGATTTCACCGCGTGTCGGATCGAACTCGATGCCCTGCAGCCAGGGATTCGTATTTGCCGCGAATCCCTGACAGAAAATCAGTCGGCGAGCACGAAGTCCCAGACCGGGCAGCTCGACCGCATCGGTCACTGGCTTCACATCATTCGCCAGATCGACATCCGCCGCCCGGAACATCCCAGCCTCTTCAAAGACTGCCCGTGACATTTTCAGATAGGCGCCAACATCCAGTTGACCGGCTTCGAGCATTTCAAAGCCGCCCTGTGGGTCATGAAACGAACCCTCATCAACCAGCGGCAATGGCTGTCGGATCTGCACTGGCACGTCTGTCAGGTCGCGCTGAGCAAATCGATCCTGTTCGATCGAGCTTTGAAACAGCCTTACGTGACCGCGCTGATGGAAAAGCCGAGTCTGAGTTTCCGCCTCGACCCGAGCATAGAATTCAATGGCGGCAGGCCAGATTTCGTTGAGTCTCCACGTCGGCACAAGACGCTGGCCCGTTACCGGGGTCATCAATCCGCCGGCGATCTTTGATGACGTGACCGGCTCATCGCGGTCAATGATCAGGCAACGCATGCCCTGCCAGTACAGATGCCACCCGAGTGTCGTTCCCGCCAGTCCCTGGCCGATCAGCAGACAATCAAGGGTCGGCGATTCTGGTTTCACGGGATTGCGGTTCGTGCGGCTCTTCGGGCGAGCGGATGGACATGGCCTGCCCGGATTCGCGTGCGCCATTAAACGAGGCTCGTCAAAGGTTTAGATTAGTTCCCGTCGGGAAACTGTTTTGGTGCGGTAAGAACGCGTGTGAAAATCGAAAAACGCTCCTCGAAGAATCGAACAGAAGTCTGCTCCAGCGTTGTTATTCCAGTGGCAAACGGAATTTCACGCCCCATCTTCGAGGAACGAACGGATGCGACAAGCCTTCTCGGAACAGCAGCGGTTCGACGCGCCAGCCATCAGGGACATCCCGCTGAACTTCGAGTGCCGGGACGAAATCGTCCCCCTTC
>Ga0114993_10005138_pt1 | contig 12723 bp, 10 predicted proteins | sample ArcticOcean_MG_C_FD_87042 | JGI IMG/M metagenome (GOLD analysis project Ga0114993, IMG submission 87042) | Marine microbial communities from western Arctic Ocean - ArcticOcean_MG_CB2_150 | ecosystem: Environmental > Aquatic > Marine > Oceanic | place: Arctic Ocean: Canada Basin | collected...
AATATTAGGAGAATTTGTTTATAATCATCATTCATTGACAGATAGGAGTAGATTTTTGTCATTATTGGCACTATCACGAAATAGAGGCCCCGATTCCCAAGGTTATTTTACAAATGATGAAAATATTCAATTTGGATTCAATCGTCTCTCAATTTTGGATTTATCTGAAAATGGAAATCAGCCTATTCAGAGTTCATCCGGCAGATACACAATGGTTTTTAATGGTGAAATATATAATCATGAAGAATTAAGAAAATCTTTACCAAATGGAAAGTACACATTTAAAGGGAATGGCGATACAGAATCACTTATCGCCTGTTTTGATCATTTTGGTGTTGAAAAAACGGTTCATAGATTGGATGGAATGTTTGCCATTGGAATTTATGATAATCAGGAAGCAAAACTACATTTAATCCGTGATTTTGCGGGGATTAAACCACTCCATTATGGTTGGAATGGAAACATTCTTGTTTTTGCAAGTCAATATAATCAGATATCAAGGCACAAAAATTTTCATAAAGAACCTATTGATGTAGCCATTTTAAAGCTCTATTTATCCCAGAATTATATACCTTCACCTTTTGGGATATTAAAACACACACATTCCGTTCAACCTGGTGAAATAATCTCTATTGATAAAAATGGAAAACTTCACTCCACTAATTATTGGCAATTCCCAACTTATGTATCTGAAGAAATTAATAATAGTAATTTAATAGATGAAATCGAAAGTGATTTAGATTTGGCTGTTAAGGATGAATTATTATCGGATGTTCCGCTTGGTGCATTTTTATCTGGTGGAGTGGATTCTTCATTAATATGCTATTTCGCCAATAAGTATAAAAAGAATAAATTTAGTACTTTCTCTATGGGCTCTGATAGTGCTGTACATGATGAATCATTTCAAGCTCAGAAATATGCTGATGATTTAGGGACAACTCACTATTCTACATTTTTAAATGCAGAAAATTCACTAGATATTTTAAAGAAAGCGGTAGCCTCAACCGGTGAACCGTTTGGAGATTTTTCTATTATTCCTACCTATAAGGTAAGTATGATGGCAAAAGAAAAAGTAACAGTTGCACTCTCAGGTGATGGTGGAGATGAATTATTTTTTGGTTATGAACGATTTAACTCGGTTGCAAAAAATCATTCATTATGGAATAACCCTTTTTGGGTTCGTTATTTGGTTAGAGGTGTGGATAAATTCGTTTTCAATGAAAAACATTATAACGAATGTATTTTAGCTCCCAATTCTGGAGTGGCACATCAGGGATTACATGAGAGGATATTACAATCACAAATAAATAATTTAATTCCTGGATTATCTGGAATAAATCTTCCTGATACTTTCAACATTTTTAATTATCAAACTCCATTCACCCAAAATGAATTGCTGTATGAAATGAGAAAATCGGAATTTTATGGTATGCTTCAAAAAACTTTAACAAAAGTAGATAGAGCTTCAATGGCAAATGGGTTGGAAGTGAGAGTGCCATTTTTAAAAAAAACATTTCTGGAAAATATGCTAAAATTAAATATAAATTGTCACAAACCTATGAAAGGGCGAAAACTATTATTATTTAATCTCCTCAGAAAATGTTACCCCTCAATTTCACCACAGAAGAAAAAAATGGGCTTCTCCGTATCTCTTACAGGATGGTTAAAGAATAATTATTATAAGCCATTCAAAAATACATTAATTAATACACAGTTTTGTCAAGATGTGGGAATTGAAAAAACAGTACTCGAAAACATGTTTGAAATGCATAGAGTTGGCGAAAAAGATTTTAAATGGCCAATATATTCTCTATATAGTTTAGCAATATGGATGCAGAATGAAAGAAAACTCATTAATTAAAGTCTTATTTACTATCCCCAATTTTGATACAGCTGGTAGTGGTAAAGCATTATTAAATATCGCTACACGGTTAAATAGCAACTACTTTGAACCACATATTTGCTGTTTTCATAATAAAGGAGATTTTTTTCAAACTGTAGAGAATTCAAATATACCAATTCATATTTTTCAATTTACTTCGGATATGGAATATAGACTAAAAGGACTACTAAAATGTTTTATAATTGCCAAATATTTTAAAAAATTAAATGTAGATTTAATCCATTCATTCCATTATGCTCCAGATTATACTGAGGTATTATCAGCAAAATTAGCTGGCATTCCATGGATTTACACAAAAAAAAATATGAACTGGGGGGGTAAATCTAAGAATGGCTGGAAATTAAGATCATTACTTTCTAAACATATAATCGCACAAAATAATTCAATGCTTAATTGGTATTTCCCAAATTCTTCAAAAGTGACACTTATTCCAAGAGGTGTTGATATAAAAATATTTAAGCCTCAATCAAAAAATATAAAATTATTAGAGCAATTAACTATTTTTGAATCAGAAATAATAATTCTATCAGTGGCCAATCTTGTTCCGGTAAAAGGCATTGAAATCTTACTCGATGCATTTGAATTATTATATACAACCCATGATAACATCAGGCTACTTATTGTAGGTGAAGATAAAAATGAATATGGTGAATCATTGAAAGGAAAAACGAGGAAATTATTATCTGGTGGAAAAATTCATTTTATCGGAAAAGTCCAAAATATTGAAGATTATTATTCAATTGCGGATATTTTTATTTTACCAACATTAAACGAAGGTAGAATGGAGGGATGTCCAGTTTCTCTTTTAGAAGCAATGGCATGTGGTGTGCACGTAATGGCAAGTAAATTACCCGGAATAAAGGATATTTTAACCCCGTTTAACAATTGTTTATTTAATCCTGGGGAAATTCCTGAGTTGTATAATGGCATTAAAAATTTATTGAATGAGAAAAAATATTTGAGAAAAAATAAAAACCTTCGAACTCACATAATAAATAACTACAGTATAGAAAAAGAAGTAAATAGTCACGAAGCCCTATATAAAAAATGCATGAACCTTTAATTTCCATAATTATACCGGTTTTAAATGGGAGCAAATTTCTTGAAAGATGCTTTTCAACCCTCGAAAAGCAAACTTATTCTAACCTTGAAATAATTTTCATTGATAATGGGTCAAGTGATGATACCAAGGTTAAAATTGAATCCTACTGTTATAAGAAAAAAGGAATTAAATTACTGAATTGCAGTAAATTAGGACCAGGGGCCGCTCGGAATGTGGGTATTAAATATGCGAGTGGTGAATACATTTCATTTTTAGATGTTGATGATGAACTTCTGCCGGAGAAACACAATGTTCTTATGGAGGGGTTTAATAAATATCCAGAGGCAGGTATGGTAGTTGGAAAAGCAATAAAACAATTCTCAGATGGAAGAAAATTAAATTTAGAATTGGGTCCATTGAAACAGAGTATAAATCATCCTCCATTATCTGGAATTTTATGGCTAGAGCACTTGATGCTCAACCCGGTAACTTGTTCTTATTTAGTTAGGAGTGAAATTTTACAAAGTAATAAAATAAGGTTTTCTGGCATTCCCTATGGCGAGGATATTGCATTTAATGTATTAGTAGGGCTCAAGAACAATGTCCTAGTTGTTGATAAATTAGTATGTACTTATCATCGTCATTCACAATCATCAATATCAATAGCAAATCAAAATATTAGTAGTTTGGAGCGGTATTTTCAATTTTATGAAAAATTTGCATTACCATATTTTTATGAAAGGAGAGATAAAGAACCCTTCAATCAAGCTTTTAAATTAAGCGAAAGAATAACATTTAGAATGTTAATGAAATTGATTTTCAGTTCCCAACAAGATTATCATAGTTCATATAGAACATTAACAGAAAATAGTTTATTAAAAGATTATAAATTATTTTATAGACTATTTAGTTTATTGCCTTATAAATTTGCAAGTTATTTGTTTGATATTATTCATGATATCTATCCAAAGAAATATTAATCTTACCATGGGAAACAATAATATTAGTGTAAAGATCAGAATAATAATAATTTAATTATGCAAACCAAATTAGGTATAGTTTCTTCAGTTTATTATTATCAGCCAAATGATGAATTTTGTATGCATGCCAATGATTAATAGAAAGGTATAAAATAAATTTTATACCCCAATATTAAATTATTCTAAACTAGTGGGGAAATGTATATTCTCGTGATATCGGCATTTTACCACAATAGTGCAGCTTATCTTGTAAAAAATGGTGGTTAATGCCTATTGTTCTTTTCTTGGTTTTATTTGGTGCATTAATTGTTATTACAGAAGGTTCTGCCATTGCGCCATTTATTTGTGCTATTTTTTAATTAGTTTAAAGATTAGGATAATAAAAGAGTTTTTTATATTGATTAATAAAATTTATATATATAATTATTATTACAGAGACCAATTTTTATCCATTTAGAGTATATGATTTAATATTAAACTCTAGTTTGGTAATAATGTCAAACTATATTAATTGAGGGTTCATATTTCATGACTAAATTTGAACAGATTATAATTGCAATGTTAATAATGATTTTGTTCATTATAAATCCATTTTCATGGATATTATATTTTGATCAAGATGGATATTTGGGCCCAGCTAATTTTGTAATAATCCTGTTATTTGATTTTCTATTTATTTTACTTATTGTTTTATCATTTTATTATAAAGATATGAAGTTTGTTCTTAAACTCTTATCTTTTAATTTATTTGGAGTCTTAGTTTGTTGTTTAATAATTGACGCAATATTTGGTAGTTGGTTTTCTAGAGAGAGTATCAGAGAATTATGGATTCCATCTAATCAGGTTTATAAAATTGATCTAAAAAATATTTATCCATATGAAAAAGATTATATAATTAATAAAAGGGATAAATATGGTTTTCGTGGCCATTATAGATCGCCCAACACAATCAATATTCTTACTATTGGTGGTAGTACGACTGCTCAACTTTATATAAATGAGGGAGAAACATGGCAGGATATTTTAGCCGATCAATTTAGGCAAAATGGACAAAATGTCCAAGTTGTAAATGCTGGAGTAGATGGCCAATCAACTTTTGGCCATATTAATAACTTTTATGAATGGTTTCCATTAATACCCAATTTAAAACCCCAATATATTCTCTATTATATTGGTATTAATGATTATTTCAGAGATGATGGGAATTCCTATGATGACTTAAGTAGCAATCGACGATTAGGTAAAAATATTATACATGATATAAAACAAAAGATAAAAAGAAAAAGTATAATTTATAATCTATTTCGAACATTTAGAGGTCTGTATTTAGCTAGTGCTTATGGATTAACTCATGATCTGGATTATAAGTTTACCATGAATGACTGGACTGATGAGCCGTTAATTACTAACTATGATACTTTATTAGGAAATAAACTCAATACTTATAAAATAAGAGTATTAAAATTATGTGAACAGGCTAGAGAATATGGTTCACAACCTATTTTTATGACACAAACTACAAGAAGATATTATAAACAGGGAACATATATCACTGGTGAAACTCAATCTGTAGGAATTCATACAAGCATTGATAGAGGGATTAAATACATGTATAATGGAGTTCAATATAATGGAGTTGATTTTTATTACATGCTGAAGTTAATAAATGAAAAAACAATAGAAGCTGCAAAAGAATGTGGGGCACTTGCAATAGATTTGTCTACCGATTTGCAGGAAGAATTTAATATATGGGATGATTACTATGATGCTGTGCATAATACACCAAAGGGTACGAAACGTATAGGAGTATATTTATTTAATAAATTAAATGGATTAATTAAGCAGCTTTAATTATAACAGTACAATAACATCCTTCTAAACTTTTACCATGTTTTGTGTTTCTTGGGCCACAGATATATTCAAAGCTTTCAATAATAAAGTTACAGCCTATTCTATATTTTAATTTTTCTTCCGAATAGAAATCTGCATATTGACCTACTAGATCAGCACCTCGTACAAAATCCCAGTATTTATTATGTTTTCTTATATCAAAATCTGGTGAAGGCGGCAAAGTTTCTGTTAAAGCTGACCACATTTTGTCAGAATAAAGTAGAAGCCTAATTTCACCATCCTGATTAAGTATTTTAATAGTACGGGTTAATATTTCTTTTATATGAGGAGTATGATGTAGAACACCATTAGAATAGAAAATATCAATTTTTTTTGATATTTCATAGTACGGGTATTTTCTACGAATCAATATGTTCTCGATAGGGTGAAAATTATATGCATTAAGTATTTTAGTTGCTGCAATTATATTGTTAAGATTTATATCAGCTAGAATAACTGAATTTTTATTTTTTGCAAATTGTAAAGATTCAATGCCAAAACCACATCCATAATCAAGAATTAGCTTATTCGATGTTGTATCTAAACCAAGATTGTCTCTCCATTGATTTTTGTAGTTTCGCCACTTATTAATATTATATCTTTGTTCTTCAAATTTAATGACAAAGTCAGCCATTTCTTTCTCTTTAAATTTAATTATATCAGTTGCATCTAGGTATCCATAATCATCAAATGGCAACTTTTTCCATTCCATCTTGGCTGATTGCCAGCTATATAATCCAATTTTATTCAATAAAATTAAATAATATTCTTTTATTTTAAATAGAATACCTTTTGTAGTAAATTTTTTAAAATATTTAAACATATATAAGTTTTCTTGTTAAAAAATCAAAAGAAATGATTCTAAATTTATGTAGTAATAATGCCTACTTCTTTATACTAATTTATTATAATAATAGAAGGATATTTTTATAAAATTGGTTACTATATGTAATTGAAATAATATTTATAAAGAATAAATATGAAAAATAACTGGTTACATGATCATAGTGCTAATATTTATACTCAATTTGGTGAGGATGGTATTATAAATAAAATACTTAGTATGCTCCCTGAAACAAATTTTGTATGTATTGATATTGGAGCACATGATGGAATAACTTGCAGCAATACACGCAATATTATATTTAATGAAAATTATGTTACTATACTAATCGAATGTAATAAAAAAAGATTTGAGGAATTAACATCTAACTATAAAAATAATCAGAATGTTCATTGTATTAATGAGCAGGTGGGATTTAATGAGAGTAATTTGGATTTACTTTTAAATAAATACGATCTTAATGTTCCAGTTGATTTTGATTTTCTATCAATTGATATCGATGGTAATGACTATCATATATGGGGAAAAATAAATAATTACCAACCTAAATTAAGTCTGTTGTGAATTTAACCCATCAATACCGAATCAAGTTGATTTTGTCCAGGAAGAAAATATGAATGTAAATCATGGATGCTCAATACTTTCATTAAACAAATTAGCGCAAAGAAAAGGATATGAACTAATTGCAATGACACAGAATAATGCATTCTTCATTGATAGAAAATACTTTAACGATTTTAACATAGTTGATAATTCAATTGAACAAATAAGAGATGATTACAGTTCTATTACCTATATATTTCAGGGATATGATGGAAAGATATTTTTGCGCGGGTATGGAAAGTTTATTTGGCATGGGTATTTAAAAATTAGAGAAAAGTCAATCCAAGATTTGCCTAAAATATTTAGAGTTGATAGATATAAAATGAATTCAATCATAAATAGACTCTTTTATTGGTATAAAAATTTAAGGAAAAAAGTATAAAATATTTTTATGCTCACTATATTTTCAACTCCACGCCCTTTTAAGGGAGAATTTAAAACTATACAAGAAAATGCTATTTCTAGTTGGATAAATATAATGGGAGATAAAGAAATTATATTATTTGATTCAGATGATTCATTGGAATTTATGCAAAACAATGATATAAAAATTATTAATAATCCCAAACTCAATAGTTTTGGCACACCACTAATTTCAGACTTATTTATGCAGAGTGAGAAATTGGGAGAAGGACCAATATACTGTTTTATAAATTGTGATATTATTCTTCCAGAAAATTTTATAGATACAGTAAATATTTGTAGTAAAAAATTGAATAAATATCTAATGATAGGTCATCGTTTTGATTTGGACTATGATCAATCTATTGATTTTTCTAATGAGGATCAGAAAAGTGAGTATAGGGAATATGCTTCGGTAAATGCACAGAAACATGATAAGTGGGGTATAGATTATTTTGTTTTCACAGCGGGAATCTGGGATTCCATCCCTGATTTTGCTATTGGTCGTTTCATGTATGATAACTGGCTAATTTGGAAAGCCAGAAGGAACCGCATTCCTGTAATAGATGCAACAAATGATGTCATGGCTATTCACCAAAACCATGGTTATCATACAAAAGGATTTTCTGGAGAAAAATCAGTACGAAACAGTGTAGAGGCGCAAGAGAATAAGAGATTATTTGGTAATGCCTGGAATTTTGGCATTCAAGATTCAACACATGAAATAAAAGAAGGAAATATAAGATTAAAGAATAATCTTAATGAAGAAAGTTGGTATTTATATAGGCTACGTAAAGTTTATCCTGAATGGAAATGGATAATGATTCTTTATAGTAAACTTTACAGGCTAGTTAATAAGTCTTTAAAATGATAAAACTCTCAATCCCCATCATACCCGTAGAGCAGATTTTCTATAATACTGAGAATCGGAAAATGGTTCAATGGGAAAATGTACATGACTTGGAGCTAGACTATCCAGCCATAGCTGTATTTTCTGCACTGGAATTTATGCTAGATGATGATACTTATCTGAAAGACATAAAAGTTTGTAAACCGGCTACTGAATACCATATCAATGATCAGGATGAAGTGATAAAAAAAGAAAGACAATGGAATTGGCATTATTCTCCAATTGATAGGTCATTTAATAATATCATGGATGATTTTACTAATATATTTGAAGGCTATATTAAATCTAAAACTGCTGATAAATCGATTATACTGCCTATTTCCGGCGGATTGGATAGCAGGAGTCTCTTTGTTCCCATAAGAAAGCACACGAATCTTACCCTAGCTTCCTATGAATTTGATGGTGGATTTCCTGAATCAGATACAGGTCGAAAGTTATCAGAGCATTTTAATATACCATTGTTTTCACAGAAAATTCAGAGAGGATATTTATGGAATAAGCTTAAAGATTTCCATAAGTTAAATAATTGTTTTACAGATTTTACTCATACAAGACAGGTTGATGTCATTAACAACTGGAAAGGTTTGGGAGATATGATTCTCTTGGGGCACTGGGGAGATGTGCTTTTTGATAAACAGGTAGATTCAGAAAATATTTCGTATAATGAACAAGTAAGTAAGTTAAAGAAAAAAATAATCAAACCAGGTGGTATGGAACTCGCTGGTGATTTATGGAAATATTGGGATCTTGAAGGCTCCTTTGAATCATATATAACTGATAGGTTGGATCAGCTTTACAGAAATATAGATATTGACCATCCCAGTGCTCGGATGCGTGCCTTTAAGTCACTATACTGGGCGCCCAGGTGGACCAGCATTAATTTATCTATTTTCAGCAGAGCAGGGGAAATTGTACTTCCTTATTATAGCGATGAAATGTGCAAGTTTATTTGTACCGTTCCTGAAAGATATCTGAAAGGGCGTAAAATCCAGATTGAATATATAAAAAACCATTGTCCTGAAGCTGCCCGAATTCCCTGGCAGAAGTATTATCCACTGAATTTATATAATTATCAGAGTTTTAACCATCCACATTATTATCTTATTAGGGCAGTTAGAAAATCTAAGAGAATTTTACAGCAATATTTTTCAAATTCTCCAAATATTATTACCAGAAATTGGGAACTGCAGTTTCTAGGAAAACAAAATTTTATACAACTAAAGAAAAATCTATTGGAACGAAATAAATTTAATCAACTCATTCCTCAGACTATAATCAATAACTACTTGGATAAGTTTCAGGAAAATCCGGTGAAATATGCCCCCACTATTAGTATGCTTTTAACTTTAGCTGTTTTTTCAGACAACTATAATTCTTAATGAAAATTGGTATTTATACAGGGACTATTCCGCCACCAGTATTTATTACTAACCTGGTAAATGGACTAGCAGATAAAAATAATACAGTTATGGTTTATGGGAAAGCCTCAGAAAGAAATTATAAATTCTCAAGTTCCGCTGTTATCCAAAGAAAAGTCCCCATTACAAAACTGGGAATTATACTGTATTCACTCTATATCCATGCCAGATTAATTATTAGAAGACCAAACTTATATTTAGCTATTGCTAAGATGATTAGTCAGAATTCAACGAACTGGATACAATTTCTTAACAGGTCCTGTAGGGTGTTCTCCCCATTTTTAGATAATCTGGATATATTTCATATCCAATGGGCGAAGACATTGGCTGATTATCCTGAATTCATTGAACAACTTGATTGCCCAATTATATTAAGTCTTCGGGGTTCCCATATTAATTACTCCCCCCTTGCAAATGAACATCTTGCCAATGGCTATAAAAAATATTTCCCAAAAGTGTCAGGATTTCATGCAGTTTCTGATTCTATTGCTAGGGAAACAGAGATATATGGTGCAGATTTACGTAAAATAACTATCATTTATCCCGCCGTTAAACGTGAATTAATCAATAATAAGTCTATAAAAAAAATGAATGACTCTCAAAAATTATTAAGAATAATTTCTGTGGGGCGCTGTCATTGGATAAAAGGTTATACCTTTGCCCTTGATGCAATTTCCATTTTAAATAATAAAGGAGTCCCCTTTCATTATACCATAATAGCTAGCGGGAAAGATAATGAAAATATACATTATCAAATTCATGATCTAGGTTTAAAAGAGTCTGTAACTTTTATCAATGGATTACCCCATGATGAAGTGATAGAAGCGCTGTTAGAATCTGATCTTTTTCTTCTTCCCAGCTTGGAAGAGGGTATTTCCAATGCAGTTCTGGAAGCCATGGCATTAGGTGTTCCAGTAATTTCTACAGATTGTGGAGGTATGGGGGAAGTCATAAGAAATGGTGATAATGGTTATCTTGTTCCATCACGGGATCCAAATTCTATGGCATCAGCAATACTGAATTTTATTAATTCGGATAATAATAATAAAAGCAAGATTGTTTATAATGCCAGGGAAACAATTATTCATAATCATTTACTCTCTCATCAAGTTGATCAGTTTAAATCCCTTTACAACAGTATTGTTTGAGAGATATAACATTAATGGGTAAAACAACAAAAAACAACCCTGCTGCTTTCCAGAAAGTTGTTACCTTAAGATTTAATAAAATAATAAAAAATACAATAAAAAAAATAATCAATTACCAGATTAAGGCAGCAATAAACTTTTTAAGTTCTGAACTCTTGAATTATCTATCTCAATATAAAAGAAAGAATCAGTTTTATTGTAATCTATGTAAATCTGAATCCCCCTATTTATTACATACTTCTAATAACCAGAGAATATTATATAATTCTATTTGTCCCAATTGCAACAGTCGCAAGAGACATCGAGGTCTGTATGAAATTTATAAGAATATATTGAAAAAAATGGAATCACCACGTATTCTTCATTTTGCTCCTGAACCTGTTTTTTATAATCTTTTTCATTCTTTTGAATATATTACTGCTGATTTGGAATTAACAGATGTAGATTTTCAATTAGATATTGAAAATATTGATTATATCTCTGATTCATTTGATCTGATATTATGTAATCACGTACTTGAACATATATCAGATGACAGTAAAGCACTTAGAGAATTACATCGAATACTAAAACCATCGGGCATTGTAATTATAACTGTACCTGGGAACTGGTTAGGCAAACAAACTATTGAAAATGATCACCCTGATAGTAATGGTCATTACAGGCACTACGGTTTAAATTTTATAAGTGTATTAGATGATATATTTACTACTATTGAAAGCAATGATTTATTTAAATATAATGATGTTTATAATCTACCAATAGGGTTAACACCTCACCATGATTTAGTTTTTTTGTGCTACAAAAATTAAATATTGGTCTAGTATTACCTGCTGTATCGGGGCATTCAGAAACATTTATAAAAAATAAAATAAATGGTTTACTTGAACATGGTTATAAGGTCTCATTATATGTGGGAGGAAATGTGAATTCCAATAAAATACATGAATCAATCCCCATTTATTACCAAGTTGATGTCAATAATAAATTTCATTTGTTATTTACTTTGATCACCACATTTATCTTACATCCGTTAACATGCATACGTTTTTTTAATCTAGAAAAATTATCTCATGGCAGTGGGACAAAAGCAGTAAAAAATCTAATAATAAATTCTCACATCATACGTAGGCCTTTAGATTGGATTCATTTTGAATTTGCTACCATGGGAATATATAGAGAAAATATTGCGAAAGCCATGGGAATCAAGTCTGCAGTTAGTCTCAGGGGATTTGACATTGGGTTATATCCCCATGAGCATCCAGGATGTTATAATCTTCTCTGGAAGAAGATAGATAAGGTCCATACTATTTCAGATGATTTATACCAAAAAGCAGTAAAAATAGGTTTAGATACCAAAACTCTTTGTACGAAGATAACACCTGCCATTAATACAGAGTTCTTTAAATCAAATTCAATTAAGAATTTACATAATCCACTTAGAATATTAACTGTTGGGAGGCTGACTTGGAAAAAGGGATATGAATATGCATTGAAAGCCCTCAGTTTATTAAAAAATAAACAAATTAATTTTGAATATCATATTGTAGGTGAAGGAAATCACAGAGAAGCAATTATATATG
>Ga0114993_10005141_pt1 | contig 12721 bp, 8 predicted proteins | sample ArcticOcean_MG_C_FD_87042 | JGI IMG/M metagenome (GOLD analysis project Ga0114993, IMG submission 87042) | Marine microbial communities from western Arctic Ocean - ArcticOcean_MG_CB2_150 | ecosystem: Environmental > Aquatic > Marine > Oceanic | place: Arctic Ocean: Canada Basin | collected...
TAGAGTGAAAAAATTCTAGAAAATGGTTCTAAAATATTAATGCAAATAATATTTGTAATTTTGTCAATCCTATGCTTGCAAAAACTCAAGAACAGATAAATTTAAAGGAATTCAAAGAAAAGGTCATAAATGACTACAGAACTATCTCTTTAAGCCGAGAAATAAGTGTTATGGGAAGAAGAGATGTATTGTCAGGGAAAGGTAAGTTTGGAATTTTTGGAGATGGTAAAGAACTTCCTCAAGTTGTTCTTAGTCACTTTTTTAAAAATGGTGATTATAGATCAGGCTATTACAGAGATGGAACACTACTTCTAGCTCAAGAATTACTTTCGCCAAGAGAAATATTTTCTACCGTTTATGGTCATGCAGATGTTACTTATGAAAGAATGTCAGGAGGTAGACAAATGGCAGGTCATTTCTTGTCGGAAATGATTAATAGCTCTAAGGAATGGATAAATCAGACTAATGTAAAAAATCATATTTCAGATGTCTCCCCTCTTGCAACACAAATGTCAAGATTAGTGGGACTTGGTTTGGCATCAAAAATTTATAGATATAATAAAATTAAAAATTCAAATAAATTTTCAAATAATGGAAATGAAATAGTATGGGGTTCTATTGGAAACGCTAGTACAAGTCAAGGAGTTTTTTTTGAATCAGTTAATGCATGTGGTGTTCTCCAAATACCTGCAGTAATAAGTATATGGGATGATGAATATGGCATCTCTGTTGATAATAAGTACCATACAACCAAGGAAAGTATATCTAAAGCTTTAAATGGATTTAAATTAACTAAAAATCAATCTGGAATTGAAATATTAAAGGTAAAAGGTTGGGATTATGCCTCATTGATGAAAACGTATTCATATGCAGAGAATATTGCTAGAAATTATCATGTTCCAGTAATTATCCATGTTACTGAATTAACTCAACCATTAGGACACTCTACATCTGGATCTCATGAAAGATATAAATCTAAAGAAAGACTAGATTGGGAAAAATCAAATGATTGTAATTTAAAATTTAAAGAATGGATTATTGAAAATAAACTTTGTTCACAAAAAAAATTACAAAATATTGATAATGAGATTAAAAAATATGTAACAGAAGAAAAGAGACTTGCATGGGAATATTATCAAAGACCTTTTTTAAAATCAAGAGATGAATTACTTGACATATTTAATTTGTTTGAGAATGATCATATAAAAAACGAATTAAAGAAAAAGGTTGAGTCACTTGAAGAGGTGAATTTCTCTGAACTTTTAAAAATAAGCAGAAACACTATTTATGATCTTGATTCTAGTAACGATGTAATTAAAAATAAATTATTAGAATGGAATAAATCAAAAATAAAATTATTATCAGAGAAGTACTCTACAGACTTATATTCAATAGATATTAATGATCTATTAAAAAAGAATTTTACTCCACCTGCTTATGATAATCACAATGAAGTTGATGGAAGAGTTATATTAAGAGATAATTTTGATGAACTTCTTAAAAACTATGACAACTTATTTATATTTGGTGAAGATGTTGGAAAAATAGGTGATGTTAATCAAGGACTTGAAGGGTTGCAAAAAAAATATGGAAAGAACAGAGTCTTTGATACAGGAATAAGAGAGTCAACAATAGTCGGTCAAGCAATTGGAATGGCTCTGAGAGGACTTAAGCCAATTGCTGAAATACAATATTTAGATTATATTCTCTATGCTTTACAGATTCTTAGTGATGATGTAGCTACAATGAGTTACAGAACACATGGAAGACAAAAAGCTCCAATAATTATTAGAACAAGAGGACATAGATTAGAGGGAATATGGCATGCTGGTTCTCCTCTTGGAGGCTTGATCAATTTCTTAAGAGGAATATTTATTTTAACTCCACGAAATATGACTAAAGCAGCTGGATTTTATAATTCCTTAATGAAATTAGATCAACCAGCAATTGTAATTGAACCATTAAATGGATATCGAACTAAAGAAAAAATGCCATCAAATCTTGGTAAACTTGAAACTTCCATAGGTGAAGTTGATATAATAAAGCAAGGAAACGATCTGACAATAATATCTTATGGTTCAACCTTAAATATAGTTGAAAAAGTAGGTCAAAAACTACTTGATTATGATATAGATTGCGAAATAATAGATTTGCAATCACTAATTCCATTTGACATATCTCATCAAATTAAAAAAAGTGTTAAAAAAACCAATAGAATTTTAATTGTAGATGAAGATATGCCTGGTGGAGCTTCAAGTTATATTCTCCAAGAACTATTAAATACTCAAAAGATATATAATAAACTTGACAGTGAACCAAATCTTCTAACAGCAAAAGAGCATAGACCCCCTTATGGCTCTGATGGTGATTATTCTAGCAAACCTTCTTTTGAAGATATATTTGAAGAGGTTTATAGAATAATGAATGAAGTCAATCCAAATAAGTATAATAATATTTAATCAACTTTAAATATCTTGCAAATAAGTTCTGAAGATATTGCATGATAATTAGTATTATCAAAATCAATACCTTTCGATCTTTTATCAGCTTCTAATAGATAATTAAATATTTTTGAAATATCTTTCATAGAGTAGTTAGCTGATGCTGATTTATACTCTTCTATAAAATATAGATTTACGCCCATAATTTTTGATGCTTCTCTTTTATTTTCAACAGAATGATATAAAAAGAGTTTATTAAAAAAATAAAAAACAGATGAAATCAATAATGTTAAAGGATATTTATTAGAATTAGTTGACATGTATTCAATAATTTCAATTGTTTTAGAAAAATTCTTCATACCAATATGTTTTGTTAATTCAAAAAAATTATATTCTTTACTAAAACCAATAATACTCTCAACTTCATCTGGCCTAATTACATCATCCTTTTCAGAGTTAATTTTAAGTTTATCTAGTTCATTCTCAATTTGAGATAAATTATTACCCACAAAATCTATAATTATTTGGATTGACTTAGGATGGAGTTTTATCCTCTTCTTTAAAGAAACTTCATTAATCCAATTAAATATTTGGTTATCATAAATCTTTTTTGATTCAAATGCTAATCCATTTTTTTTAGATAAACTATAAATTCTTTTTCTTTTATCAAGTGATTGATTAATGAAAGATAATACTAGGATTGTTTTTAAGTTAGGAGATTCAACATAACTGGTTAGTTTATCAAAGTTTTTAGAAATAGATTTCGCATCTTTTAGGACAACAAAATTATATTCTCCAACTAATGGAAATCTTTTTGCAGCATCAATTACTTGATCTTCACTGATTTCATTGCCATAAAATTTAAAATAATCAAAATCTTTAGAATCGTTATTAACTACTTTACTAGTAAGTAATTTAATTATATTATCTGCAAAATAGTTTTCATCTCCTACTAGAATATAAATTGGAAAGAATTCGTCATTGTTTATCTTAGCAATAATTTTATTGTATTCGTTCATCAAAAAAAATAATTTATGGAAAAGTTAAACTTTCCTGTTTACGATTTCAAATTAAAAAAAAATAATAATAAAACTTACATTTTTGATGAAATAAGAATGAAGTGGATATTTCTTACACCTGAAGAATGGGTTAGGCAAAATTTTATTATGTATATAAAATCAAAAGGATATCCTCTATCTCTAACCAATATTGAAAAATCCTTTTCCGTTCATGGAGTAAAAAAAAGATATGATATTGTTGTGTTTAATCAAATAGGAAAAGTCAATATCCTAGTTGAATGTAAATCATTCAAACAAAAAATAAATAATAATCATTTTGATCAAATAATGAAATATAATATAGAGCTAAAAAGCACATATCTTGCTGTTTCAAATGGGATTAATCATTATTTCTTGAAATTTGATATTGATAATAAAAAACATGAATTTATTGAAGATTTACCTTTATACTTAAAATGAAAAGAATTGCCGTAGTAATATTGAATTGGAATGGAATAGAATTATTAAAAAAATTTATTCCAAATACTATTAATAATTCAGAACAGGCGAATATTTATGTAATTGATAATTTCTCAGAAGATGATTCTGTAGATTTTTTAAAGAGAAATTACCCAAATATTAAAGTTACTGAACTAGATAAGAATTACGGATTTGCAGAAGGATATAATTTAGGTCTAAAGGAAATTGATGAAGAAATCTATTGTTTGATAAACTCTGATATTAAAGTAACAAAAAACTGGTTAGAACCATTAATTAATAACTTTGACAACAATAATGTTTCTATTGCCCAGCCTATTATATTAGATTATAATAAAGAGGATCATTTTGAATATGCTGGTGCTGCAGGTGGTTTTATAGATAAGTTTGGATATCCCTTTTGTAGGGGGAGAATCATAAATTCAATCGAAAAAAATTTAAATCAATACAAAGATTCTAAAATATTTTGGGCTACAGGAGCATGTTTATTTGTTAAAAGAAGAGTTTTTGATGAATTGAATGGATTTGACAAGGACTTCTTTGCTCATCAAGAGGAAATTGATTTTTGTTGGAGAGCATTTAATCTTAACTATAACTGTCACGCTATTACTTCATCAAAAGTATTTCACATAGGTGCATATACAATAAAGGATAGCCCTCAAAAAACTTATTTAAATTATAGAAACTCTTTATTCATGTTAGTGAAAAATCTCCCCTATAATAAATTATGGACTATTTTACCACAAAGAATAATTATTGACATAATATCTTCATTTTATTTTATACTTAATTTCAGATTTATGAGCTTCTTGTCAGTATATCGAGCTTACTTAAGTTTAATTCTAAAGTTTCACATTATGTTTAATAAAAGAGGAGGTTCATTAAAAAAAGATAAATATTTCTATATAAAAAGTATAATTTTTAATTATTTCATACTAAAAAAAAGGAAATTCTTTAAGCTCAAACACAATAAATTACCATAATTATATTAGATTTGTACCTGAAAATTTTATTAACCAATTCATTTTGAAATGAAAACAAATATTTTAGTAGTTGGAGTTTTGGGTTTACTTCTTACTTCTTGTGTTTCGCAAAGGAAGTATTCAGACTTAGAAAAACTTCAACAAGACACAAAAGAATTACTAGATAATGCTACTTCTAAATTAGGTTCTACTGAACAGGGTTTATCTGCTGCTTCAGGAAGACTTTCTGCTCTTACTGAGCAAAATAAATTTCTAAGAGCAAACAATCAAGATTTGATTGACAATATGGGTAATTTAACTACACTTACTCAAAAGGGAGCTGATAACCTAGAGCGTTCTCTTGAAAGTATGAAAGAAAAAGACCTTATTATAACAAGAATGCAAGATGCTGTAACAAAAAGAGATTCTGTTACTTTAGCATTAGTTCAAAGTTTTAAAAGCTCACTTGGAACTTTAAGTGACGATGATATTGAAATTAATGTTGAAAAGGGTGTTGTATATGTTTCAATATCTGATAAACTTTTATTTAACAGTGGAAGCTTTACAGTTACTCAAAAAGCTAAAAAAGTTCTTGAAAAAATTGCAAAGGTCATTAGTGATAAGCCAGATTTAGAATTTATGGTTGAAGGTCACACTGATAACAAACTTATAGATCAAGAAAAAGCTGCTGAAAAAATTCCTGGTATAATTGATAACTGGGATCTTTCTGTAAAAAGAGCTACTTCAGTAGTAAGAATTCTGCAAAATGACTATGGAGTTGACCCAGGTAAGCTTGTAGCTGCCGGAAGAAGCTTCTATGTGCCTATAGCAGATAATGATTCAAGAGTTACAAGATCTAGAAATAGAAGAACTAGAATAGTTGTTCTTCCTAAATTAGATCAATTCTTTAATCTAATAGAAGAAGGAAAAACAATGAATGTTCCATCTACTATTGATAATGATAATACAATAAACTCTAGTAATAAACCTGACTAAGAAGATAGGTTTAAAGAATAAAAAAGCATGCTTTTGATATTCATTAGCGTGCTTTTTTTTTACAAGACTTTTAATTTTGCGAATTTTAATAACAAATTTTTATCTCCAATTTTTTCAAATTTTATTTTAGCTTTAACATTGTCATTGTTACCTTCAAGTCCAATTACTTGGCCGTTTCCAAACTTTAAATGTTGAACTTTATCTCCAACACTCACTTTTATTTGAAAATCACTATTTGACTTAACTGAAGATAAATTTTTAAAATTTCCTTTTCTTAATATTTTCTGTTTTATGAAAGAACTAGGTTTTGATTTTTTTTGAAGTATTGAGAAGTCATTATTATCTTTTAAATCAATAAAATCATTATCTATTTCATCAATAAACCTACTTTCTTCACAAGATATTAGTTTTCCCCATCTATATCTAGAGTTAGCATATGATATATAAAGGTTTTTTTTTGCTCTTGTAATACCAACATAGAATAATCTCCTTTCTTCCTCTAAATCATCTCTTGAATTATAGCTTAATGCTGAAGGGAATAGATCTTCTTCAAGTCCTACAATAAATACATTCTTAAATTCAAGACCTTTAGATGAATGTAAACTCATTAATGACACAAAATCTTCATTTAATTTTAAATCTATATCAAAATCTGTTGCTAACGATACATTTGATAAAAATTCAGAAAGATTATTTTTTGAATCAGCTATTTCCTTTTGATCATCTATAAAATTTCTTATTCCATTAAGTAATTCTTGAATATTCTCTACTCTAGTAATAGATTCTGGACTTTCATCTTTTCTTAACTCATCTATTATTTTTGTTTCTTTTATAACTAAATCTGTTATCTCAAAAGCACTTAATTTCTTATTTTGAATTTTAAAGACCTCTATCTCATTTATGAAATTTTCTAGTTTAATTATCGAAGAATTAGATAATCCTAAATTTAGGTTTTTAGCAGATTTAATTGTTTCATAGATACTTAAGTTACTATTCTTTGATCCAACTATAATTTTATTTATAGTTGCCTGTCCAATCCCCCTTGGAGGATAGTTTATAATTCTTTTAAGACTTTCTTCATCATTATTGTTAACCACAAGTCTTAAATAAGCTAGTATGTCTTTAATTTCTTTTCTATTATAAAAGGAAACACCGCCATAAATTTTATACGGAATACTTGAATTTCTTAAAGAATCTTCTATTACTCTTGATTGAGCATTAGTTCTGTATAAAATAACAAAATCCTTATAGTTGTTTTCTAATTTTATTAAGTTTAAAATTTTTTGAGAAATCAATCTTGCTTCAGCAATATCAGATGGGTTAGCTGTTATTTGAATTTTATTACCAAATTCATTATCAGTCCAAACTTCCTTGTGAATCTTATTTTTATTATTATCAATTACTGAATTAGCAGCATTTACTATATACTTTGTAGATCTATAATTTTGTTCTAATCGATAAACTTCAACATCATCATAATCATTTCTAAAATTGATTATATTATTAATATTTGCACCTCTAAATGAATATATACTTTGAGCATCATCTCCAACAACACATATATTTTGATATTTATCAGCAAGAGATTTTACAATTAAATATTGAGAATTATTTGTATCCTGATACTCATCAACTAGTATATATTTAAATTTTTCTTGATATTTTGCTAGTACTTCAGGAAAATTATTTAATAATTCATTCATTTTTAATAGTAAATCATCAAAATCCATAGAATTTGATTTTACTAGTCGATCACTATATTCTTTATATATCTCTCCTGTTTTAGGCCTTCTAGATAGTTTGTCAGATTCTGTTATATCAGAATTTGAAAAATATGCGTTAACTGAAATGAAACTATTTTTTAATGATGATATTCTATTTCGAATAGTTTTTGGCCTATATGAATCTTTCTCTAAGTTCATTTCCTTAATTATTGAAGAAATCAATCTTTCTGAGTCTTGAACATCATAAATTGTAAAGTCAGATGTAAATCCGATTTTATGAGCTTCAAATCTTAGTATTTTAGCAAATACTGAGTGAAAGGTACCCATCCATATATTTTTTGACTCCCCATCCCCTATCATAGATGAAATTCTAGATTTCATTTCTCTAGCAGCCTTATTTGTGAATGTAAGTGCAAGTATTTCAAATGGATCAATACCATTTTTAATTAAGTGAACAATTTTATAAGTTAATACTCTTGTTTTTCCTGAACCAGCTCCAGCAATAACCATTGATGGGCCGTTAATCTTTAAAACAGCTTTTTCCTGAGCTTCATTAAGATCATTTAGATAAGATTGTTTATCTTCTAACATTGTTATAAATTTAAGTAATTAATGAATTTTAATCATTCATATACCCTTAATTAAATAAATACTTATGAAAAGAATAATTCTTTTATTGTTAACTGTTTCAAATTTTTCTTTCTCACAAAATCTAAATGATCAAATTATATCTATTGAAGATAAATTAATCTCATGGAGACATGATATTCATAGAAATCCGGAATTGGGAAACAGAGAATTTAGAACATCAAAAGTTATAGCAAATCACTTAAAGAGTTTAGATATAAAAGTAATTGAAAATGTCGGTAAAACTGGGGTGGTTGGAATTCTTAATGGAAATAAACCTGGTAAGGTTGTTGCATTAAGAGCTGATATGGATGCATTACCAATTCATGAAAGAAATAATTTAGAGTATAAATCAATTAACAAAGGCGTTATGCATGCATGTGGACATGACACTCATATGGCAATATTGATGGCTACAGCAGAAATCCTATCAAAGAATAGAGATTTTCCAGGTACTGTTAAATTTATATTTCAACCAGCAGAAGAAGGGCCGCCAAAAGGTGAAGAAGGGGGAGCTAGATTAATGATAAAAGAAGGTGTGTTAAATAACCCTGATGTTGATGCAATATTTGGTCTACATATCAGTTCTCTTCTACCGATGAATAAGGTTTATTATAAACCTAAAGGGTTTTTTGCATCCTCTTCACGTTTAACAATAAAAATTAAAGGTAAACAAACGCATGGAGGAACACCATGGTTTGGAGTTGATCCAATAGTAATATCAGCTGAAATAATAAGCGCTCTGCAAACAATAATTTCAAGACAATCTAATTTAGCTGAAGAGGCAGCAGTTTTATCAATCGGACAGATAAACGGCGGTAATAGATTTAATATTATTCCTGAAGAAGTTACTATGATTGGTACTATAAGAGCTTTAAACTACGCGATGAGGGATAATATAAAACAAAAAATACATAATCTAGTTGATGGAATCTCAAAATCTTTTGGAGCTGAATCTGAAGTAGAGATTATTGATGGTGCTGATATAACTTATAATGATCCTAATATGATGAATCAGATGTTGCCTTCAATTAAAAAATCAGCTGGGGAAAACAATGCAGTTTTAACTAAAGCTAAAACTGTTGCAGAAGATTATGCATACTATCTTAATGAGGTGCCCGGTTTTTTATTTGAATTAGGTGGATACAATTCAGATTCAAATAAACCTGCAACATCTCATCATACTGCAGATTTTACAGTTGATGATAAATCAATGCTTTTAGGAGTTAAAGTAATGACTAATCTTGCTTTAGATTATCTAAAAAGTGAATAATAAAAATATTCTTGACACTCCTATAGAATTTATTAAAGGAGTTGGTCCTTCAAGGGTTAAACTTTTTAAAGAAGAACTAGATATAACTACTTATGATGATTTAGTAAATTTCTTTCCTTTTAGGTATATAGATAGAACTAAGTTTTATAAAATTAAAGATCTTCCTGATTTACCTACTGAGGTTCAAATTATTGGAAAAGTAGTTAAAAAAACATCTGTCAATAATAAATTCAACAAACGTTTATCATTAACATTTCAAGATGATACAGGTGAAATAAATTTAATTTGGTTTAGAGGATACAGTTGGATTGAGGATTCAATAGATAAGAATAAAGAATATGTCGTTTTTGGAAAATTAAATTGGTATAAAAAGAGAATTACAATCAGTCATCCAGAAATAAAATTAAAATCAACTTTTGATAAAAATGTACCAAGAAGACTACATGGGATATATTCTTCAACAGAAAAGTTAACTAGTAGCGGGATAACACAAAGATATTTTATAAAAATAATCTATGAGTTAATTCAATCAACTAATGGGAAAATTAAAGAAAATTTGCCTTCTTATATAAGAAAAGAATATTCTCTTATTGATAGACAAAATGCTTTCATAAATATTCATCTACCAGAATCCAACGATAAATTAAAGAAGGCAATAGATAGATTAAAATTTGAAGAATTATTTTTTAATCAATTAGGATTTTTATTATCTAAAACTGACAGACTTAAAAAGATTAATGGGTTTCAATTTAAATTAGTAGGTGATAATTTTAACAAATTTTACAATGAATCACTGCCATTTAACTTAACAGGTGATCAGAAAAAAGTAATAAAAGAAATTCGTAAAGATTTTAATAGTGGAAAACAGATGAATAGGCTTCTTCAGGGAGATGTTGGTTCTGGAAAGACGATAGTTTCATTGATGATAATCTTAATAGCAATAGACAATGGATATCAATCATGTATTCTTGCTCCAACTGAAATTTTAGCTCAACAGCATTTTGATTCTATTTCTAAATTATTAGAAAAACTTAATGTAAATGCTGAACTCTTAACTGGTTCAACTCCTACGAAATCAAGGAAGAATATTCACCAAAAACTTTTAAATAATGAGATTCAAATTTTAATTGGAACACATGCAATTCTTGAAAATGTGGTAAAATTTAAAAATTTAGGTTTAGCTATAATTGATGAACAACATAGATTTGGAGTAGCACAAAGAGCTAAGCTATGGAAAAAAAATACCTCTCCCCCACATATATTGGTTATGACTGCAACACCAATACCTAGAACATTAGCTATGAGTGTTTATGGTGATCTTGATATATCAATAATAAAAGAATTACCTCCAGGACGAAAAAAGACAACTACTGTCCATAGATATGATAAGAATAGATTGAGTGTTTATAAGTTTCTTAAAGATCAAATTACACTCGGAAGGCAAATATATATTGTTTATCCATTAATTAATGAATCAGAAAAACTTGATTATAAAGATCTTGTTGATGGTTACGAAAGTATGTTACGTGATTTTCCAAGACCAGAATATCAAGTAGGTATCCTTCATGGTAAAATGAAGTCGTTAGATAAAAGTTTGGAAATGGAGAAATTTATAAACAATAAAACTCAGATACTTGTATCTACAACTGTTATAGAGGTTGGTGTAAATGTTCCAAATGCATCGGTTATGATGATTGAAAGTTCTGAAAGATTTGGATTATCTCAATTACACCAATTAAGGGGAAGGGTTGGTAGAGGAAATGAAGAAAGTTATTGTATTCTTATGACTAAAGATAATCTTTCAAGTGATGCTAAGACAAGAACTGACACAATGGTTCAAATTGATGATGGTTTTAAGATTTCTGAGGTTGATTTAAAATTAAGAGGCCCTGGAGACCTATTAGGCACAAAACAAAGTGGAATTCTTAAATTTAAAATAGCAGATATTATTAATGATTATCATATCCTAACAAAAGCTAGAGATTGTGTTTCAAGTATATTATCTAACGATCCTAAACTAAAGTTAGCTGAAAATTTATCTATAAGAGAATATATTTCTCTTTCAGGAAAATCAAAAAATTTATGGAGATATATAAGCTGATATAATTATATTTGCTATGAATTAGATTATAAACTGTGAAAGTTTCTTATAATTGGCTAAAAGATTACATAGACATTGACAAACCAGTTGATGAAGTCTCAGAAATATTAACAAATCTTGGTTTAGAAGTTGAAAAAGTAGAAGACTTTGAATCCATAAAAGGATCTCTTGAGGGAATTATTGTAGGAGAAGTTTTATCCTGTAAAAAACACCCAAATGCTGATAGACTAATACTTACCAATATTGATTTAGGAAAAGAGGGGAAATTTGAAATCGTATGTGGTGCGCCAAATATTTCTAAAGGTCAAAAAGTACCTGTTGCAACAGTTGGATCTGTTATTTACACAATATCTGGTGAGAAGATTAAAATATCAAAATCTAAAATAAGAGGTGTTGTAAGTAATGGTATGGTTTGCGCTGAAAATGAAATTGGATTAGGTAATTCGCACGATGGAATAATGGTTCTAGATGAAAAAATAAAACCAGGGACTCCATTAAGTAAAATATTTGAAGTTGAAAGTGATAAAATATTAGAAATTGGATTAACTCCTAATAGGTCTGATGCAATGAGTCATTTTGGTATTGCAAGAGATTTAAAAGCATTTTTTGACCTTAATAAGGAAAAGACAACTTTAAAATTACCTAGTATAAGTGAATTTAGTTATGATGATTTTAAAATTGAAACTAAAATAGATGTTGAAGATTCAAAATTATCTCCCTTATATGCAGGTATTATTATTAATAATATTGAAGTTAAGGAATCTCCAAAATGGATTAAAAATAAACTTAAATCAATTGGACAAGAGCCTATAAATAATATAGTTGATATTACTAATTATGTATTGCACGAAATTGGACAACCTTTACATGCTTTTGATTTAGATAAGATTTCAAATATTGAAGTCAAAACTTTACCTTCAAAAACGAATTTTACGACTCTTGATGGTAATCAAATATCTCTTGATAATGAAGATATTATGATTTGCTCTAAAAGTAACCCATTATGTCTAGCTGGTATATTTGGAGGTTTAGATTCGGGTGTTACAAATAAAACAAAAAACATTTTTTTAGAATCAGCAATATTTAATTCAATATCAATAA
>Ga0114993_10005143_pt1 | contig 12717 bp, 11 predicted proteins | sample ArcticOcean_MG_C_FD_87042 | JGI IMG/M metagenome (GOLD analysis project Ga0114993, IMG submission 87042) | Marine microbial communities from western Arctic Ocean - ArcticOcean_MG_CB2_150 | ecosystem: Environmental > Aquatic > Marine > Oceanic | place: Arctic Ocean: Canada Basin | collected...
AAAATAAAAATCCCAGAACATTTCAACATGCCTATACTACAATATTTACGTTTCGTATTCTCTACCCCAAAAATACCTTCATTTAATTCATAAATATTACTCTGTCTTAAATCTATCATTTGCTACTAAATTTAATAGGAATACTTTTAAATATTTACTTGACTTCTTGACTTTATTGACTTTCACTGAATCCTATCTTCGGGATTTAGATATTCGTAGCCCAAGAACTCAAAGATTTCTTTTTCTTCTGAGAATACTTGATCAACCCTCTCCTTTGTTGTATACTTGATACTATATTCATTCATTGTATATCCTTTCTCAAGAGCATCTTCCCTCATCCTCACATTAAACTCACCCGAACCCGTGAAATACAAGATAGCGAAGGGATATTCCTCTGGTTTTGTATACATAATATCAATACGCCTATGACAAGGTGAAGAACTAATCTTACCCATGCCCATATATTTCTTAGCGCCCCTCGCTAAATGACAGGTTAGATATCCTTCGCTCGTTAAAGTATCAATTAATTTATCATAAGTTTTCTTAGTCTCGGATTTAAGGAGAATATCAATATCCCCGCTATCTTTACTCTTCCGACGATAAGACCCCGCAATAGTTAGTTCTGATTTAGGATCAATACCCTTTAAAATATCTTTTAGATACACTTCGTGTTCCACGATTTCTTGGTAGGGAATTCTTACCTGCATATCATCAAAATACTGTAGGCCTTTGATTTGAGTATCATTAAGATGATCATTAATAGTCTCACATTTCCTTAAATCATCAATAGTCTTAAAACCCGCTCCAAGTAGTTTCTTGGCGTGTTGAGGTCCAACACGATGAATCTTCAAAAACTCTTCTAACGGTGATTTTGTATTCTTAATTGTTTCATATTCTAGGAGAGTTCCTGTATCAATGATTTCTTTAATTCGGTCGATCGTCCCTTGACCGATGCCCTTCATAGACTTTAGATTTACGGGATCTAAATCTTTATCCGAAGTGAGTGTTCTTAGGATCTTATTAAGACTTAAATATGTCTTCGTTCTAAAGGCATCGCGATTCGCCTTGTAATGTTTCTCAAGGAGAGTAAAGATTTCTAAAACACGATCTAAATTCTCCCTATCATTCTGAGAAATATGTTCTTTAAGAATAACATCGTCTCTAATCCTCTGGTATCTACCGAACCGAGGGACACCTTTATCTGTAAATCCCGAGCATTCAAAGGTGATGATAGTTCCTTCGGGATGGGTTTTCTTAAAACTATTCCTTATCTTATCATCCATACCTGATAAGGTGAAGATATGATTCTCATCGTTGTCAATACTCATATAAGTATCGTGATTAATCAATGGCTTACAGATAAAACTCCCTAGAAGACCCTTATATTTACTATTCGGATCACCCATCTTATAATCAATAATAATTGCCTCCCTATCAAAAGCGGGTTTATATTTGAGCATATAATTGGAACGTCCGTTCGCATAGAGAGATAATGGATGTTTCATCATAATACCTTCGCCACCATTACCGATGATATTTTGATAAAACTCAGTCATCATCTTTTCCCCAGTAATCTTAATTTGTTGTGCGAAGACTAACGGAGGATCAATTTCTTGGCCTTCTGGGATATAAAAGTCTTCATTTTTAAGTCGGATTGTCCATGATTTCCTTGTAAATTCTACAATCTTTTTAAGATCTTTTAATCTGTCCAAGAATCCTTTCTCAATATTAGTAATATCATAAACCTGATACTGAATAGTTAACCATTCTTCCGGGATAGGTTTCTTCTTCCTTACGACACCCATGAGTTGGAAATTATCGCGACCCGCCCACAACTCGCCATCAAGTATTTTATCCCCTAATAGATCGGGTGGCGGCATTGAATCTAAAAACCATTCGGGTGCTAGGAAAGGTTTACCGGCCCGGGAGTAGAATTTACCAACCTTTTCCCCATTTTCTAATTCGTATCTGAAGAGAGCTCGGTATCCATCAAACTTTTCAGACATAATCCAACCTTTTGGGGGTTCCCTGTATTTAGAATCATCTTTCTTAAGGATGATACCGAGTTCATATTCTTTTGCGAGCATCACTGAAAGTTTAGTCATTGTAAATATCTTATTTGTTTAATGACAAGATAATTTTAAATCAAATTTTTAAAAAATAAGTTTAAAAAGGATAGATGAATTCTCTATTAGTTAAAGATGGATATTAATATCACCAAATTATCGGATAAAGAAATAGCCAATATTTGTATCAAATATGATATTATTCAGTCATCTGAATTACAAAATCACACGAGACAACAAGTTGTCGGTGAAATACAAAAATGGGTTCAGTATAAAAAAGAAACATATAGACAACGCCGACATTCGTCTCCAAATATTTCTATGAATAATCAAACAAGAGTTATTAATCAGAGTAGCGGTGGTAATATTAAACGTAGTACATCCCAACCTTTGAATATACAAAAAACGAATCATCCTGGGACATCACCGGCACAAGCTCAGGTAAATAGGGATCGTAGAATGTCTGAACCCTTTACAAATCAGGAAAAGGCTAGTGCTTTAGAAGATCACCGATCAAAGACCGCCTATAATTCGGGTCAAAATGAAGTTAAATCTATCCAACAAGATCCCAATATGGAAAAATATGATCAGATTGGTATGTATCCTAAAGTGAGACGACTGATCGCTGTAGGAGACTTACACGGCGATCTAAGGATAACTTTAATCGCCTTGCGTTTAGCGAAAGTAATTCCTCAGAATATTTTTCCTTACAATGTGAATGAAATATCGTGGTCAGGAGGTGATACATGGGTAATCCAATTGGGTGATCAGATTGATAGATGTCGCCCCGATAACTGGAAGCAGAATTGCATAGAGGATTTAGACGATGTTACCGAGGATGAGGGGAATAATATGCAGATTATTCAGATTTTTCAGAAGTTAGATGTAATGGCGAAAGCTCATGGGGGTCGCGTCTTGGGAATGCTAGGTAATCACGAACTAATGAATATTGATCGTGATTTCAGATATGTATCTCCTCAGGAATTTTTAGAGTTCGTCCCACCAAATGAAAGAAATAAGAAATATACAGATGATGGATATCCTTATGGATATTATCATAGATTAAAAGTATTTGAAAGAGGGGGTAATATTGCGAAGCATTACGCGATACAAAAAAAATCTATTACAATTATAGGTAAAAATCTATTCGTTCACGGCGGTGTAAGTCATAAATTAATGAGTAAATATAGTATTCATGAATTAAATCAGATCGTCCAAAAATGGTTATTAAAGCAGGGTGACGAGAGACAAGATAAAATCTTTGATGAGATTTTCAGAGATGATGATGATATGTCTCCCTTTTGGTGCCGATTATATTCGGAAGACGATGGTCACGGTGAAAATACAGAGCGAGGTTATAATGAACTCCTGAGAATTATTAATTCCAGAAATCGTTTAATGGAACCCTTAGAGAGAATCGTTGTAGCACATACACCTCAGTTTATGGATAATAAATATATGAATGCTTTATATAACGATAGATTATGGCGAATAGATGTCGGGATGTCGAGAGCGTTCGGTAAACACGATGATTGTGGTGATAATAAATACAGACAAATACAGGTCTTAGAAATATTAAATGATCAAGTATGTAATAAACTAATGGCTCCCTATCACGGGCGACAACCTTGTGCTAATATGGGTGAAAACGTAAGTTTTGAAAATTCTAATATGGGTTCAGGTTTTTTGGGATAAAATAGTAATATAAATATAAAAATAGGATACTCTAATGATTGAAATTTTCAAAATCATATCAATGATGAATTTTTTTATTGCATATATATATATAAATGGATTCATTAGGAATAATAGGTCATCATGAATCCCCTGTAATTAATACGGGAGTATCTGATCCTGTAATTGGAGAGGCCCCGGCTACGGAACTAAAAATACAAGAACTAAAAATACAAGAACTAGAAAGCAAGGTCCAGGAACTAGAACGAGAAACACAGTCAACCCAAGAGGTTATGCTAATAATAATGGAGATAGCTCAGTCACAGGCCACCTCAGCACTTAAATGGCAAAAAAAAACAATGGAAAAGGAAGACTTGTTGGCCGATAAGGAAGTCTTGTTGGCCGAACATACTACGGCCCTGCGTAAATGCGAGGAGGATCTGGCAAAATGCAAGGAGGATCCGGTGAAATGCAAGGAGCAGAGACGTAATCAAATGGGTAAGGGACGTAATCAAATGGGTAAGGGACGTAATCAAATGGGTAAGGGACGTAGAAGGCGCAGCAGGAGAACTAAATGCAAGGGTAAGGGTAAGTGTAGCAAGGGTAAGTGTAGCAAGGGTAAGTGTAGCAAGGGTAAGTGTAGCAAGGGTAAGTGTAGCAAGGGTAAGTGTAGCAGAAGACGTTAAATCTTATCACAAATCACTCTCAAAACATCTGTATCTTCAAAGAGTTGATTGTAGCAATAGAGGAACTTCATTCGCTTTTCATTCTTTTGTTTTTGATAATTAATAGTTTTTTCAATGATTTCGTATATCGTTTGTGAATGAAATATTAACCACCCTGAATATGAATATTCTTTATATAAGACTTCTTCTTTTCTTAGGTCACGGATGACCTTTTTCATATAAGATTCGTAACATCTATCTCTAAACTTTTGACAAAGTTCTCGATCTATTTCTTTTTCGGATTTAAGAATTGATCCATAGTAATCTAACATCCTTGTTTAAGATTGGTTAAATTTTAAGGTTGTTTTAAGATAGTTAATAATTATATCAAATTTTTATATCTTTCATATGCTTCGTGGATATCGATTCTATCTCTGTAATCAAAGGTTATCATATCATTAAATAGATCCATATAGGGCTTTAATTCTTTCAATTTAAATAGTCTTACTAATGTTTGAGTCGGTATCTCATAATTTACGGATAAGTCGTTATATAATAATAGTAACATCATGCCAAGTGAATAAACGTCCAATTTATCAATTAGACCCACTATATCTTGTTTATTTTCATTCAATAATTTATCTTCTAATAATTCAAATCTTAAATAATCGGTATCAATATTAAATAATTGGTGATGAATTGGTTCATATGATTCGTAATAATTAAATCTTCTCTGATAAAGTGCTAATTCCTTTTGTTCTGTTTCTATTTCCGATTCTTTTAGATTTATATATAAATATTCAAAAGGATAAGGTTCATAAATTCTATTGCCCGCATACTCTTGATTCATCCGCTGATTTAAGAAAGAATTAGATAGTAATGATTTATCTATTTCTAAACTTATATCATAATCAATAATGTATGATTTATTATTTTTGACGAGTATATTATTATAATTAATATCATGATGACATATATTATTTTTATTTAATTGACCTAGACCGTGAAATACATTTTCAATCAACTTAAATAATTTTTTAAATGATCTTATGAATTCTTTATTTGAATAAAAAGTTTTCTTTTTAATTAATCGTTTACTATAATTATTAAGTGTAAGACCCCCATAAACACCTTGGTAAAGTGTAAACTTATGATTTCCATGGATATAATCCGGATTAATATTCAATGACTTTAAACATTGTTCAATATCTGTATTTTTTAAAAGTGTTTCATATTCAGGGGAAGGACATATTTTATCCCATAAGAGAGTCCATTTTTTATAATTTTTTATTTTTTTTATTTTTAAACCGATTTCATATTCTTTATTCTTGCTAATAAATAGCTTGGTGATTTTATTTTTACTTCTTTTATTTTTACTTTTTGAGCAAGGTATATTAGGTCTGAAAATACAACCCGAACTACCTTTAAAAAAAAGTTCCGAGTTACTCATATATTTTTTATAGATAAATAAAATATATCTTAATTATAATATGGTATTTACTGGAACTAAAGAAACTTGTCCGAATTACGATTCTGCTTCTTCAGAATTGGATATGAGTTACCGAAGATTCGGTGACCTACAGGTAGCACCGGTCGCCGAGAAGGATCCTCTCTTTGGTAAAGCAATGTTTAATAAAACTTGCTTTAATATTTGTCCCACTATAAATGACGATGATGACGATGATGACGATACCAATAAGGGACCGACTTATATTGACGGTGGTATCTGTAAAGTATGCTTAGATGAAGACGGTGATAGTAATAATCCAAGAGAGGGTACGAAGAACAATTTAAAAAACGCCGGAAAATATGAAATGTGTAATTTTCCCGGTGATGACGATTCGGGTTCTACACAAGGACCTGGTGGCTTGGGTATGGTCTGGTTTGATAGGCAACAAGATGCTAATTTATTAGGAATTCCCACACAAATGATAGATGAAATGGTTAATGAAGATGGTCCGGCATTAAATAGTTTAAATAGTTTTAGTGATATGTTATCTGGTTTACAATATGATTCCGCATTTGAGGCGTGTGTTAATGATAAATTAAATACAGGGGACGATGACTTGGACTTACAAACACGTATCACGAGTTATACGTCTGTTAAAGAGTTTACGAATAAAGATATTAATTATCTGAAACGAAAGCTAAGAAAGATTATCACTATGAAATCCCAACAAGTTCAGGAATGTATGAATTTATTAAATTTAGGAAAATCAATGTGTCAAACAGGTGTCGCAGATAAAACCATGATGATCGGTTCATTGATATTCTCTATCGTAGGGAATGATAAAATTGATATCATGCAAGCCGATAACGATGAAAGATATAAAATAAATAAGCTAGTCGACGAGTTGGGACCGTTAGTACCCTTGGCAATTAAAAATATCATCGCTATCTCTAAAGAATATGAATCCCGAGTCTGTAATGTGCCATCGAATACAACGCTTCTTCTAGAAAGATTATATACCGATTTATATGATAAACCCACTCATGTATCTTTAGATTTTAGTCCTTATTTAGATTTCGCATCCCTAATTAACATGAATGATAATGTTAAATTTATAAAAACGATAGTTGTATTAGTAGTATTCGCTTTCTTGTTTATGCACGGCTCTAATTTAGTAATTGCTTTCTTGAGTAGAGGCTCTAAATCTGATTAAATGAAATGAAATGACTCTATAGTCACTTGGATGAAGTGATATTGTATCTAAAAATAAAGAAAAAAAAATATATATATATATATTATAAATGAAACAACCAGAACCAGAACTAGTTGGGGCACCCGTATCAGAACTGCGACCTCGTTGGGGTGCGAAAGAGTTGCGTGAATACTGGGAGCGCCGTAACCCTGTCTACATCCCCCCACGTGGGGATTCAGGTGAAGGTTTCTTGGAAAAAACTAAAGTTCGCAGGGGCAAGGAGGCTGAAGCTGTTGTTGATACTAGCGTGTTAAAGAAAGCATTAGTTGATGATTTTGGAGATGAGTTCCCTAATGTAAATATTGAAAATATTGAAGCACATATTCAAAATATTGAAGATCGTATAGATTCAGCGGAGAAATCGCTGGAGTCGGGTGGTACTCAGCCTACCAAACAAATAAGAAGTATAATTGAGGATTCTATAAGAGATGATAGAGACATGATCGCACGACTCAGACATGGCGTGCGGGTGACCCCGACAGCCCCGACATCCCCGACAGCCCCGACATCCCCGACAGCGGCACTTAAGAATAATTATAGGAAACGTACTAAGGGAATGAGAACCAAGGGAAAAAGAACCAAGGGAAAAAGAACCAAGGGAAAAAGAACCAAGGGAAAAAGAACCAAGGGAAAACGTAATAAGAAAACGTACTAAGAAAACGTACTAAGAAAACGTAATAAGAAAACGTACTAAGAAAACGTAATAAGAAAACGTACTAAGAAAACGTACTAAGAAAACGTACTAAGAAAACGTACTAAGAAAACGTGATAAATATAGAAAAGAATATTTTAAATTAGTTATTTTTTAGTGTTATTTTTTAGTGTTAGTTTTTAGTGTTATTTTTTAGTGTTATTTTTTTGAAAATTTTATTAAATTTGATAATTTATTTAAACATATCATACAAAATATATATTGATATGGAAACAATCTTTTGGGAAACGCATAATAATGCTTTATTTAATGTATTTATTCGTGATCTGGGTCAAGGTATTCAGACAAACTTAAAGCATATGATCCTTGATAATGATAAATCTGAACTAGTGGTCACAACAGCAGACGTTCATAAATCTAAAAAACCTAAAGTGATGAAAAAGAAAGATTTAATTATCCAAGAACAAAATATAATTAGAGATGAAAAACTTATCAAAGATGATTTAATGAAAATTGATTACGCGTTTCAAAGTATAAGTGAAAATAATTATATGGAAAAGTTTAATTATCTTAAAACGGAGAAGGGAAAGCAAATCTTTAAAGTAAAACTTTTAGAATATTTCGTGAAACTTCAAAAAGGATCTAAGGGTGTAAAAGGAGCGAATGGTTCTAAAGATTATATGTCTCAAATATTAATTTTATATTACAGTCTCAAATATGGTCAACACGAATACATTTTAGATGATGAAAAATATCTGAAGATTGTGAAGCGCCTGGATAAGAAGCTCTTAGATTGCGATACAAAAAGTTATCTCATGAAAGAATGTAGTGATCTTTTACCTCCATTAAATTTCTGGGACCGAGGAGAATATAAACTTGACGAATGGCAAAAAACGGTTATTCAATTTATTAAACATAAGAAATCTGTGTTAGTGAAGGCTCCTACATCATCGGGAAAAACATTCGTAGCGATGGCGACTGGTATTCTTCATCCTAAAATCTTATATGTTTTACCCGCGAAACCCGTTGCTTTTCAGGTCGGTGCTAATTTTATTAAGATGGGTTATAGGGTTCATTATTTAGTGGAAAATATGGGTCATTTATCTTATGATAATCAAACAAATATCTTTATCGGCACTCCCGATGTTATAGAACAATATTTACCTAAAATCTATACAGAGTTTGATTATGCTGTCTTTGATGAAATTCATAATCTCAATGATATGATCCAATACGAAAATATAATTAAATGTATTAGATGTCCTTTCTTAGCGTTATCAGCGACAATTAATAATATAGAGTTTTTAAAGGATATCTTTCAAAAGATACACCCTGGTATGAATATAGAGTATGTTGAATATAAAAAACGATTTATTAATATTCAGAGATGGATTTATAATGATAAATTAACCGATTTACATCCTTTATCCTGTTTAGACTTATCAGATTTTAATAGTATCCAGTTCATTCCCTTCACTCCTAAAGATCTTATCAATTTATATGAAAGTATTTATGATATCTTTGAACAAGACGATTTAGAAGAAGAAGTTGAGTATCTATCACCTGATAAATATTTCAGCGAAGATAAATTATTAACTCTAGACGATACTAAAGAGTATGAATCATTTATGAAACAAGAATTAGAGAATATCTATGATAAATATCCTAAATATATTACGGAAATTGTTAATAAATATCAGAGGAGACCAGTTGACACGGATAAAAAACCAACTAATGATAAACAAAGTAGTAATAATATAATTCAGTTGTTTAAGGACTGCAGGGGGAAAGATCTCTTACCTATGTTATATTTTCACACGAGAGAAGAAGTATCCAAGGAAATCTTCCTGAATTTATATGAGGATTTACAAAACGAAGAAAACATTAATTATCCTTTTCATTATGATTTTCTTCAAAAGAAAAGTGAACTTTATCAAAAGTATATGGAACGAAGAACTATTCATTCGGATAGTATTAAAATTAAAACTAATGATGCGAGAACTGAAAAAAGTGAAAAGATGAATCGCTATGATAAAGAACAAAAAAATAAATATATTTCGGATATGACAAATTATTATAATAAATACATTTCTAGATGTGAGGGAGTCGCTATTAAGAATTTAATCAGGGAACGTGATGAATTCATAGAAAATCCGGATTTTAGGGATATAGATGTTTTTAAGAAACATCCTGATTTCGTATTTAGTCGGGGCGAACCTATGAGTGGTGATGAAATTAAAAGTATTCGTAGGGAAATTAAAAAATCCATAGGTTTAACAGTTGATTATGAAAATCCTTATTTCCAACTCCTAAAGAGAGGAATTGGTCTCTATGTGTCATCCATGCCCGATGTTTATAATTGGATTTTACAGAGGTTAATGAGTGAACGAAAATTAGGTATCGTTATCAGTGATAAAACCTTATGTTTAGGAATTGATTTACCTATCAGGAGCGTCGTTTTAACAGGTTATAAAGATCCAAATTATACGACATCGGATTATTTACAAATGAGTGGCAGAGCTGGCAGACGAGGTCATGATACTCAGGGTAATATTATCTTTCACAATGTGCCTAATTATTTAGAGTTAATGAAAGGTAAATTACCTAAAATTATTGGGTCAGATATTCATCTTGGAAATAGTTATCAAGTTATTCAAGAACTCAATAGAAATATTAAAACTGATCATTTGAATTGGAAAATCAATCAAGACATTAAAGACAATCAAGACATTAAAGACAATCAAACTCTAAAGAAGATGGTCTTTCCAGTTAAGATACAAAAGCTGGCATGGAATTTAAGATATTATCATAATTCCGAATATTTCTTAAATGAAATGAATAAGATGGAGAAACAAATATTTAGAATTGATGAAGATAGTCGTGAACTTTGGTTTTATAGATATATCATAAAAAATTTAGCCGGTAAGACCGGTAAGACATGTGAGACCGGTAAGACTGTTTTCAATGAAGATTTATATATTGAGATTTATAAAAGTAACAAGATAAATGACAATGTTGTAGAAGTGATTTCTCATTTATTAGAGATCGGTGAAATTCACAAACATATAGTTAATTCGCTGGATAATACATATATGATCACAAAAAGAACTAGTAGAATTATCTTTACCAAATTACGAACTATTATTTATAAATATAGAGGATTTGAATAAGAATATTATCTAAATTATATATATATATATATAATGCCATCGCAGAAAAAGATAACTTTATTAGACGAATGTGAGCGGCGGCGCCTTATGCCACCCCCAGGTAAGAGTATAACCAAGGATGTGTTATCTCGTAGAAAAGAACGCCGTACCCATGAAGCGTGGTTGGCTAAAGTCGGTGAACAACTCGTAGAAAATTTAGAGGTGCCTAGAGCCCAATTAAAACCTAAAAAAACTAAAAAAAGAAGAAGAAACCCTACTAAGAAGAAGAAGAAGAAGAAGAAGAAGAAGAAGAAACAAACTAAAAGAAGATAATTATAAATCTAGTTATCTAAGGATGACAATTATGACAAATACAAGGTTCTGACCTATCAGACTTTTCCTTGTTATCGGGTATTTTAGGAACACAATTGACACACCATGATAGTCTATGAACCCTACCGGCACGTGTTTCACTCTTACAATGTTGTCCATAGCATGTACCTGCGACCTTACAATGAAAGAATTGGTGACATCCCTGACAATTAATTTTTATCTCGGGTAATTGAAATTTCATATAACATCCATTACATCTTATTGTTTCTTCTATAGAGAAATCTGGTACAACGGCTATCGGTTGCGGATAAATCCTCTTAGGTCTCTTTTGTTCCCGCTTAACTTTTCTTGTGAAGCACATTTTTAGATGGTTCTTTTTTTAATTCGTATAAACTAAAATGAAATATCAAATTTATTTATATTTTTCTTGTTCTTTTTTTATATTTTTAGTATATATAAAATGGAAACGTTAAATGAAGTGAATGAACTTTTGACTACGAAAATGTGTTCTCCGGTTATTATTTATGGTATCATCCTTGTCCTCTCTATGATTTGTATTTATTTCACGAGGCAGCGATTAGGTAGATATAATACTTTAAAGATGGAGAATTTATATAATATGTATTCGGCACAAGAATTAAAATTCTTATTAACCCTCGGTATCATTATGTATGGTCTTTGTCAATACAATAAAACGGAATTAGCATGGATATTCTTGATCTTCCCGATCATCTATATTATTCTTCAGAATACATTATTATTTGTTCATGTGTCGTCTGCCTTACAGAACGCACCTGCTGAACCAATGATGCAGCAGCAGCAGTATGCTGCTGGTATGAATGCTCCTCTTCTAGGTGGTCAGGGACCAAGCCCACCTATGATCTCTACTCAGGAAGCTCCACCTCCTCCTCCGCAGGAATTCACTCTCCCTAAAATGACGAATCAATCCAGCTCGATGTCCAATGGTTTCGGATCCATGATGGGTTCTGAACCGTCTGGTTATTCATTATAAATTCATTAATCCATTATTAAAAAAATGTTTACTATATTATAAAATAATATGGGCTATAATGATGAAAATTTATATGGTGAACAAGAATATATTGAGGAAGATAAAATAAGAATTGAAATACACGCTGTAAGAGACGTGCCTAAACATTATATAGAATTTCACAATAACCAAACTGTTGGAGATTTAAAGGAAAGTGTTTCAAAATTGATGAATATCGGTAAATTCAGGTTAGGTCCCAAGTGTGTGAATGAAATGCAAGATACTGATCTTTTAGAAGCTATTGATTGGGGCACCGGATCACAAAAAGTATTTGTAATACCCTTAACAAATATTAATAGAGGAAGTGAGGGCGGTGGTAAACGTCGTAGAAGAAAATCTACTAGAAAGAAAAGAAAATCTACTAGAAAGAAAAGAAAATCTACTAGAAAGAAAAGAAAATCTACTAGAAAGAAAAGAAAATCTAC
>Ga0114993_10005144_pt1 | contig 12714 bp, 10 predicted proteins | sample ArcticOcean_MG_C_FD_87042 | JGI IMG/M metagenome (GOLD analysis project Ga0114993, IMG submission 87042) | Marine microbial communities from western Arctic Ocean - ArcticOcean_MG_CB2_150 | ecosystem: Environmental > Aquatic > Marine > Oceanic | place: Arctic Ocean: Canada Basin | collected...
CGCAGTTGCTATTTCGATAAACTCACCAGGAGGGTCCCCCGTTCAATCACATTTAATTTATAGCTATATAAGAAAATTAGCAAAAAAAAATAATACAAAAGTTTTAGTTTTTGCTGAAGATGTGGCTGCTTCTGGTGGATATTTAATTGCATGTGCTGGAGATGAAATTTATGCAAACTCAAGTTCAATTGTAGGATCTATTGGTGTAATTTACTCATCTTTTGGTTTGCAAGAATTAATTAAAAAAGCAGGAATACAAAGAAGAATTTACACAGCAGGCAGGAATAAAAGTACACTTGATCCATTTGTTGAAGAAAAAAAAGAAGACATTGATAGATTAAAAAAAATACAATTAGAATTGCACTCTGACTTTATAAAAGTTGTAGAAGAAAGCAGAACCAATAAAATTAAAAAAGATGCTAATCCTGATTTATTTACAGGAGAATTTTGGTCAGGATCTACAGCAAAAAAACTAGGCCTAATTGATGAAATTGGCAACGCTGACGAAGTTATAAAAGAAAAGTTTGGAGAAGATGTCAAAATTAAAAAATTTGAAAAACCAACAAGTTGGATAAGTAAAAAATTATCTGGTGCTAATCAAAACCAAGTTGAAACACTAATCAATATTATTGAAGAAAAATCAATTTGGCAACGTTATGGTTTTTAAATGCCAAAAAAAAATATTATAAAAAAAAAAAATAAAAGTGAATTAATAAATTTTCAAGAAACAATACTTAATTTACAAAGTTTTTGGGGAAATTATGGTTGTGTTATATTACAGCCTTACGATATAGAAGTTGGAGCTGGAACATTTCACCCCGCTACAACATTAAGATCTCTAGGTAAAAGACCTTGGAAAGCTGCATATGTTCAACCATCAAGAAGACCAACTGATGGTAGATATGGAAAAAATCCTAATCGGCTACAACATTATTATCAATTTCAAGTAATTATAAAACCTTCATCTGATAATATAAAAAAAATTTTTTTAAAAAGCTTAGCTAAAATTGGAATAGATTACAAAGAACACGACATAAGATTTGTAGAAGATGATTGGGAAAGCCCTACACTTGGAGCTTCAGGAGTTGGCTGGGAAGTGTGGTGTGATGGTATGGAAATTACTCAGTTTACTTATTTTCAACAAATGGCTGGAATTGAATGTAAGCCGGTATCAGTAGAATTGACTTATGGTTTAGAAAGAATTTGCATGTTTGTTCAGGGAAAGTCAAATGTTTTTGATCTAACATGGAACAACTCAGGAGTAAAATATAAAGATATTTTTTATCAATCAGAAAAAGAATTTTCAGCTTATAATTTTGAACACGCAAATACAGAACATTTGTTACAAAATTTTAAAATTGCTGAAAAAGAATGCAAGTCTTTGTTAGAAATGAAACTTTCTTTGCCTGCTTATGATCAGTGTTTAAAAGCAAGCCATATTTTTAATCTCTTAGACGCTAGAGGCACTATAGGAGTATCACAAAGATCGAAATATATATCAAGAATAAGAGAATTGGCAAAAGGCTCGGGCAAAGCTTGGTTAGAAAGCCAAACCTAGTCATGCCTGAACTATTCATAGAGCTACTAAGTGAAGAGATGCCCTCTAAACTTCAAATTGACGCCAGGCAAGTAATTGAAAAAAAATTTAAAGAAGAATTAAAATTAAAAGAAATTAATTTTAGTTTAATTAAATCTTTTTCCACACCTAAAAGACTTGTTTTTTTTATAGATGGAATACCAAGTGTAATTAAACAAAAAGGAAAAAGTTTAAAAGGCCCTAAAGTAGGTTCTCCACAACTTGCTCTAGAAGGTTTTATTAAATCAAATAGTATAAAAAAAAAAGATATATATAAAAAAGAAGTTGAAAAAAAAGAATTTTATTTTGCAGACGTAAAATCAAAAAAAATCAATATTATTGAGACACTTCAAAAATTAATTCCAGAATTATTAAATAAATATTCATGGAAAAAGTCCATGAAGTGGTCTACGTATGATTTGAACTGGGGCAGACCATTAAGATCAATTATTGCATTATTTGATGGAAAAATAGTTAATTTTAATATCCACCATTTAAAGAGCAGTAACACTATTTTATTTGGTGACTTAAATGATGAAAAACAAAAAAAAGTTAATAATTTTAAATATTACTTAACACTTCTTAAATCTCAAAATATCATTTTAAGTCAAGCGGAAAGGAAAGATTTCATACTTAAAAAATTTAGCAAAATTTGTATTTTAAAAAAACTTAAAAATCAATTTAACGAAAGACTCGTGGAGGAAGTCGTTAATTTGGTAGAAAAACCAAGTGTTATAACATGTAAATTTAATGAGATTTATTTAAAAATACCAAAAGAGATATTAATAGTTACAATGCAAAAGCATCAAAAATATTTTCCATTATTTGAAAATAACGGAGATTTAAGCAATTTATTTCTAATAGTAGCTAACTTACATGATAGCAAAGGGTATATAAAAATTGGAAATGAAAGAGTTATTGAAGCAAGATTTTCTGATGCAAAATTTTTCTGGGAAAAAAATAAAAACCAAAGTTTAGTTAAACAGGTAAGTAAACTAAAAAGTTTAGTTTTTTTTAATGAACTTGGTTCATTTTACGATAGAACGCAAAGATTAAAAAAACTTGCAGGTTTAATTTCTGAACAGATGAATATTAATAAAGAGAAAGTAGAAATAACAGCATCAATATGTAAAGCTGATTTAGTTTCAGATCTTGTTGGTGAATTCCCAGAGTTGCAAGGAGTATTGGGGATGTATTTCGCTAGAGAACAAGGTTTTGAAGAAGATATTTCTTTAGCAATTAGCCAACATTATTTGCCAATCGGAATCAACAGTGAGGTGCCAAAGAAACCAATTAGTTCGGCTGTTGCCATAATAGATAAGATAGATTCTCTTGTAGGTTTTTTTGGAATAAATCAAAAACCATCAAGCTCCAAAGATCCTTTTGCATTAAGAAGAGCTGCTATTGGTTTACTCAGAATTATTATAGAAAATAAATTAAATATTCAAATAAATGATTTAATTAATTGCTCAATTTCTGTTTATGAAAGTCAAAATGTTAATTTAATAAATAATCACGTTGAAAAAGATGTAATATTTTTTTTAAGAGAAAGATTTAAAAACTTGCTAAAAGATAAAAATATTAGACATGATATTATTGAAGCAATTGATTTTATGCATTCAAACAATAATTTTTTAACACTTTATAATAAATGTTTAATTGTAAACAAGTATCTTAAAAAAAATATGTATAAAAATATTATAGAAGCATACAAAAGAGCTTCAAATATAATAGATCAAGAACATAAGGTGGAAAAAAATGTTATCACAGGTAAACCAGAATCTTCTTTATTTAGCAAAGACGAAGAAAAGAATTTATTTAATAAAATAAATGAGATACGGCAATATTTTTTAACTAATAAAAGATATGAAAATTACGACGATACACTAAAAATATTAGCTGAGGCAAAACCTGTGACAGAAAGTTTTTTTGATAATGTAATTGTAAATGATAAAAATGTAGACATAAAAAAAAATCGTTTAGAACTGTTAAAAATGTTTTGTAACACTTATGATAATTTCTTAGATTTTTCTAAAATGGAAGGAAATTAATTGGAAAAGTTAATTTTTAGATTTAATAATAAAAATTTTGGAGGCAGCTTCAAAGATAAAAATATTCTTGGAGGTAAAGGTGCTAATCTTGCTCAAATGGCAAAATTAGGTTTACCAGTACCTCCTGGCTTTACAATATCAACAAAAATATGTGAATATTTTTACAAAAACAACAATAAGATTCCAAAAAATATTATTAAGTTAGCTAAAAAAGAAATTGCCATAATAGAAAAAATTTCAAAAAAAAAATTCGGTGATTTATCTAATCCTTTATTAATTTCTGTAAGATCTGGTTCAAGAGTATCAATGCCAGGAATGATGGATACAATTTTAAACTTAGGATTAAATGATAAAACCGTAATCGCCTTAAAAAATAATACTTTAAATGGAAGATTTGCTAAAGATAGTTATAGAAGATTTATTCAAATGTACGGTAATGTCGTGTTAGGAGTTGAGTCCTATTTATTTGAAGAATTAATTGAAAACTACAAATTAACTAAGGGAGTTATTCAAGACACTGAATTAGAAGAAGATGATTGGGACGGTCTAATTCAAAACTTTAAAGATGTAGTGAAAGAAAAAACAAAAAAAAATTTCCCTCAAGATGTAAACGATCAGTTATGGGGAGCAATTTCTGCAGTTTTTTTATCATGGAATAGTAAAAGAGCTAAAACTTACAGGAAGATAAACTATATTCCCGATCATTGGGGAACTGCAGTAAATGTACAGTCAATGGTTTTTGGAAATATGGGAGAAAACTGCGCAACAGGAGTTGCTTTTACAAGAAATCCTTCTACTGGTCAGAAAGAGCTTTTTGGAGAGTATTTAATTAATGCTCAGGGAGAAGATGTTGTAGCTGGCACAAGAACTCCTCAATATATATCAAAAAAATTAAAAAAAAAATCAAATTCTAAAGGCATATCTATGGAAGAAACTATGCCTAAAATTTTTAAGCAATTAAAGAAAATTTTTAGTCAATTAGAAAAAAAATATCGAGATATGCAAGATATAGAATTTACTGTAGAAAATAATAAACTATGGATGCTTCAGACTCGTTCTGGAAAAAGAACAGCTAGTGCAGCTATTAAGATTGCAGTTGATATGGTTGCCGAGAAATTAATTTCACCTAAAGAGGCAATTTTAAGAATAGACCCAAATATTCTTGATACACTATTACACCCAACGCTAGATGAAACAGCTAAGAAAGAAGTGATTGCATCTGGACTTCCTGCATCGCCTGGGGCTGCAAGTGGAAAAGTTATATTTTCAGCTGAAGAGGCTGAAAGAATGAAAGAAAAAATGCAAGATTCGATATTAGTAAGAATTGAAACTTCACCAGAAGATATTAGTGGAATGCATGCAGCAAATGGAATTCTTACTGCTAGAGGAGGAATGACGAGTCATGCAGCGGTAGTAGCTCGTGGAATGGGAAAACCATGTGTTTCAGGTTCAAGCGATATTAAAATCGATTATGAAAATAAATTTTTTAAATCAGGTGATTATAAGATTAAAGAAGGCGATTTAATTACCATTGATGGAGGAGTTGGTAAGGTTATGCTTGGAAAAGTTCCTACTGTTAAAGCAGATATATCTGGAGATTTTTCTAAAATTATGAAATGGGCAGATAAATATAGAAAACTAAAAGTTAGAACTAATTCAGAAACACCAACAGATACAAAGGTTGCAAGAGATTTTGGAGCCGAAGGCATAGGTTTATGTAGAACAGAACATATGTTTTTTGACGATAAAAGAATTATATCAGTGAGACAAATGATCCTTTCTAAAACTTTAGAAGATCGTAAAAATGCTTTAACAAAACTTCTTCCTTTTCAAAAAAATGATTTTGTAGAAATTTTTAAAATAATGAATGGTTTACCTGTAACTGTCAGACTTTTAGATCCACCACTACATGAGTTTTTACCTAAAACAGATAGAGATATTAATAACATTGCGAAAGAGCTAAATATTTCTGATAGTGATATAAAGTCTAGAATTATTGAATTACATGAACAAAACCCAATGTTGGGTCATAGAGGTTGTAGACTTGGCATATCATATCCAGAAATTTACCAAATGCAATGCCAAGCAATTTTTGAAGCTTTAGCGGAATGTAAAAAGAAAAAAATAAAGTTAGTAATACCAGAAATTATGATTCCTCTAGTTTCTACGGCAGCAGAAATACAAATACTTAGAAAATTAGTAGAAAAAACTGCTGAAGAAATACAAAAAAATCATAAAATTAAAATAAAATATTACGTTGGTACAATGATAGAACTGCCAAGAGCAGCATTAAGAGCCAAAGACATTGCAAAGTATGCTGATTTTTTTAGTTTTGGAACTAATGATTTAACACAAACTACTTTTGGAATTAGTAGAGATGATGCGGGAAAATTTTTAAATGATTATGTTGATAATAAAATTTTTAATAAAGATCCTTTTGTTAGCATTGATGAAAGAGGAGTTGGTGAACTTATTAAAATTGCAACAGAACGTGGAAGAACAGAAAAAAGATCCCTTAAATTAGGAATTTGTGGAGAACATGGTGGAGATCCTGCAAGTATTGATTTTTGTGAAAAAATAAAATTAAATTATGTATCTTGTTCACCTTATAGAGTTCCTATAGCTCGATTAGCGGCAGCACAAGCTTATTTAAAGAAAAAAAAATAATTTACTAAATTTCTAAGCTAAAATTTATTGCTGGCGCACTATGGGTTATTTGTCCTACTGATATTCTTTTAACACCAGATAATGCAATTTTTTTTACATTCTTAAGATTAACACCACCAGATGCTTCTGTTTCGTAAATTTTTTTTGATAAATTGACTGCTTTTTTTAGGTTTTTAAGATTCATATTATCAAAAAGTACTCGATTAAACTTTAAACCAATAACTTTTTTCAATTGATCTAAATTATCTATTTCAACTGTTATTTTTTTTCCATTTTTATTTTTTATAGCTCTTTTGATGAGTTCTTTAATGTCTCCATATACCGAAATATGATTATCTTTTATTAAAATTTCATCACTAAGATTAAATCTATGATTAAAACCACCACCTAATCTCACTCCATACTTTTGTATATACCTTAAATTTGGGGCTGTTTTTCTTGTACAGCAAATTTTACAAGATTCACCTTTTATTTTTTCAACAAACTTTCTTGTTGTTGTTGCTACACCTGATATTAAACTTAAAAAGTTAAGAGCAACTCTTTCACTATTTAAAATTCCTTTAGCTTTTCCATGTATAACAGCAACAACTTTACCTTTTTTAATTTTTTTACCATCTTTTGTTTTTAATATAAAATTTACTTTTTTATCTGAATATTTAAAAGTTTCTCTTGCATAATTTAAACCACCAATTATGCAATTTTGTTTTGCAACAATTTTTACTTTAATCTTTTTGTTTTTCTTAATGAGTTTAGTTGTAATGTCTCCAAAAGGTCTCAAATCTTCTGACATAGCTTGTTTTACTATATTTATCACTTATGGTTATTAACGACCTATTGAGGCCATTCTTTCTACAGACATTCTTGCTTTTTCTATTAAGTTATTAGGAATTAAAATTTCGTTATTTTCTTTTTCTAAACAATCTAGTATTTTTGCTAATGTAATTTTTTTCATATGAGGACATAAGTTACATGGTTTTATAAAATCTACATTGGGGTTTTCAACTTGAACATTATCACTCATAGAACATTCGGTTACCATCATCACTTTTTTAGGTTGGTTTTTTTTAACATACTCATTCATACCAGAGGTAGATCCAGCAAAATCTGATGCATTAATAACGTCTGGCGGACATTCAGGATGAGCAATCACAACAATACCAGGATTTTGTTCTTTGATTTCATTAATTTCTTTTGCTGTAAATTTTTCATGAACTTCACAAGTGCCATTCCAAGAGATAATCTCAACATTTGTTTTAGAGGCTACATATTTTGCCAAGTATTCATCTGGTAAAAAAATAACCTTTTTTACTCCAAATGATTCAACAACTTTTATGGCATTAGCTGAGGTGCAACAAACATCAGTTTCAGACTTAACATCTGCTGAAGTATTTACATAAGACACAACTGGCACACCAGGGTTTTTTTGTTTTAGCAATCTAACATCTTCACCAGTAATGGAAGCAGATAATGAACAGCCAGCTTTCATATCTGGCAATAATACTTTTTTATTTGGACTCATTAATTTTGCAGTTTCTGCCATAAAGTGCACACCGCACATAACAATTATATCAGCTTTAGTTTTTGAAGCCTCAATTGCAAGAGCAAGAGAATCCGAAGAAAAATCTGCCACACCGTGATAGATTTCAGGTGTTTGATAATTATGAGCGAGAATAACTGCATTTTTTTCTTTTTTAAGTTTATTAATTTTGTGAATTAATGGAGCGTGAATCTTCCATTCAATTTCAGGAATAACTTTAGAAATTCTATTGAAAATAGGATCTGTAGAGATTTTAATATCAGTACTTAATTCCATATTTAAAATGTATCAACTTGCAGATAAATTGTCATTCATTTATTGTGAGACATAATGCGGCTATGTTGGAATTGGTAGACAAGCTTGGTTGAGGGCCAAGTGGGGTATCCCAGTGACAGTTCGAGTCTGTCTAGCCGCACCAAAATAAAATGAGCTATATAATATTAGGGTTTATTACAGGGATGAGCTTGATCTTAGCAATAGGAGCTCAAAACATATTTGTGATAGAGCAGGGTTTAAAAAAAGAGTTCATTTTTATTGTTTGTTTAATTTGCTCGATATCTGACTTTTTATTAATTTATTTAGGGATTTTTATTTTTCACTATTTTCAAAGTTTTTTCACACCATTAATAGAACTTATATTAAATCTATTACTTTTAGTTTTTTTATTACATTTTATTTGGGGTAAGATTAGTAGTGAAATAAATAAATTAAATTTTACAATTAAAAAAAATCAATACTCACTATCATCAGTTATATTCAAAACATTAGGTTTTACATATCTTAACCCTCACGTATATTCTGACACAGTTTTCTTTTTGGGTAACTTTTCTAAAAATTTTATCCTGAGACAAAAAATTTTTTTCGGTTTAGGAACATCTGTTTCGTCAATATTATTTTTTTTCTCTATAGGATATGCTTCTAGGTATTTATCTAATTATTTTGAGATAGAAAAAATTTGGAAAAATATAAACTTAATAATTGTAATGTTTATGTCTTTTTTAACTATTTATGTTTTTTTGAATATAATTAATTTCTTTATTTCTTAACTATAAATTTTTATATTTATTCATCGAAACGCTGGCCAATATTAGATTAGGATCTAAAAAAATTTTAGAAAGCTTAATTTTTTTAAAAGATTTAAATGCAAAAATCGCTATTGGCAACTCGGTACATCCAAGTATAATTTTTTTACATTTCATTTTTATTAAATAATTAATTGCAGGTTCTAAAATTTTTTCTGCATTTTTAATTTTTCCCATTTTTACAAACTTTATTGCTTTATTAACGTTATTTATTTGCAAATTTTTTTTTGGACTTATTAATTTAAAATTTTTGTCAAAATATTTATTATAAACGTTAGTTTTAAGTGTTCCTTCAGTAGCTAGCAGTCCTATTTTGGAATTTTTTTTACATTTTTTTTTAGTATGTAGAAAAACTTCTTTTGGCATGCTTACTATTGGTATTTTGACTTTTTTTTGTAAATCATTATACCAGTAATGAGCTGTGTTACATGGAATGACTATAAATTTACACTTACTCTTTTGAAGAGAAAGGCACCCTGCGACTAAACTTTTTAAAACTTTATTATATTTTTGTAAATTTTTAGGTCTTCCATAAGTAACAGAAGACGATTTTGCATGAAAACTAATTGACTCAGGTCTTCCTGGAATATTTGATTTATTATACAAAATGAAAAGGGGATACTCTTGATCAATTTTACCTCTATTTAACATTGATAATTTATTACAGAAATCGAGACCTGCTTGCGTTCCCATTCCACCTAAAATTCCAATCATATTAATTTAATTCTTTCAAAAATTTTAGATTTATTTTTTTTTAGTAGGTTTATTGATACCTCTCATAAAAGTTAAAATTAAGCAACCTTTTTTAGTATAAGAAGAATGTTTGCTACCTGGTTCAAAAGTTACAAAGTCCCCTTTTTTAAAAATAACACCGTCAGAATCTATAAGCTCACCCTCTAAAACTAAAAATTCTTCAAAACCAAGATGCGTATGAGGGATTGTTTTAGTCCCAGGATCTAATTTTGATATATATGTTCCAAAACCATTCTCTTTTTTAAAACTTATTTTATGCCAACTCATTCCTGGTATTACAGAACCATAACGATCGAAAGGCTCAAATTTTAGATTTAAAGTGTCGGTTATTTTTCTTTTACTCATATAAATAATATATTATCTAAGTATTAAATTATTACAATTATGCAAGATATATATGTAGGAGATACTAGAAAAGGGTTTCCTTTAGTTTTAGTGCATGGTTTTTTGGGTTCAGCACAGATGTGGGAACCTCAAATTGAGTATTTCAAAAAAGAGTATAGAGTTATTACACCTGACCTTCCTGGCTTTGGAAAAAGCAACAAATCTGATTCTTGCAATAGCATTGTTTCAATGGCTCAAGTTGTAATCGACTGCCTGAAAAAAAGAGGGATAGAAAATTTTTATTTATTAGGGCATTCAATGGGAGGAATGATTGTTCAAGAAATAGCAAAAGTAGCTGAACAACAAATTTCAAAACTAGTTTGTTATGGGACAGGACCGATTGGAGAAATACCTGGAAGATTTGAAAGCATGGATCAATCTAGAGAAAAATTAAAGAAAATAGGACTGAAGATAACAGCTCATAGAATTGCTAAAACATGGTTTGTGAAAGAAGAAAATTCTAAATATTTTTATCTTTGTTCTGATGCCGGTAAAGCAACTAATTTGGAAGCAGCAGACAACGCCTTGGTAGCTATGAAGAATTGGAATGGCCTAGACAACTTAAAAAATATAAAAAGTAAAACATTAATAATTTGGGGAGACCATGATAAATCATATAATTTTGATCAAGTAGATATTTTGAATAAAAATATACAAAATAGTGAATTAAAAATATTTAAAGGGTGTTCTCATAACGCACATCTCGAAAAACCAGATGAATTTAACAATTGTCTTAAAGATTTTTTACAACAATAACCTATTACTAATAAACCTTTATAAAAAAGTTAAATTAAAGCCAGTCAGGCTTTAATACTTTTACTTTTGCTTTTCCACATATTAAATCATTATTAATAAATTCATCAAGATTTGGATCAATCACTTTAATTAAGCCAAATGTATGTGGCTTTACAATCATAATTTTACCTATCTCTATATCTTTATATTTAATAGAATCATTTTCATAGATTTCTCCTGATATTTTTTCAATAGGTAAAATTCTCTTTCTTAGTTTGTTTCTTAACTTAATTCTCGAAGTGTTTTCCTGACCAATATAACAACCTTTTTTAAAATCAATTCCACCTAATTCGTCTAAATTATTTTCTATTCCAAAAATTTTATCTTTTAATTTTTTTAAATTTACTTGGGGAATTCCTAAATCAAAACTTTTTTTATAATATTTATCTTTATCAACCTTTTTTAAATTAAGTTTTTTAACCACATCTTTGATATTTTCAATTTTTGCTACTATTTTTGCACCAAGGTTTTCATTTCTTGAATCTAAAAATATGGTATCTTTGTTGTAAATTGTAGTCGATCCTTTTAAAGATTCGTTTTTATTAATTTCTTTAAACTTTTCTAAAGAAATAATAATACTATTATATTTTTCACTCTCATTAATTAAATTTACTTTTGACCGTAATTTATAAAAATTGAATATTTTTATAATTTCTAAAACTGCATCTTTTTCACATTCTAAAAGATATCCATCTTCAATTTTTAAGATAAAGAACTCATATAGATATTTGCCTTGAGGGGTAAAAATTGATGAAAATAATGTAAAACTTTCTGATATTTTTTCTACATCATTAGTAACTATATTTTGTAGAAATTCTTTAGCTTCATGGCCATTTACATGTATAAAGCCTCTATCATCAAGAATTGTTGTTTCGTTTATTTCCATATTTGCAAATATTAAATCTATAATATATTAAATAACTAGCTAATGTCTTCTTCTTTTGATCTTATTATAAAAAATGGCGAGTGTTTTATAGATGCCCAATTAAAAAAAATTGATATTGGCATATCAGATGGAACTATAAAAGAAATTGGCAATATAGAAGTCACAAATCAAAAAGTCTTAGATGCCAATAATCTTACAATTCTACCCGGAATCATAGATACACAAGTTCATTTCAGAGAACCCGGATCTACTGATGTTGAAGATTTAGAATCTGGAAGCAAAGCGGCAGTTTTAGGTGGAGTAACTTCTTTATTTGAGATGCCTAACACTAATCCACCAACATCTAATGAAACAGAATTTAATAAAAAACTTAGCTTAGCCAAGAATAGAATGTTTTCAAACTACGCTTTCTATTTTGGTGCAACTCCACAAAATATGGAAGACTTAAAAAATGTGGATAAACTCGAAGGGTGCTGTGGTGTAAAGTTATTTGCAGGCTCTTCCACAGGAAATCTCTTAGTTAAAGATGAAGAAGATATAGAAAAAGTTATCTCAAACAGTTCTAAAATTGTTTCTATTCACTCTGAAGATGAAGACATTCTTAATCTTAGGAAAAAATTCATTAAGAAAGGTGATGTAAGTTCACATCCGGTTTGGAGAAATGAGGAGTGTGCGATGTCCTCAACTAGGAGAGTGGTTAAAATTGCAGAGCGTTATAAAAAAAAAATACATGTTTTACACATAACCACAAAAGAAGAAGTAGAATTTTTATCAAGATATAAAGGGAATGTTACTTTTGAAATTACCCCTCAACATTTAACTATAAGCGCTCCTGATTGCTATAATAAGCTTGGATCACTTTCACAGATGAACCCTCCAATTAGAGATAAGAAGCATCAAGATATGCTTTGGAAAGCTGTAAAAGATGGAATAGCAGATACAATTGGTTCAGATCATGCTCCACATAGTTTAGAAAATAAAAA
>Ga0114993_10005145_pt1 | contig 12713 bp, 11 predicted proteins | sample ArcticOcean_MG_C_FD_87042 | JGI IMG/M metagenome (GOLD analysis project Ga0114993, IMG submission 87042) | Marine microbial communities from western Arctic Ocean - ArcticOcean_MG_CB2_150 | ecosystem: Environmental > Aquatic > Marine > Oceanic | place: Arctic Ocean: Canada Basin | collected...
AAAGACTTTACATAACGGTTGCCATTATACCGTTCTACACATTTTCTGAAGGTGTGCATAGGCAGATGGTCCATCACCTGAGAAAATATATATTCGCCTGAAAACATACTGCTCCTTTTTCGTATGAAAATGAGTAGCATGACTGACTTCAAGCAGAATGCTCAAGTCGGTATCAGGCATAATTCAATGTTATTCTCGTGTTTTCATATAGTTACGAGAATAATTGTTTTTTTCTTGGGACACTAGTGATAAATTATATATAATTATTATAAAAAAATTAGACGGATTAACTGAATAAATGAAAACCCATAAAAAACAATGGAGGAATTCAATGGTTTGTAAAAATAAGAGACTTTCTAAATCTGAAGTTAAACAATACCACGAAGAGGGTTGGATTGGACCTTTCAAATTAATTTCCCATACGGAAATGGCAAACATATCACATGTTATTCAAAAACAAATCATTGAACCTGTCAAACAACAAAATTTGGAAGAAAATGATTATTTCCACAACCGTCATTTAGACAACCAAGAAATATGGGAATTATTTAGTAATCCAGAACTTGTTAGAAGAGTAGCCAGTATCCTAGGCCCTCATTTGGTTTTGTGGCGATCAAATTTTCAATTAAAACCTCCATTAAGTGATCAAAAAGAATGGAACTATGGCTGGGACACATCTGTTCCATGGCATCAAGATTGTGCATATTATCAGCCTTCTCCTAATGTCATATTGTCTGCATGGATAGCAGTAGATGAAGTGAACAAAGATAATGGATGTATGCGGGTTATCCCCGGAAGTCACAAAAAGCTCTATCCCCATGTACCCAATCCAAAATATATTCCAGGTTCAGATTTCTTTGATAAAGCTGTGAATCCATTAATAATCGATGAAAAAAAGTCTATAGATATAGAATTAAAACCAGGTGAATTTTTTTTGTTTAGTGAAAGTATACTTCATTCCTCAGCACCTAATCTTTCAGAAAGACGAAGATTTGGCCTCACACCAAGAATAACTGTTCCATTTGTAGATATTGGCGATCGTGATAATTTAAAAGTTCTTATGCTTAAGGGTGAAGATTATATGGGAGATTTTAATGTAGTTAATCCTCCATAAAATTTTTGAATTTAAAGAAAGGAGCGGGTCAATAGTTATGGTGAAGTACAGTCTAATGCGCATGTCAATGGATTCTTTAATGTTTTGAAAGGACATTAAATGCTAATTGAAAAAGCCAGTTTAGATCCACGTTCAAGGTTTTATATACAGCCTAATAGAATAGTATGGCAAACTAGTGACAATGCAGCACCTAAAAACAGTGATTTACTGCTGCAACCTGGCTCTGGACAGGCAACTTTATGGGCAAGGCAAGGCTGTATTCTGAAGAATGACGGAATAGCACCTGGAATAGTTCTCGATTTTGGAATAGAGCTAAATGGAGGAGTACAAATAATAGTAGGTAATGTAGGCGACAGTAACAAGACTAGAGTACGTGTACGTTTTGGTGAGTCTGTTAGCGAAGCAATGGGAGACCCAAATAATGACCATGCCTTTCACGACAACATCATTCATGTTGCTTGGGCTGGCGCTACAGAAATCGGCAATACAGGCTTTCGGTTTGTCAGGATAGATCTAATAGATAAAGGCACTGAAGTTGAGCTTAAGGAGATACGCGCAGTAGCACTTATGAGGGATTTACCCTGGAAAGGATCTTTTTCTTGTAGTGATGAACGACTGAATACTATTTGGAAAACTGGTGCGCACACGGTGCACCTGAATATGCAGGATTACGTTTGGGACGGAGTAAAACGCGACAGACTTGTGTGGATTGGGGACATGCACCCAGAAGCTTTAGCTATTTCCACAGTGTTCGGCGAAGTAGATGTTGTACCCAAGAGCCTCAATCTAATACGTGATGAAACTGAACTTCCTCTCCTTATGAACAACTATAGCGCATATTCGCTCTGGTGGATAATCATACAGCATCATTGGTATCTGAACCACGGAAATCTTGAATACCTGAAAGCACAACATGTTTACCTTGCTGAGCTAATGGTAATTCTAGAAGGTTACGTAGACGATCAGAATAGAGAAATACTGCCTGATAAACGTTTTCTTGATTGGCCTACTGCGCGTGATCCGGAAGTAATTCATGCTGGACTGCAGTCGCTCATGGTACTGGCGTTCAGCAGGGGGGCTGAACTCTGTGGCATTCTAAACGATGAATCTTTGAAGATTAGGTGCATGCAGACAGTAGACAAATTAAAAAAACATATACCTGAAGCAGGACTGAATAAGCAATGCAATGCACTAAAAGTGCTTGCAGGTCTTGCTGACGCTAAAGAAACAAATAGTAGAATCCTTGCAAAAGATCAACTTGAAGGACTATCAACATTTTACGGATATTATGTATTACAGGCTAGATCGGCCGCTGGAGATTATGAAGGCTGTCTTGAAGTCATAAGAAAGTACTGGGGTGCGATGATTGATCTTGGAGCAACTTCATTCTGGGAAGACTTCAATCTTCACTGGGCCGATAATGCTGCAAGAATAGACCAACTTGTGCCGGAAGGTAAGGTTGACGTCCATGCAGAATATGGAGATCACTGCTACGTGGGACTGAGGCACAGTCTATGCCATGGCTGGGCAAGCGGTCCCACTTCGTGGCTCAGCGAGCATATATTAGGGTTCAAACCGCTCAAACCAGGCTGTGCAGAACTTGCTATAGACGGTCATCTTGAAGATTTGGAATGGGCCGAGGGTACATACCCCACCCCAAGAGGAATAGTTCATGTCAGACATAAAAAGGGCTCTAACGGCAAAATAGAGACCAAAGTAGATGCTCCTGAGGACATCCATATTGTAGCTGGCAGTCATGACCTGCCCCCCTTTAAGTAGGCCACCTGCTAGCATGATGAATTAATCTACAAGCTCTTACCAAACCAATACTTTGCCACACCGGACCTAAAACCCTGCTAAATTATCAAGTTACACCCATGACATTGTTGCAGAGGCTTGCCGAAGCCCCCAAGCCCGCCCAAGGGGCCGCCCTAGATACAATAGTTTTTGCGTGATCATCAATAATGATATTGGAATTTTTTAATTCGTTAATAATTATTTATTTGAAAAAAGAATGTAATGTCAAAATCAATAATTTCAAATGATTTATTAATTAGTATTTTGCTAATTTGTTTCTCATCATTTTTTTTTGCAGTTCACGATTCTTTATTAAAATACATTAGTTTAGGAAACATAAAGTGGTATCATAATATTGTTATTGGAGGACCATTTGGCTTCATAATTCTTATATTAATGATGATTTTTTCAGGAGGCGTTAAAAAAAATATAATTCTCAAATCCTATAAAATCCCTATTTTGAGGGGTATGTTATCTATCGCTAACCCATTGATGGCTTTTATGGCCTTAAAATATATATCTCTTTCTATTTTTACTACCTTAATACTAACTCTTCCTTTTTTTTTAGTAATTTTATCATATTACATCCTGAATGAAAAAATTAAAAAAACAATTATTTACTCTCTAATTATTGGTTTTATTGGCGTCATAATCATTTTAAAACCAGAAATAGAATCTTTTAATTTTTATATTTTATTGCCAATTTTAATGTCAGCAATTTCAGGGATAAATATGATTATAGTAAATAAATACAAGTCTCTAGCTAGTCCTTATGGTTTTGCTTTTTATAATTTATTAATCCCTTTTTTATTAGGGGTAATGTTATTTATTAACGAACCTTTTTTCCCGGATTTTAAAACTATAATTTTTATAATATCTTCTTGGATATTTGGAACCTTGGGTCTGTTGTTTTTAACTTATGCATATCATCGATCTAACTTTTATACTAATAGAATAGCCCCTTACATTTATACTCAGTTAATCTGGGCTATTATATTTGGTTTTATTTTTTACAAAGATTTAATAGATATCTATTCTGTTATAGGATCAATTTTTATTGTAGTATGTGGAATTAATATATTAATATTAAAAAAAGGCTAAAATATTATTATTTCTGTATATTATAATCCAATAAATAAATATTAACTAAGTTTCTCCTATCATAAGTAATTGTCAATAAACTCCTATAAATCTTTAAAAATATAAATAAAATAATTTTGAATTGTCATAACTTATTATTTTTTAAAATCTGTAAGTTTAGAAGATTTTCCTGACAGATTTTCCAATGAATTATTAGGAGGAATGCAGCAAAGAGCAGCTTTTTGTCAAGCAATGATACATTATCCAAAGATAATTCTGCTTGATGAGCCACTTGGAAAATTAGATGCAATGACAAGAGAAAAGATCAGAGCGGATTTTCAAAAATTGTGGATGGTTAAAAAACTAACAGATATTAGGCGTTGGCTTCCCATTTTATTCTCCCGTCTATGTTTTACTTGCCCCAGCTCAAGACCACCGGATTCAACGGACGCACCAGTTCCAGTAACCCTTTTCGGGAATCGGGATGCAAGGGCGGGAACGGGTGTCGAACGGTGTCGGAATGGATCACGCCACCATCAAGCATGGCTGCTTTGGTGGCTCGCAGCCCGCACTGACGGTTCTCGTAGTTGATCAATGGCAGAATACTTGCGTACTGTGCGGCGGCAGCCTCTCGATGTCCAGCGCGGTGGTGTTCCAGCACAGGCTTGATCAAGTCCGGAAGCAAGGCGCTCGGCATCGTCCCTGTGGCCCCGGCGTCGAGATCGGCCATCAGGGTGATGGACTCCTCTCCGTCAAACGGGCCAACAATCTCGTCCCCGCCTGCAGCAATCAAAGCCCGGAGCTTGTCAGCCGCCCCAGGCATCTCAACCTTAAAGTAATTCACCTGCGGCAATTCCTTCGCCATTCGTGCCAGTAAGCTTACGGAGAGGGTAACCCCACTCAAGGGAGCGTCCTGCACCATGACCGGGATGGAAACGGCCTGGTCGATTTTCTTAAAATGCTCGAAGGTGCCATGCTCGTCTGCCCGTAGTGCAGCCCCGTGATACGGGGGCATGAGCATCAGCATTTGGGCACCTGCGGCTTCGGCCTGCAGGGCTCTTTCAAGCGCAACACGAGTGCTGAAATGGCTGCACGTCACGATCACTGGAACCCTCCCGGCAACGTGGTTCAGGCAAAGTTCCAACAGGGTATTGCGTTCCTCGTCGGTGAGCAGGAACTGCTCGGAGTAGTTGGCGAGGATGCAGATGCCGTCCACACGCTGATCGACCATACAGTCCAACACCCTCTTCTGTCCCGGCAGATCAAGGGATTCATCCTCGTTAAAGGGTGTGGGGGCGATGGGAAAGACTCCAGTGAAGGGATGGGTGGTTTCAGTGGTCGTCATGGCGATTGGGTTGGTTGACAAAAATAAAGGTTGCTCCGATTTGGATCCGCTGAATGTCCCGGGTCGTCTAGACAACAAGCAATAAACCAAAAAAATATTGCTCAATGAATCTAATATAAAACTATATAATGCAATAGTCTAATTTTCAAAAAAATTATCCCATAGTATGGGGTATTTCACAAGAATTAATGTTTATACTTAAAGGGTGTCTGACTGGTGGCACCATCTGAGAAAGCACATAGGCATAAATGAGTCTAACTACTTTGTGTATTGATAGGAGGAACCAGTGCGCCCCCCTCACTCCTCAAGTTCATCCATCTCCTGCATCTCAACCAAATCCTTTGTATAGCACCTCATCTGTGACCTGACTGATGCTCAGACCAGTTCTTTCTGACATTGAAACCAAGGTCTTTTTGATGTCAGGGTGAATGGTGGCCGACAGCTTTCTCTCTTGGTAGTTTGCGAGTAGAGGCAACTTTAAAAAATTGAGGTAAAAAATTATTTAGAGATTGAAAAAACCAAACTTTATTCTGCTACTCATTAGCCATAATGATTAGCTATATTTGACTATACCGAGGAGTGGGGCATCACTTCATACTTGTGTGACATCCTTTACTGCCTAACTACGCTCATGTTCCTATCTCTCAATAAGACTAGAAAGCTCTCCAGGTATTATTTCACATAAAGAACGACCCTCTAATCCTTTAACTGAATCAGGCCCTATTTCTATTTTTCGAGAGCGGCTCGTTAAAAAAGTTGCCTATTAATAAATTAAATCAATTTAATTAAAAAAAACACTTGACACACTATATTATATATATATAATGTGTTTCGTAATAGATGAAGTGTCTAATTCGAGAATGTAGAATTAGGGTTTGAAAAGTGGTACTAGCCCAGTAATTATTTTTTATTAACTTTATTCTAGGAGAATTATCATGAGAAAAATAACAAGAAAAGAATTCATCAAAAATTCATCGTTGGCCCTCGCAGGGGCAGCAGCGTTCGGCTTGACGCCCCAGCAAGCGTATGCCTTGAGACAAATAAAATTTTGGTTAGGACTTGGGGCCAGCACCGGTGATCCAATGATCGCATTTGGCAAACGTGCTGCTAAAAAATATGGGTATGATGTAGTGTACGATAATTTAGTAGGTGAAGCAGATACCAAGTTTATTGCCGCTTTTGGTGCAAACGATTTGCCTGATATATTCGAAACGGATTCTCCTTACATAGGAGGATTCCTTGGAGTTGACGCACTAGACCCTATGGATGATTTAGTTAAAGCAGTAAACTATCCACTTGACAAAATGATGCCTTTTTTGGTAGATCGTTCCCGTTTTGGAGGAAAACTCTTTGCACTTCCACATGGTTGGAATTCATGGGTCCTTCTATACAACCAGAATCATCTTGAAAAAGCTGGATTACCGACTGATCGAGAACCAGAAAACTTTGATGAGTGGCTTGAGTGGGCCAAAAAAATGACCTTGCGCGACGGCAGCGGAAACATCACGCAGTCCGGTTTTTCATGTCCCAAATCAGGTATCTTACCTAACAATATCTGGGGAGCGATGCTTTATCAGTATGGTGGTTCAATGGTTACCGAAGATGGTAAAAAAACTAATTTCAACAATGAAGCAGGACGGAAAGCTGCAGAATTCATACTCAATTGCCTTCATAAATGGAAAATAACGGATCCTAATATTAATCAACGCTACGACTACTGGCTTACAAATCAGGCGTCGATGTTCTACACTGGGACATGGATGGTTGGTAGCTCGCTTAAGCAGAACGCCTTGAAGTTTCGTACAGACATAATGCCAATATTAGGAGATAAACGAGCAGTGCAATATGAATACAGTGCTTTTGTACTTCCCTACGGGGGTAAGGATGAAGTCGTGGAAGCTGTGGGCAATATTTACAAATATTTCATTGAAAATGCTGGAGAATTTGGCGTGGCCTCCTCACAAATTCCAGTTACAAAAGAAGGGCTTTCGTACCCTGACTATGTCAAAGGAGAGCATCACAAACACTTCAAACCTTCTGAAGATAATGGCCAGCATGCTTTCTGGGATGTCACTCACTCAAAGGGAACTGAATTCGCGGTTTATTCAGGTGGCGGTGCGGTCACTCGTATTATGGATAAGGTCTGGCTTAAAGAGAAAAGTGTGGACGAAGGGCTAAATCAATTAGATCAACTTCTCACAAAGTTGCTTCGAAAGGAACCTGCAGTCGTTTGATAAGCTCCCCCTTAAAGATGGTGGTTATCATATTCTTCTGAAAAATGACTTTTTCAGAAGAGAGTATTAATTACAAGAAAGGTGTCTCGTCTTTGGGTCCTTCAAAGTAAAGTTCTCCTGAGTCATAAGCAAGAATAACTAAGGCGAGCCACCATCATTTTAAGAACAGTCCATCCGTTTAAGTATAAAGGAATTTCGATTAAAGAGATCAACTTTTTATGAGAACAGTCGAAGCACAATTAGCTGCTGGTTTGAACGATGAATATCTTGAAATTGTTCTTTTTTCAATCACCCCTTCCTTTGGCAGCGACCTCCAGTCTACGAATGTTGGTTTGGTGTAAGTAATTTATTGGCTGGTTCAATGAGGAAGCCAAATGCACATGCTGGCTGCAAAAGTCGTTAAGGCATAAATTCCAATAAAATCAAACAAATTTACTTAATTTTTTTTCGTTTGTGAAAAATCAAATTAATATGAAGTTTGTCGGATGCTGATGAATTTTAATCTGGCTTAAGATAATAGATACCTTGAATTAGACTATAAGTAATAAATCTTGTCGTTTTCTTTGTTAACTTTTTTACTGAGCATCAAAATTTCATGGACTCCAGTCATAACCAACTATTTATCAATGGCTGCTGGAAACTTTCCGAATCCGGTCAGACATTCGTTACTTTAGACCCTTCAACCGAGGAACCGATTTGTGAAGTCGCACGTGGTACTGCGAAAGACGTAGACCTTGCAGTTAGCGCTGCAGAGAATGCTTTGCACGGTCCATGGCAGCAACTTTCTCCGGCTACTCGCGGTGAATTATTGTATTGCCTGGCAGAGATCATTCAAACAAATAGCATTGAGCTGGCTCGAATGGAGACACGCGATGTCGGTAAACCTCTGAAAATATCTCTAGGGGATATTGATGGTGTCGTGGCAACTTTGCGTTACAACGCCGGTGCTACCGATAAAATGCAAGGCGATACTATTCCGTTAGGAGTGGACTTTGTCGATTTCACTTTGCTTGAACCCATTGGCGTTACCGCCCATATCGTGCCATGGAATTTTCCACTGGGTATGGTGATACGTTCGCTAGCACCTGCGTTAGCAGCAGGTTGTACTGCAGTATTAAAACCGTCCGAACAATCGCCGCTGAGCACTCTATGGCTAGCTGAACTGATAAAAGAAGCCGGTTTCCCGGATGGTGTGGTGAATGTGATCAGCGGCTATGGTGAAGAGGCTGGAGCAGCACTGGTCAAACATCCCCGCGTCAACGGAGTGACGTTTACCGGTTCGGTGGCAACCGGGCGCAAAGTTTCGGTCAGTGCTGCAGCAACATTCAAATCGACGGTGCTTGAACTGGGTGGTAAAAATCCGATTATTATTTTTCCAGACGCCGATCTGGAGCGTGCTGCCAATCATGCTATAGAGGGGGCTTTCGAAAACTCCGGCCAAGTCTGCTCCTCAATTTCACGTATTATATTGCATCAGAGTATTAAAGATGAATTCATCGACAGGTTTCAGGAAAAAGCCATGAAACTGACGATCGGCCACGGGTTGGATGATCCTGATCTCGGTCCCCTGGTGTCACAGGAACAATACGATAAAGTGATGCGGCATATCTTTGCTGCTAAAGAAAAAGGCGCCAGACTTTGTTTTGGCGGGGGCCGTCCGGCTCATCTGGAACATGGTTATTTTATTGAACCAACACTATTTGATCAGGTAGATCCTTCTACTCCGCTTGCGTACGAAGAAACTTTCGGTCCTGTCGCAACCGTTGTCAAATTCGACAGTGAAGACGAAGCACTTTCGATTGCCAATAAGTTGGATCACGGACTGGTTGCCGGTCTTTATACTCGAGATATTGACCGTGCGTTAAATTTGGCACGCCGGCTCGAATGCGGATCGGTTTGGATCAACGGTTGGTTTATCGGAGGTGTACAGGCGCCGACCGGAGGCGTAAAAGACAGTGGTATTGGACGTGAACGAGGACTCGCAGGCGTGCGTAACTACCTGCGCATCAAAAACGTAGGCATAAGACTTTGAAAACTACTCTAGTATGTTAATACCATTACAATGCAAAATGACAATTTTTTGCCACAAAATATAAATTTATTTTAAAAACTATTACAAAATGAAACCGTTCAAAGAATCGAACAAACTTCTTAATGATTCATCAAAGTTGCGAAAGCAGTTGCGTGACGATGGCTATTTGTTTTTCAGAGGCATCCTCCCGAAAAATGAGATTTTGCAGCTGAGATCCCAAATCCTTGAAATTTGTCAGAAAGCCGGTTGGTTGAGACCTAGGAATGACATGATGGATGCCCTGACGGATCATGACCCGATTATGGAAAGAGATGAAGCTTATGCTCCAGTATACGCCCGGGTTCAGGCTCTAGAAGCTTTCCATCGTCTCAAGTTTAACAAAGATATCATCAGTCTCATGGAAACCATCTTTCAGGAACCCGTATTCCCTTTCCCCCAGACAATCGGACGCATTGCCTTTCCCAACGACAATGCGCGCAGCACCCCGCCACATCAGGACTGGATCTTTGTCGGTGGCTCAACAGAGACCATCAGTTGTTGGGCGCCACTGGGTGATATACCTCTTAAAATTGGGGGACTGAAAGTATTGGAAGGCAGTCACAAATCAGGTTTCCTTGAACCACGATCAGCATCTGGCCCCGGAGGGAAAACTGTTGATGTCGACTCTAGTCTGGAATGGGTTCAGTCAGACTACCTCAGTGGGGATATTCTTTTGTTCAAAATGCTAACTATACATAGTGCAGCTCCAAATTTGACTACAGATATGATTCGACTTTCGACAGAATTTCGGTATACTGGTGAAAGCCATATGATAGCTGAAGAGTGGCTCGAACCTCATTCCCCAGACAATGGGCCGTATCTGCAGGAACCTTTAACATGGGACATTTTGGAAAAAGAGTGGCGGGACAGCCCTATCGCACATTACTGGGAACGTTGGGATAACTTAAAAATTAAAAAACATGAGTGGTTTTGGGAGCAATGCAAGTAATGAGTGACCTAGGATTTAACTCTTAAATCAGTTTATTTCTTTGTGTGAACAGTCAAACTAGGATATCAACGAAAACTTCTTAATATTTAGTGGATATTATATGCCTGCCTATACACCAATCACGCCTCCAAATAGAATAATTCAGCGACAAGTCTCCACAAAATCCTGGTGGAAGGGGACCTTGAAGCGACTTAATCCAAATGCTTATACGTTTCTTATCCCATTTTTTATTATTTTCCTTATCTTTAGAATTTATCCCTTTTTGCTAGGAGTATACACCAGTTTCACCAACGCTAGAGTAGGGCCAAGACCTCCAAAATTTATTGGATTTGAAAATTACTTCGAGGTCTTAAGCAGCTCAGAAGTCGGGCGTGCCTTCTTTGTCACCGCTCATTATACGATCCTGGTGGTACCAATGACTTTTTTTATTGCTTTGGCTATGGCCGTCTATGTCAACGCGAGATTCCCAGCCCATACTATTTCACGTTTTGTCTTCTTTGCACCCTTTGTCTTGACAGCCTCCATTGTTGCCATTATCTGGAATTGGATGTTTCAAACACAATTCGGTCTAGTCAACGTTACTATGGACATGATTGGCCTGGCCAGCCGGACTGCCTGGTTGAAAGAGACATACCTTGTTTTACCAGTAATCGCTTTTATCTCAAGTTGGTGGGTGGCAGGTTTCAGCATGGTCATCTTTCTTGCCGCATTGCAAAATATTCCAGGAGATTTGAATGAAGCCGCCCGCATTGATGGGGCAAATTCATGGCAAATCTTCTGGCAGGTGACATTCCCACTTTTGCTACCTGCCTCTACTTTAGTGATCACCGTCTCCATTATTGAGGCGATGCGGGTTTTTAGTATCATCCATATTATCACAGTTGGGGGGCCTAGTGATTACTCAACATCAGTTGTTTTTTATATTTATCAGGAAGGTTTTGTCCGTTATGAGCAAGGGATGGCCTCAGCGATTGGTGTCGTTTTATTTTTAGTGATTATGATTTTAACTATATTGCGCTTCTCTTTGTTGCGTGGAGATCAGAAATATTATTAGCAAAAGAGGACGAAAGATGATTTTTTTGGGTGCCAAGTCTAAAAAACAAGTGATCTATTCCACAATTACAATTATAGGATTGGTTTTCACCATTTTATGGTTCACTCCAATATTGTGGATAATTATTACTTCATTCAAACCGACAGGAGAAATCTTGACTAACCCTCCTCAATGGATACCTTCAGAATTTACATCTTTCCATTATGATAGGGTTTTTCTAAAACCGATTGCTCAATGGACTTTTAATAGTCTTTACATAGCAACCATTTCAACACTATTTACCATAATTCTTGGAGCAACTGCTGGTTATGCTTTTGCAAGGTTGCAGTTTTTCGGAAGTACTGTTTTATTTTGGTTGGTGATTTCATCATTTATGATGCCATTTGAAGTTTTTTTGATTCCTTTATATCGCATGATGGGAGCATTGGACTTGGTGGGGACAAGGTGGTCCATTATTCTTCCATCAGTTGCTAGTCCATTTGCGGTTTATTTGTTTCGTCAATTTTTCTTAAGTATACCACGTGATCTTGAAGACGCTGCAGCTGTTGATGGTGCTGGGCTTTGGAGGCGGTTCATTTATATAATTATCCCACTATCAGTTCCTGCCTGTACAACAGTTGGGATTTTGGCTTTTGCCGAAAATTTCAATCAGTATCTCTGGCCTCTGCTTATGAGCAGCTCCGATACAGTGAAAACCCTCCCTGTAGGGATTGCCCAATTCGCACCATCCACAACTATGGGGAGCACAGAAATCACCGATTATTATGGTATGGGAGCCGCCGCCGCTACTTTGCTTGCCATTCCAAGCATTATTGTATTTATGATATTACAACGGTTTTTTATTAGTAATAAAATGACTTCAGGGATGAAATTTTAATTGTTTTGACTAAATATTATTTAATGAAAACATTAAGAAAGATTGAATTTATCCAAGTTTTATTGGTTGAGAACTTTGCTTAAATCAGTTTTTTTTTAACTCAAAATAGGAATTTAAAATGTCTGAAATAAATAATGTGACGTACCATAAAATTTAATGAAAACATTAAGAAAGATTGAATTTATCCAAGTT
>Ga0114993_10005152_pt1 | contig 12707 bp, 10 predicted proteins | sample ArcticOcean_MG_C_FD_87042 | JGI IMG/M metagenome (GOLD analysis project Ga0114993, IMG submission 87042) | Marine microbial communities from western Arctic Ocean - ArcticOcean_MG_CB2_150 | ecosystem: Environmental > Aquatic > Marine > Oceanic | place: Arctic Ocean: Canada Basin | collected...
AAATAAATCGTTTAGCGAGGTTGACTCAACATCGAGTTCCGAAGCGCGTTCCTCTGTAAGGAACGGGTCGTACGCAATCACTTTTATCGGGTAGTCCGAAAGTAATTTGCGCAGTCGTGTTCCGATTTTGCCGAGTCCGATAAGTCCGACTGTTTCGCCGTTAACACCGCTGCGCGGGAACGATTTTGCTTCATGCGTCTTTAGTTCGCTGTATCGACGGCTGGCCCGAAAGTAACCGCGCAACGACAGCAAGATTTGAGATAGACACATTTCTGCAACCGGAATGGCGTTGATGTCCCATGCGCCTACGAGCGTGATATTTCGTTTAATCAGCGGCTCAGCGAACGATTTCACGTTGCCGGCGGCGTAGAAAACAGCCTTTAAGTTCGGCATCGCTGAAAAATGACGTTCGGTGAAACTTGGAATGCCCCACGTGGCAAAAATCACTTCAATTTCACTAAGTGCTGCCGCGTGTTCATCGAAATTTTCGCCGGTAATGACCGCCGGGTAGAGATCGGTCAGGCTTTCGATCCGTTCTCGCCTACCCGCTCCAAACACATCACCGTCTTCTGGCGGGTAGTCGTAAAACAGCGCGGATTTTATTAGGATTTCGCTGATCATTCCAATGTCATCCCCAAAGGCCGAAGTTACTTCTGGCTCGATCTCAACTCAGCTGCTAGTTGGTACACCTCGGCCTGCCACAGACCGTCACTTCGACCGCTCAATCGTTGAACTGCCGTTTCCAAATTCACGATATCAACTTCCTCGATAACTTCGTACTCGCCATCGGAGGCCGAAACGGGGTCTGAAATAATCTCGGCATCACCAAATCCGATCACTTGGGTGAATTGTGAATGTGGATAGTGAGGTCTGTAAGGCTCAGGATTGTGACTCACGCAGTCGAATGCGCCAAAAATAGTGAAATTGGTGATTCGAGCGCCGGCCTCTTCAAGAGATTCTCGATCGAGCGCCTGAAGATAGTTTTCGCCCGGTTCGAGAGTTCCGCCGGGATGATCCCAGTTGCCGTCTGCCATTCGTAGAATCACGAGATCATCGCCAACGAATGGAACAACCCGCACTTTGATCAACGATTCCGCTGGCGGGTGTTCAGTGGTCATTCTGAACTGAGCGGTTATTGGTCCCCACTCCCAGAAATGCTCACTGAAAAGCGCTGGATAGCGTTCGGCGAAATCGTCCGCAACATCAGCGTTGCTCATTCCAGCTCGCCGTCGGCCGATCCCATTGCGCCGAACACCATTTTCGGGAATTCGGTTAGATCGCCGTAGTTGGCAGTTATTTTGGGTAGGTTGGGCATGGGTTCTATTCTGTCATTGCGAGGAGGGACGAAGGAGCGACGTGGCAATCAACGATCAACATCAACTAACCATGTGATTTAGCCGACGGTCGAGTTCCGGTACACCCTCATCCCCGTTCCACCGAAAGTCCCTCCACGGAAGTCGGGAAGTCGTTGAAGGCGGTAGGATCGGACGTACCTGAGATGAGAGATTTGGGCGTTTTGATCACTGATTGCCACGTCGCTCCTTCGTCACTTCTCGCAATGACAGTAGGATCAGTAGCCCATTGCTACTCCGTCGCGCCTTGGGTCGGCTCCGCCTAGCATTGTTCCGTGTTGTGTGAATTGGATGCCCTGACCGCCTCCAACGGCGTTGTGCCAGTCGGGAGCGACGTGCACTCGGTGCCCTCGTCGTGCCAGATCTTCCCGCATTCGAACTGGGAATCGATTTTCGAGCAACAGCATGCCCGTATCGTAAAACCTGAACCTCGGGGCCTCGATTGCTTCTTGCACGTTCATGCCAGCGTCGATGTGATTCGACATCATCTGCGTAGTCGTGTGCAGAATGCCCCAGCTGCCCGGAGTCGAAATAGACATTCGGATTTTCTTATCGCCTTCAGCCTCGAAAATTTGAGCCGGGGCGATGCAGAAATCCTGCTGTTTGCCAGGGCCGATCAAGTTCGGGCTTTCGCTGTTGGGATCAATGTCGAACCACTTGCACATGTTGTTCATGAAAACGCCGGTATCGCCTGCAACCACGGCAGATCCAAATGCACCACCAAGGGTTTGAGTGATAGTTACCACGTTGCCCTCGGCATCGGCGGTTGCAAAGTGAGTCGTGAGACCGCTCGAGTACTCGACCTTCACGCCTACTGGAGGATGATCGACCCGTGAACGGTCCCATCGTTCGGCAGGAGGTCCCGAAGTTTCGAGCATGCTGATTTCGGCGGCACGATCGGCAGCGTACTCGGCTGAAAGCAGGCGATCGAGAGGGATTTCAACGTGGGCGGGATCGCCAGCGTACTTCGCCCTATCGTCGGCAGCGATATAAACCGCCTCGACCATTTTGTGCAGCGAGTCGCTCGAACCGTAGGGAAGCTCATCGAAATTGCTGAGAATGTTCAGCGTTTCGAGAATCTGGAATCCGCTTGAGTTTGGCGGAGCAACCCGAACTTCATATCCACGGTAGTTGGTGCTCAGCGGCTCTTGCCAGAACGCCCGATAGGCCGCCAACTCTTCCCGAGAAATAATGCCTCCAGAGGCTGCGAGCCCAGCCTGTATGCGATCGCCCAGCGCCCCTTCATAGAACTCTTTCTGACCGCCTTCTGAGATTGCAGCAAGCGATTCGGCGAGTTGCGGCAGGCGTAAAACAGTTCCCGCACTAAGGCCGTCCCGCTCGATAACCATCGCCTTCTGCGAAGTCTCGAACTGGTCGATGCGTACAAGGTTTTCTTCGACCATTGCGGCGTTGAACGGCGTGAGAGCAATGCCTTTGTCTGCGTACTGGATGGCGTCGCGCATCACCCTCGAAAGCGGTAACGATCCATACGTGTCGTGCATCGTCATCCAGCCTGAAACGTTGCCTGGAACCAGCGGTGAAATCGGGCCGGTTTCGGCGTTGAGATGATCGTACATTTCAGGCTGAGCGGCGTTCGGGGCGTGGCCCGAGAAGTTTAGCACGCGGGTGCGGCCTTCTTTGGCGATGTAGACCAGTGCTATGCCGATTCCGCCAACGCCCGACATGTACGGCTCGGCAACGTTGAGCGTAGAAGCAACGGCAACTGCTGCGTCGATGGCGTTTCCGCCGTCTCTCAGAACGTCCAAACCTGCCCGGGTCGCATACGGGTGAGCTGAAGCCACCATGCCGTTCTGACCGGTTGCGGGGGCCCGTGTCGACCTACCGTGTGTCGTTGCGCCGTCCGGGAAGAGTGCGTCTGGCTCGATATTTTCGACGTTGTACACGGTTGGTTTCTTTCTATCGTGGCGGTTCGTAGTTTTCGGTTGGTTTAGAGCCTAAGCCAACTCGGCTAGCCGATTACGTGATTCGATTCGCTGGGCGTCTGACCCGTAAGCCATCGAGTAGTGACCCTTATATCCGGCGTTCTCGAGTCGGGTAAACAGGTTGGCGAAGTCGAGATTGCCTTCGCCGGGAATCAGATGCACCTCGTAGTCACCGTGATTGTCGGCGAGCCGCACCTCGCCGATACGATCAATTCCAAACGCATCTAAAAATCCGTCGATTCCGTCTGGAACAAGATGTGAATGGTTTGCTGTGAAGGCCCAGCCCATGTGCTCGGGCGGAATTTCGTCGAGATATTCTTTGAGTTCGGCCACCGTGTGCGCCTGGTAGTGAACTTCGGCGTGATCGGGCTCGAAATTCAGATTTTCAAGAAGGATTTTTTGTCCTGTGTCAGAACCGTACTTTGATATGCGTTTCAGGCGATCCATCGCCGCTCGCTGGCGCTCTGGAACATCGCCAGTGAAGTGGTAACCGGCGTGAACGACCGTCCATGCGCAGTCGAGCGAGTTGGCAAGATCGACGCTTGCTCTCATGTAGTCCTCGACCGCTCGTGAAACGTAGGGTGAGTACTCGGCGACGTTCACGGCTGAAAGTGTGTGAAGGCCTATCGAAATACCGTTCGATTCGCACATATTTCGTACTTCACGTGCTCGCCCGGGCGTCCATGTTTCCATGTGGTTTGGACCCGCGTCGGCATTGAAGTCGAGAAAGAAGAACTCGTTCTCAGCCGCCCATTGAATGGCGTCTTCCAGTCGGGTTTTTCCGGCGTCAGCACCGATGCGATCTTTGAGCGTCATTCAGATCTTCTTTCTCTCGTATTTCAAAGTGCCATAGTGCCAGAACACTTAGTTCCAGTTTGCGTATAGCTTGCTGTTTTCTAGATTTACGACTTCGTAAGGCAATCCCGTTGCCTCGGCTGCTGCCTTGCCATCTTCGAGTATCAGCCACGTGCCACCCTTGCCGATGGCACGACCATTCAGCATGATCAACTCGCCCGCTACCAGCGACATCGAGGCCTTGCCAGTTCCGGCGTTCACGATTGTCACGTCGGCGTCGGCGCCCTCGGAGAAGTGGCCTTTGTTGAGTAGGCCCAGCATTCGGGACGGCGTGTAGCTTAGCTTGATTACCGCTTCGTCCATACTGAGCGCCCCGAACGCCACGAGTGCCATCGAGCGTTCGATCGCTACGTTTCGTGGTAGCGAGCCACCATCAGTTGAAATCGCATCGACTCTGAACGTGCCATCATCGTACTTGGCAGTTGCCAAAGAGAATGCGCTGGTTGGCGGGTTGACCGGATAGCTGAGCGAGGCATCGGTAGAAGCGGCTTCGAAGATATCGACGCCTTCTTGCCCGGTGACCATGATCACCCGACCGCCGCGTTCGACTAACGCCGATCCATAGCCGTCCAAAATAGATTGCTTCACGCCCTCGTCGGTAGTCGGGTAGCCACGGGCTTTCAGGCAATTTTTGGCAACGTTGTAAATCACGTCGCCGTTCTCATCGCACTTGCCGTTCGTGCCGTTGGGCTGCGCTAGATACGCCTCGGTGATCCACTGCGAACGCATTCGCTCGATCATCTCAAACGCTTCTTGAACTTCCTCGTGGGGCTGATCGATCATTCCTCGTGTGTACGAGTTGATGTGAGCGACGTGCAGACGTCCGTTTCCGGTGATTTCTGGGACTTCACGAAGTCCGGTCATATCGCTTCCCGAGTCTTTGGTTCCAACGTGGAACGCTACCCAGGCGAGCTGTTCGTTTGCGGCTGAAACCACATCGGCAGATGCTTCAGGAGTGAACGGGTGGTAGCCACCGAGCATTTTTACGCCGAAGCCGCCACGTTTTTTCACATCGGAGATAACGTCTCGCAGTACGGCCGGCCGTGGGTCATCCTCAGAGATAGTCTCATGTGGAACCAGTCCCATTAGCGAGGCCACGTTCAATCCGGCTCCGCGCTTAACCATTCCCGTAGCCATCGCCGTGGGGTCGCCGGCGAGATCAAGTGCAGTCGTGGTGCCCGATTCAACGAGCATCGCATGGCCGTAGGCTCGATCGACGTTGCCACCGAACGGACTCGATAGGTGGGCGTGGGTGTCGATGTGACCCGGCATAACGATCTGCCCTGTCACATCGATAATGTCGTCGGCTTGTTCAGGGGCGATATGTTCGGAAACCGCAGCGATCTTGCCGTGACGAATTCCCACGTCGAACACACCATCGATGTTGTTCGTTGGGTCGACCACCCGACCGTTCGCTAGCACCGTGTCTAACTGTTGCGGAGTTACCAATTGTTCAAATACCTGCCTATATGCCCGAATGCCTGATTCAAGTGAAATCGTCGTTTCGTACTGGGATTCTACACACCTGTAATTAGGGCGTAACGGTAGCGGTAATCGAAGCGTAACGTAAGCGTAATCCCTTGGTAATTGGCGTGGCTTGAACATATTTGTATCGAAGGCGTGCCGAGAGATTCATAACTAACTAAATGGTTGCCTGCCGCATGTTGCGAATGAATCTCTCGGCACCTTTTCGCGTCTGGATTCTTTCAAGAACGTGATGCATCCTCGGCAAATTGACGATAATTTGACTCTCCGCATGGCATGAGGCTTTGTATGGAGAACCAAGTGATATTGAACAAGCGATTATTTATTCTGATGATGCTAGGGCTGTTAGCCTTGGCGATCGTTGGGTGTAGCGGCGGCGGCGAAGAAGAAGCGACGCCGAATCCAACCGCAAAACCCGGATCGGGTTTGGCATTAACAGCTACGCCTTTGCCCCCGACTCCAAAGCCTTCCAGTACGGGTGGCGTTTCTTCATCCGAAACAGGCACCCTCGAAGTACGCGTTACCGACGCCCCCGATCCTTCGATCACAGCTGTATATGTGACCACCGACAATATCGAAGTATCGATAGCCGGTGAAGGCTGGGTTTCGGTAATCGATGAAGAAATCACGTTCGAACTACTTGCGCTTGAAGGGGTTGAAGCCGTTCTCGGTTCAGTCGATCTTCCAGTCGGCAAGTACACACAGATTCGTCTTTTGGTTCCCCAGGTGGAAGTCGAAAAAGACGGTGTGATCGTTACGGCTGAAGTGCCGAGCGAGACCATTAAGCTGGTTGGAACGTTCGAGCTTTCTGCCGATGAAACAACGTTCATCAGTCTTGATTTTGAAGTAGATAAGTCGCTTGTCGAACGGGGCAATCAGGGCTTCCTGTTCAAGCCGGTTATCAAGCTCGCTATTGGTGAACCCGGCGAAGAGGGTTCGGCTGCGGTTGCACTGACTGGAAAGCCAGCACCTACGCCAGAACCGACGCCTACCAGAGTTCCGCCGGTAACACCGCCAACTCCCCAGTTGCCAACTTCGGTTCCGGCAACTGCCACCGCTGTGCCACCGGCAGCCACACTTGTTCCACCCACAGCCACACCCGACCCCGTGGGAGCATTCTTCCTGCACATGGTTGAACCCATCGATGGTGAAGCCTTTGTTACGACCAGCACGTTCGACGTGATTGGCCGAACATCGGTCGATGCACTTGTGACCGTGAACGATACGTTCGCCGATGTTGCTATCGACGGTACGTTTACGGTGACAGTCGATCTTGAAGAGGGTCCAAATATCGTAGAAGTTGTGGCCAGTACTGCTGCGGGCGATGAAGCCAGCGAAGTATTGGTAATTATTCTTGAGCCGGCCGCTTAGGGGATATATAGATGAATATTCAAAATTTATATCGACCTCTGGCGCTCCTTTCGATCGTCTCGCTTGTATTAGCGACGACGTTCACAGGTGGGTCAGCATCAGCTGAATCGAGTGACGCCGATGTGCCGCCCGGGCAGCTAACACGCCGTGGCGTTTCGGGAACGGTAGCCGCGGTCAACGCTGGCAGCATTATTGTTTCAACGAAATTCGGTAACGTGACTATTGGTGTTGGCGACGGGACGATTATTAAGTCTCGTGGTGAGATCATTGATCTTGTTGATATCAATGTTGGCGATCGTGCCGGGGTTCTTTTAGATAAGGCCCCCGATGCGCCAAAAGATCCTGATGAGATTGATCTTTCAGCACCGGAAGCAACAGACGATTCGAGTCCGACTGTAACTCCGGTTCCTCAATCTGACGACACTAGCCCGTACTGTTACGCCTGTGCCGCAGGTAGATGACACGAGCGCAACAGCAACTCCAGAGTCGACCGAAACGCCGACTCCCGAGCCAACAGCTACATCTACTCCAGAGCCGACGGCAACTCCAACAGCGATTCCAACGGCAACCCCGCCTGCGAATGCTGATGACACGAGCCCGACGCCGACACCTGATGTTTCAACACAGCAGCAGGTCGATGATTCGGGATTCACCCCAACTCCAACTCCACCGACACTGTCCGATGACACATCGCCGAGTCCTCCAGCAATAGCGACTCTGGTGCCATCGTTCCGTCAGAACGTGACCGCGCTAAGAATCTCAATCGTTCCATCTAAGGCGACATGCTCACACGAATGTGTTGTTGTGACCGAAACTGGTGATGGCACGACGACTGTTCTCGACGCTGACGGCAATGAAATCGAGCTCGAAGGCGATGAGGGAACTGAGGGCGAAGATATTTGCCTGCTCACCCAGACCAAGAAGGGTGGAGGCAAGAAGATCACAGATTCAGTCGATCCGAGTTCAGTTGATGACCGACTGACCCGGCTTGCAGAACGAAACGAAGCTCTTGCCGAGAGACTGGCCGAAAAGAAGGCCGACCGCGAGGCGAAGCGAGACGAACGACTTGAGAAGACCGTCAATAACGCTCCTGTCGACAAGAAGGGCAAGGCCCAGGGCGCTAAAGACAAGAACACCAGCCGCGGCTCAGGCGGCGGCGGGAGTTCGGGTGGCGGTGGTGGCGCGAGCTCGGGCGGCGGTGGCTCAGGTAGCTCGGGCGGCGGCGGCAACTCTGGAGGCGGAGGTAACTCGGGCAATTCCGGCGGTGGCGGCGGAAATTCGGGTAACTATAAGTAGGTAGCTAGCTACCTACTCTTGAGAAATAAAAAATTGCACACCCGTGGCATATTCGCCACGGGTGTGTTGGTTTAACGGCGTTGCCGTAACCGCCACACGAACTCCACTATTGTCATGCTGAACTTGCTCTGAGCCCCGAAGTAATCGGGGATTCAGTATCTGTACCAAGTGGGAATTAACGACTAGATCAGGCATCACGCCAAGCGCGTCCCCGCCCCAGATCCTTCGACTTCGATGACGAAGTTTATCCCGATGAAAATCGGGGCTCAGGAAACGAAGATAGCGACCAGCACCACCTCATCCAACATGCGAAGTGTGCGAGTCACACCCACGAAACGCCGGGACAGGTCTACACTCCGCAACTTGTAAGTGACCATGACTTCCCAAGATCTCGCAGCACCCATAACTTCAGGAAAACCCGGCCGTCCCGGCAAGGACGCGTTGATCGTTTACGCCGGGCGAGGTTTGCGTGACATGGGCCGTGGGCTGATCGCCGTGATACTGGCGATCTACCTCGCTGAAATCGGGCTTTCGATTCCCCAAATCGGTCTCGTGTTGGGAGCTAGCCTGATCGGAGGATTCCTGTTCTCGTTGCTCGTAATGTTCACTGCGAACAAGATTTCACGCCGACTGTGGTTCGTGATAATCGCCGTTGTAACGAGCGCTGCGATATCGATGCTGTTCTTCACCGAGAACGTTTGGCTCATAGGGCTTGCCTCGTTCTTCGGGTCGTACGCCGGAAGCGGGATGCACTGGGGGCCGAGCCTACAACTGGAACAGTCGTCACTCACCGAGGTAACAACCTCACGAACCCGCACGAGGGCGTTCTCGAACCTTTCTGTTTCTTCGGCGGGTGGACGTGCGATCGGTAGTGCGTTGGTTGGAATTGCCACCTACCTGATCGGAGTTCGAGGGTGGGAGCTGGTCGATGCCTACAAGGTGCTTTTGGCGATTTATTTGGGCATCAACCTGCTGAACGCAGCGATATACATTGCGCTTTCTTCAGCCGTTGAATCGAAGGCGAGCGCGGGCGATCTGCTCGTGAATCCGTTCAAAACCAAGTCACGAAAACCCATCCTGAAGCTTTCGGGATTGTTCTCTGTCGATTCGTTCGCCGGTGGGATGATCTTCGATGCCTTCTTCGCTTTGTGGATGCTTGAAAAGTACGGCATGAACGAAGGCACGATCGCTGCCATCATGATCGCCACTCAGGGTCTGAATCTGGTTTCGATTTGGCTGGCGCCGTCGGTCGCAAAGCGAATTGGTCTGCTCAACACGTTCGTTTGGACACAGGTGGCAGCGAACATTTGCCTGATTTTGTTTGCGTTCGCACCAGGTGCATGGATAGCTGCTGGAATCTGGATGCTGAGAGGCATTTTCGACGAAATGGACGTTCCGACCCGGCAGGCGTACATGATGGCGCTGGTGCCTGAGGAGGAACGCACAGTGATGGCAGGATCGGCGAATCTGGGTCGTGGACTGGGTAGGATGCCGAGTTCGACCGTTACCGGATTCCTTTGGGCCGGGGCGTACACGGTGGCACCGTGGCTGATCGGCGGCGGGCTAAAGCTGGCGTACGATTTCGCAATCTACTTCTCGTTCAGAAACGTGGATGTACCGGACGATATTGAGTAGGTGGGTTTGTAGAACCCTGGCTGCTGCCCGCTGTCGACCGGTTCATTCCAACTGTCATCCTGAATTTATTTCAGGATCTATCTCCCCCTTTGCAGCGTCCGCTGTCCGAAGTCCGGTGGTCACCTGCTGTCGGATGGTTCCGTGCGTTAAGTCTCTCGCTACAAAGGGGTTAGAAATGTCCTGAAATAAATTCAGGATGACAGTTGACAGTTTGGGGTTGTAAAGGCATCAGTCGACGTTGAAGCGATATTCTGCCTGTAAGACGTTCCCCCTACCCACGCCCTGCGTACATCATTGCCTGGGTTAGATCGACTTGTTGGTGCGGGATTCCTGTTGCTTCGACTACCTTTTTGCCGCGGTCGGTAGTGAGGATGGTTCCACCAGTGCCGACAACTCGACCCGACATCATGATCATTTTGCCCGCTACGAAGCTGTAACTTGCGCTGCCAGCTTCGGGGTCGATCACCGTTATATCGGCATCCTTGCCTTCTGAAAGTCTGCCCTTCGAGCCGAGGCCAATCATCTTGGCCGGGTTCAGGCTTAGTTTGAGAACCAGTTCCAGCGGCTCGAGTCCGCCAAATCTCACAAGCCGCATCGCCTGTTCGATATTCACATTTCGGGGTAGCGCTCCGGCATCACTTCCAATGGCATCGATCACAAACTCACCAGAAGAATTCCGAGCGGTCGTTAGTTGAAATGCCGACGTGGCGCTGTTCACAGGAAAGCTCATCGGCACGTCGGTATTTCCAGCATCGAACAGCTCAACACCCCGCTTGCCCGATACCAGCACAAGCCCAATTCGAGTTTCTTCCACCGTGGAGGCGTAGCCATCTCGAAGCGCGGCCCGAATTCCTTCGTCGGTCGGCTCGTAGTTCCGCAGGCGCAGGCAATTTCCAACGACGTCGGCAAGCACGTTGCCATCTTCATCGCACTTGCCGAGCGTGAAGTTCGGTTTCGCCAGATGAACTTCTGAAACGATTTGATCTCGCAAATCATCGAGAATCTCAAGCGCTTCGTGAATTTCCTGTTCGACAGGCAAAATAGACCCACGGCAGTAGGCGTTGATGTGCGCCACATGCACCCGCCCCGTGCTTCCAAGCAATGTGGGAACCTCACGAAGCCCGTCGAGCCGAGATCCCGTCTCGGTAGTGCCAACGTGATACGCAACATAAGCGTTCAGCGAATTCGCAGTTGAAATAAACCTTGCCGTCTCGTCTGGAGTGAACGGGTAGTAGCCACCCCAAAGTTTGATTCCCAGCGATCCGGCTTCAAGCGCAGTCCCGACAATCTCCAGAATCATGTCGGAGCTAAGCCGACCCTCAGGTACAGTCTCGCCTGGCTTCAAATAGCCCAGACTGCCCACATTCACGCCTGAACCCCGTGCGGTGATGCCAGCCACCAGCGCATCCATACTTCCGCCGAGGTCGATGACCGTAGTTGCGCCCGCTGATGCGACCATCTGTAATCCAAGGCCTCTGATTCGCCCCAGATCGGCTGCATTTGCAACGTGAACATGGGTGTCGATCATTCCCGGAATAACCCACTGACCGCTTACGTCGATCGAGTCGTTGGCGCTGGCGGGATCGATATCTTGAGCGATCCGTTCGATCACGCCATTCGTAATCGCTACATCAGCAATATCGTCGAAACCAGACTCGGCATCGAGAACACGTCCATTTCGAATAAGAAGGTCGTACTGTCCCACAAAAAATTCCTTACCAATTTCACGCTTTATGCGTCAGAATTGAGTGCAGTTTATTCACTAATTACCGGGCTGGTGGTCTTGCAGGCTCCGCTCGTCGTTCATTGAACCAGATTTGAATACAAAAACACTTCAACTATCCCCATCCCGCAACGTTCTTTTCGTTGGCGTTCTCGTCGCTCTCGTGTTGATAGCGGCTGCCTTGATCACACCTTCCAAAGCACATGCCCAAGAGAGCGAAGCCATAGTCGGCTTCCGAATCGTTGGCGAATCGGTGGCCGGACCATACAAGATCGAACTACAGGTGAGCCCTGAAGAGCCGATCGCTGCAATCGTAAGATTCGCTGTGCGAGTGCGAGATGCCGCAACTGGCGAAGACGTTGACGACGCGATTGTTCGAGTGTTCGCAACACCGTCCGAGAAGGGCGAGCGCCAGTTCTCGCCGGCGCTCAATTCTCCGGCCGACCCCGTGTACTACCTAGCGCAACTCGATGTCGACTTCCCGGGTATCTGGGCGATCGACGTTGAGGTTGAATCTGAACTTGGAAATGGGTCTACCGTGATGTCGATCGAGGTGGATTCCCGAGGGCGTAGCGTCACTGGCAACGGTTGGGGTCAGGCGTTGTTCGCGCTAGTGTCGCTTTCGTTCGCAATTGGCATCGGATGGCTCATCTACTCCTCGAAGAAAGCCCTGAAACGCCGGGATGGGAACCTGTAACCGGATAAACCGGAAAATAGCGCCCGCGACGATATCAGGTAATTTTGAGATTGAACCCCGTCGGAATTCTTGACCCAACGTGATCGCGGTGATATTTTTGCGGCATCTTTCCGTGGTGCGCGGCAACCAATGAGGAACCGGCCTTCCCGGTGCGTCGCCAGCACACCCATAAAGGTGGAATCGAGTTCAATGCTCGGTTCTGACTATTCAGGAGCATGCCATGACGGAACCAGTAAGGTTTGAGGCAGAAGATATCACTCCAAATGAGAGTGGTAGAGGGATGATTGCGGAGTCCGCACCATTCGTCGCTTCAGTCGAACGATTGATGATCCGAGTTCGCAGTGCGAAGC
>Ga0114993_10005156_pt1 | contig 12704 bp, 12 predicted proteins | sample ArcticOcean_MG_C_FD_87042 | JGI IMG/M metagenome (GOLD analysis project Ga0114993, IMG submission 87042) | Marine microbial communities from western Arctic Ocean - ArcticOcean_MG_CB2_150 | ecosystem: Environmental > Aquatic > Marine > Oceanic | place: Arctic Ocean: Canada Basin | collected...
ATCCGCCTCCTGCAGAAAACCAATGATCTGCTCCTCCGAATATCGCTTCTTCATGTCCAATCTCCTCGGGTGGATGAATTGGACTCTAAATCCTCGCGCTACTCAAATCGGGGGTGACGTCGCATTGAATTTCATGCGCTAAAGAATGCGTCACCAGCAGTTTATGACAGCGCAATTTGTCTTAATACGATCTTTCTGTTTTACAGTATTGAGGTAATACATCTTCTGGCAGCAGTCAACCTTGAAAAGGTACCAGTAATGGGAGGGAATCCCTTTCGTCTAATTTGGACGTGATAACGGCCATTCCTTCTTCGAATAGTGGCCATAAATATTTCTCCGTGTGCCACAGATGTGCCAAAGAGGAACTCCTGCGAGATGCAGTCTGGAACGACTGTCACAGGACATTGAAACTACAGGGATAAATGGTCGGGGTGAGAGGATTTGAACCTCCGGCCCCTGCCTCCCGAAGGCAGAGTTCTTCCAACTAACAGTCCTAAAACCCTTTAAATAACAGGCACCGACTCCACGCAAGTTGACCTGAAGGGACTGGAGAGGACAGGAAAGGACTCAGTTTCATCTCAATTTCATCTCACTACTTGAGTGGGCCCACCCCCTTTGCATTAAAGAACAAATTCGAATATCCACCCCACGCAGCGGTGGGTAAAATTACTCTTTCAGATCAATTTAAGTTTGAAGCGCCCGCCGGGTTCCGATGTTCCCGTTTAATCCTGATATGGACTGGAATCCATATTGAAGTTAGTCGCGAAGATGAGAATCAAAAAGGTCTCGAAGACCATCACCAAGAAGGTTGAAGCCAAGAACACTAACAAAAATAGCTGCACCTGGGACAATGCCAAGCCAGGGAGCTGTCGACATTAGTCCTCTACCTAAGTTGATCATAGAGCCCCACGTTGGTTCAGGGGGTTGAGCCCCTAGACCTAGAAAGCTGAGTGCCGATTCCACCAACATGGCATAGGCAAAGCCCAGAGCTCCCGCCACCAGCATCGGTGTTGCAATGTTTGGCAGAATTTCACGAAAGAGAATGCGCGGTGTTGACATGCCAACCGTCAATGCAGCTTCGATAAATTGCTGGCGAAGTACAACCTGCGCTGTTGCCCTAGCTAGACGGGCATAGCCTGGTATGAAAATTATCCCGATAGCAATCATGGCGTTGACCATGCTAGTTCCAAGGCCAGCCATAATAACAATGGCTAACAATATTGCCGGAAATGCATAAAGGAGGTCCATGCTCCGCATAAATATCATGTCCAAGGCGCCGCTGAAATATGCAGAAGTTAGTCCGATCAGACTGCCGCCAATAAGCCCGATTCCCACCGATACCCCGGCAACCTTAAGCGATATTCTTGCCGCATAGATGGTTCGGGAAAAGGTATCGCGACCCAATTCGTCGGTACCAAACCAATGAACTAAATTAGGACTTTGCAGCCGGTCTGGGACATTGATTTCGTAGGGCGAGAACGGTGTTATCCAAGGAGCTAACAGTGCGACAATGATTACGCATCCAGTTATTAACCCACCAATACTAAGTAGTCCAAATCGTCGCCAAGAGGTATGTTTAAACATCGATTTGACCCAAATTTAATGATCCCCTGCAGTGTGAACTTGACGGGGATCAAGCCAAGCGCCCAATATATCTACAATCAAGTTGACGGTTAGGACTACAACGGCGACCGAGAGTACGCTTGCTAGTAGCAATGGATGATCACGGATAACGATCCCGATCAGTGCCATTTCACCCACACCGGGTAGCATGAAGATGTTTTCAATGATTACGACGCCTCCAAACAGTAAGCTGAATTCAACACCACCCACAGTTAGATAAGGGATCAAAGCATTGCGTAAGGCGTGACGCCAGATAACGACTCTTGGGTTTGCGCCCTTAGCATGAGCTGTTCGAATATAGTCAGCGGAAAGTACCTCCAGCATATTTGTGCGCATGATTCGAAGTAAAAGGGCTGAAGATACAACGCCTAGAGAGATCGCCGGCATAATCATGAGGCTCAGATTCTTAATCGGATCTTCACTGAATGGGATGTACCCACCAATAGGCAGCCAACCAAGGGTCAATGAAAGAAAAAGAATTAGAAGTGTTGCAAGCCAAAAGTTTGGCACGGCTCCCATTACCGTGGCCAGAAGAATCACGAAATTATCCGTTGGTTTTTGGTGTTTATAAGCCGCTGCACAACCGAGGGGCACAGCGATCAGGTTTGCGATAAGAAATGACAGAATCGCTAATTCGAGTGTTACTGGCAGGCGTGCTAACAACTCTGGGCCAACCGGAACACCGGCCTGGTAAGACATACCCAGGTCTCCTTGTAATGCTTTAGCTAACCATCGCCAATATTGCTCGTAAAGAGGTCGATCAAGGCCAAGTTCATGTTCGAATTGTGCAATTGCCTCTGCTGTAGCGGTAATCCCAAGGGCCGCGTGCGCGGCGCTGCCGGGTACCGCGTTGATTGCCACAAATAACACTATCGAAATGATGAGCAATGTTGGCACATAAGCAGCCAGACGTTTCACTACAAACCGAATCATGACCTATTTGTCTATACAGTTTTGTTCAACTTATTTGGAACAGAAAACCCCAGGGGAGCGTACCACAGCTCCCCTGGGAATCATTTCTAACCAACGTAGTGGCTATTCTTCCAGCCAAGCGTCCTTGAGTGTTTTCAAGAATCCGGTACGCATAGGCACAAAGCCTTTTAGCTTGTTGGTATGGGCGTGCAATATCAACGCGCTCACCAACGGAGCTAGAGGCATTTCAGTTGCCGCTAATTCCTGCGCTCGAATGTAAGCATCCTTCCGCGCTTCCAATGTCGTCGCAGACCGTGCTTCGTTCAAGATAGCATCTAATTCCTTGCTACAAGATTGTTGGACATTCATTGGACTGTCACAAAGGTAATTGAGGGATGTGAAATCCTCCGGATCCGCGAGCGGGCTGAGCCAATACATGTCCGAGATATGGTAGTCTTTAGCGACCCATACTTCGTCCATCCATTGGCTTGTGCCCATAGTAGTGATCTTCGCATTGATACCGGCAGCCTGCAGGTTAGCTTGAATGATCGGTGCCAGAGCCATAAGTCTCGGCCATTCCGTGCCGACCTTAAAAACAAGATCGATGCCATCTGAGTAGCCTGCTTCTGCAAGTAATGCTTTCGCCTTCTCGGGGTCAGCACCAGTGGAGAAAGTTTTGAGATCTTTGGCATAACCCCAACTCCATTCGGGCACAACGCCGCCCTGAATACCTTTGGCTAACCCATAGAACACTGCATCAACAAATGCTTGACGATCCATAGCATGGGCGACAGCCTGTCGTACCAACTTGTTGTCCAAGGGGGGGTTCTGATTGTTCATCAGAAGCCAAAACCAACGGCCGCCCTCGACGGCTTGCCCGGTTAGGTCGGGGTTAGATTCAACAGCAGCCCAGTCTTTCGCTGGAATTACGTTCGAGAAATCAACAATCCCCGTTTGCACTGCATTAGTGATGGCGGTTTGATCGGAGATAATTTGATACTCGAGGTTTGCGATGAACGGTTTGTTGCCTTCATGATAATCAGCATTTCGTTCCAGTTTTATACTGGTCCCCAACTGGTAGCTCACGAATTTGTATGGGCCTGTACCAATTGGTGTCGCGTTAAAGTCGTGTCCTGCTTCGAAAAGGTTCTTAGAAACGATCAGCGAGCCGGGAAAAGCGAGACTAACCAACAGTGGGCCGGTTGGTTCTGAAAGCTGCAACTGAACCGTATGCGATCCTAGTACGACAACTTCTTGGATTGTCGTAAGTTGAACGACGTAGGGATAAGCGGTTTCTGGATCCTTTAGTCTATCAATGGTGAACTTCACATCTTCAGCGGTGAATGGACTTCCATCGTGAAATGTGACGCCTTTCTTAAGATTAAAGGTATAGGTCATCGCGTCGTCAGATATGTCAATCGTATCGGCAAGATCAGGATAAGGGTTAGCGTTAGCATCGAGGGCAGTGAGACCTGAGTAGACCTGCTCAATGATAGCGTGTGACATCCCAAGGGTTGCCTTAGCTGGATCAAACGAGCCAGCCTCGTGATCGAAGGCGAGCTTTAGTGTGCCACCAACTTGTCGGGCCGCTTGAGCACTTTGGGTAATTGCCAAAGAACCAAACAGCAAAGCACTAAGCGCAACTCCTGTCGCTAGGAAGCGGCCGATTCTTTGTTTAGGGTTTCTTAGTAATAAAGACATAAATATCCTCCTGTTAAATTTTCCTACCCTAGCGGTAGACGACTATCGAATGCGAATAACTACAGCCAATGTATACTGGTACTGTTGAAAGAATTGCTAAGTACACACAGGATAGAGACGATTATAGACTTTTCGCCTCGTCAACTGGTGTTGACAGAATTACTAAATACACGTTGTATACGGTATAGAGACTATTCTAGACTTTTCGCCTCGTCAACTTAGGAATCCCTTTGATAGTTGCATGGCGAATATACAGACAAACAGACAGTAGAGATCTCAGGGAAATTGGGACAATGTCTATTGAATTAAACACGATTTTCGATCGTCGGTCGTTGTCAGCGTACCGGCCAATTAGGGGTTGCAGTATCCACTGCGGTGCCAGGAGTTGGTGGCCTTTGTCCATTTGCACGCGCCGGGGTCGGCGCTGTGGCGACACAGTCGTGGGTGAATCCTTATCTCGGCCTTGATGGCCTTGACCTTATGGAAAAAGGAATGAGCGCTCAGGAGGTTTGTGACAAGCTCTTAGCTGAAGATCCTGGCAGAGGTGTCCGCCAAATCGGCTACGTTGATGCCCAAGGGAATAGTGCCGCCTATACCGGTAAATCGTGTGCCGACTGGAATGGGCATCTCACCGGTTCGAATTTCTCTGCTCAGGGCAATATGCTTATAGGTGGAGAAACGATTCAGGCAATGGCCGACACTTTTCACAATTCCAATGGACTGAATCTTGTTGAACGCTTGATTGGTGCACTCGAGTCTGGTCAAGCGCCCGGCGGGGACGCCCGTGGCAAGCAATCGGCTGCGGTATTAGTTGCACACATCGAACGTTATCCGTTGGTGGATCTGCGGGTCGATGAGCATCGTCATCCGGTTGCAGAGTTGAGACGAATCTACGAGGTGGCGAAACATCAAATTTTGCCATTCGTCGCGCAGGCGCCTAGTCGGGATAATCCGCTTGGCGAATTTAGTGATGAGATGAGACATGGTCTGAGTATTTCACCTGCTAGCCGTCCGGGAGGGAGCAATTAGCATGTTGACCAGAAAAGACCAGACTAGATGAACACAAGTAAATCCCGTTTGCATAATCAGCCAGGCCAAACGCCAGTTCTTCGTATTGAAGACCTCAGTGTTGAGTTCTCAGGAGCCCGTGGAATAGCTAGGGTTGTTGACTCGATAAATATCGAGGTGGGACCCGGAGAAATTGTTGGATTAATCGGAGAGTCCGGGAGTGGCAAAACGATGACAGCGCTCTCCGTTCTTGGCCTTTTGCCGAAACAAGCCAAAGTGGCTACAGGCAAAATTTCTCTTGGGGGCGAAGTTCTAACTGGAAAGTCGGAGCGGGAGATGCGTCGAATTCGAGGGGACCGCGTGGCTCTGGTCCCGCAGGATGCCTTACGCGCTTTAAATCCTGTCCGCCGCGTGGGTAGCCAGGTCGGTGAACCTTTTGAGCTACACCGAGGCTTAGGACGAAATGAAGCCAGAATCAAAGCTATTGCGAGCATGGAATCTGTGCATCTCCCTCAACCAGAGGAGCGCGCAAATGAATATCCACATCAATTCTCTGGCGGCATGCAACAGCGCGCGATGATCGCGATGGGGTTAGCTCTTGAGCCTCAATTGTTAATTGCAGATGAACCGACAACAGCTTTGGATGTCACAGTACAGGCACGAGTTCTAAGTTTATTGCGTGAGATCCGAGATCACCAAGGCACTTCAATCCTCTTTATCACTCATGATCTTGGCATCATCGCTGAACTCTGCGATTGGGTATATGTCATTTACGCTGGAGCTATCCTTGAGCAAGCCGAAGTAAAGCAATTGTTTGCGGATCCCCGTCATCCTTATACCAAAGCTTTGCTTCGTGCTACGCCTACTGCCCGAACTGTTCAAGAAGACTTGCTTTCAATTCCTGGCCAGATCCCTTCCCCTTTTCAGCTACCTGAAGGGTGTCGATTCGCTGATCGGTGTGAACATAGATTTAAACAATGTGACCTTGCCCCACTGCTCGTAGAGACTGACGATGGGCATAGCACTCGCTGCTGGCTCTTCGAAGAAAGTAATGGCTGAGTCGGTAATCCATTGCGAAGAGCTGTCAAAGCAGTTTGACACGGGGAACTTTTGGGCACGTAAGGATAGCGTATTAGCAGTAGCCGATGTTACCCTTGATGTGTTACCAGGTGAGACTCTTGGTATCGTCGGTGAATCTGGTTCAGGAAAGTCCACACTATTAAGAATGATGCTGCGCCTGATTCGCCCGACAAATGGTCGAGTGTTATTCGAAGGCGAAGATCTAAGACATTTTTCTGGAAACCGCTTACGAGGCTTGCGTCGACGAATGCAGCCTGTCTTCCAGGACCCTAAGTCGTCGTTTAATCCTCGTCTATCTGTAGGGGCCTCTCTATCCGCACCTCTTGAGGTACACAACATAGGGACACGTAAAGAGCAACTTTCTCGCGTATCTGACGTCCTCGAACTAGTTGGCCTTGATTCTCAATTTTCTAGCCGTTATCCACATCAACTTTCGGGCGGACAACTCCAGCGTGCTGCTATTGCACGGGCTATCATGTTGCGCCCAGCATTAATACTTGCAGATGAACCCACATCAGCGCTTGATGTGTCAGTTCAAGCGCAAATTCTTAATTTACTTAAACGCACTAAAAGTGAACTGGGACTGACTTGCGTTTTTGTCAGTCATAATCTAGGTGTTATTCGTTATGTGAGTGATCGCGTCGCTGTGATGTATCGTGGGCGAATTGTCGAGATAAACACGGCGCACGATATTTTTACGCGCCCACAGCATGAATATACGCGTGCTCTGCTCGCAGCAGTTCCAGGCGAAACAAAGACTTTCACAAATGTAGGGACAACTAAATGACTTCAGACCAAGACATCAGAAGCAAAGAGGTACGGGCTCGGTTGGTCTCGCTTGGACTCGACCCAGATGTGGTTGATCTTGAATGGATTGCCAATATGGAGTCCGATGTTGAGGCAGCTATCGACGCGTATAGGAAGGAGCCAGAATTTATAGAGGCTAAACCATTGTTTGAGCCAGAACAAAGTCTTGATAAAACTACGAGGGAAAATTGACATGCAGGTTCCAAAACTAAAGGGACTTATGCGGCAGATTAATGGTAATCCGAGTATGGCTGCAGAACTCGCTCGTCAAGCTGCAAATGAAATTCGACCAGATGGGGGAAAATGGAAATCTTTTATTTCTGTTACCGATGATCCACATCCGTCGGAATCCTTAGCGCTAGATTCCCTTTTAGGCTGCCTCTTTTCTGTGAAAGACAACATTGATGTTGCCGGGGCAATAACGACGTGTGGCTCCAATCTATTCGCTCACTCCCCTCCAGTGGTTAAAGATGCTTGGATCGTAGAAGCACTTAAGGCGGCAGGCGCAGTTTGCCTGGGAAAAAATAACATGCACGAGTTGGCATTGGGTGCCACAGGTATGAATCCCCGTTTTGGAACAACACGAAATCCCTGGGACTTTGACCGTGGCGTTGGAGGGTCGAGTGGAGGCTCTGCTCTAGCGGTTGCTCTTCGTCAGGTACATATCGCGTTTGGCACAGACAGCGGTGGATCCGTCAGAATTCCAGCTGCATGGTGTGGTGTTACCGGTTTCAAGCCAACGCCAGGTTCTCTGTCGCTCCAAGGAGTCGCAGGCGCTTGCCTAACACTTGATTGCTTGGGAATTTTCTCGACCGAAGTCGGAGATTTGATAACTATTTGGGATTCTCTTGACCTGCCAAAGGATTCCGGAACTGATAATCACTCGATTCGTTTGGGTTACCTCCAGGACGAGTCAATGGGCCCAGTGGATCCTCGTGTTTGGGAGCGATACCAGGAGTCAGTCGATAGCCTAAAAAGAGCTAATTTTGATCTCACTGGCGTCTCCATTGAGGGTTTCGAGACAGCCCCACATGTTGCCCTGAGTGTGGCGTATCCCGAGATCGCATCCACACATATGGAATTAATGCGCAGTAGCGCAAAACTCTACGACCCAGAAATTCTGGCTCTGCTCTATCTAGGTGAGCTCTGGTCTGGGCGCAACTATCTTGACGCGCAACGTGCGCGCAGTTTACTACGTCATAGATTCTGGAAAATTATTTCACCTTTTGATGTTGTACTTACACCTACTGTGGCTGCACAACCACCATTAATTGGACAGCCGGCGAAGGTAGAAGGAGACTCTAAAGGCACCGAGCTATCTACGTTGATGCGATTTACAGTTCCATTTAACGTCATCGGCTATCCGGCAATTTCGGTGCCGGCTGGCCTCGATAGGGATGGTTTGCCCGTAGGATTGCAGCTCATTGGCAGACCAAGCTCGGATAGGTCTTTACTAAAGATAGCACGTCAGGTCGAGGATGTTTTGGGAATTATGCCGTCGCCGTATGATGGATGCACAACTTGAATCACTAAATCTGAGGAGGATTTATAGAATGAAAACTCCATCATCGACAAAACTATGGGAATTGCGCTGGAATGGCGATGAAAAGCTTTATCGGGATAACACTCTGATAATTATCATTCGGGAGAACATTCTATGAAGGTTGCTGACCGTATGCACGGACTCCCACGCATCGGTTTAGACATAATGGGAGACCTGGCTGACGAGCTAGACATGTCTCAATCGCATAACCAAGCCTTTAGGTTGGAAAATGCCGACAGCGACATACCACCCCCAGAGATTGCCATTGAAACGAGCCGTGAGGCAATCGGTAAAGACGAATATAACAGCTGGTTGCCCTTAATTGGCCTGCGCGAATTACGCGCAGCTGTCGCCCGCCGTATTCAACTAGAGGACGGTCTGAACTATGATTGGTCGACCGAAGTAGCTATTACCAATGGTGTTCAGGAAGGATTGTTGTCGACGTTATTAGCGCTATTAAATCCAGGAGACGGTGTTATTACTCCCGAGCCAGCGTACTCTGGAATCATTAATCGAATTCGTCTAGCCCATGGTGTACCACAATTTGTGCAATTGCGTGAGGATCGCGGGTGGCGCCTTGATATCAATCAACTGCACAGCGCGGTAGACGACACTACAAAGGTAATCGTATTCAATGCGACCAACATGCCAACTGGCGTTACTTACACACGCGAAGAATTAGATGCAATCTCAGACATCGCCATAAATCGGGATCTTTGGGTCATATATGAGGCTCCTACCTCGCATCTTACATTTGATGTAGATCATGCCTTAAATATTGCCACCTGGCCGGGGATGCGGGAGCGAACGATAATCCTAGATGGCGTATCCAAGGACTTTAATATGGTTGCTTGGCGCATCGGTTGGGCAGTCGCGGACAAATCTGTTATGGAGCACATAGGTAAAGCTCATATGTATAACGGTACTCTAACCAGCGCGTTTGCTCAGGCCGGAGTGATAGCCCTACTGGAAGATCATGCTGGCGCTCAAGCCTACTCTCGAAATTCTGCCAATATACTTTCAGATCGGGGTCGCACTGCAGCGAAAGGACTGAATGCCATCCCTGGATTAAGTTGTGTACCTCCCGACGGCGGTTGGTGGTTTCTTGTCGATCACCGTGAAGTTGAGCCTGACGACTCAAAATTTGCTCACTACCTGCTTGAGGAAGCCAACGTTGCTGTTACTCCCATGGGCACTTGGGGCCCATCGACTGCCGTTGGACATGTCAGAGTTATCTTCTCTAATGAACCAGTGAAACGATTGTCAGAAGCCGTAGATCGGGTCGCTGCCGCTGTTGCTAAACTATAAAATGAACACCTCCCAGATAGGCCATACTTTGTTCACACTGATCCATTTTATTGGAGGAAGGGACATATGCATTTGAACACATTCACAATTGTCGGGCGTTGTGAGCGAACGGGCATGCTCGGCGTCGCAGTGTGCACCGCTGCGCCTGGTGTAGGTGGTTATTGTCCTTTCGCCCGTGCAAAAGTCGGAGCAGTTGCAACGATGTCTTGGGTTAATCCTTATATCGCTATCGATGGACTTGCTTTAATGGCGGAAGGCATGTCAGCCAAGGACACTCTTAACAAACTCATTAATGCTGATCCTGGACGGGCTGTGCGACAAGTTGGGATGGTAGACGCACAAGGTGGCAGTGCCGCCTTCACTGGAGAGGACTGCGGGAAATGGTGCGGCCATATCAATGGGGAAAATTTCTCGGCTCAGGGGAATATCCTCGTAGGCGAAGGTACTGTTATTGCGATGGCGGAGACTTTCCAGAATACCAAATCGCTTGATTTGCCGGAACGCTTGCTTCTATCGTTAGAAGCAGGAATGGCTCAGGGAGGCGATGCCAGAGGCAAACAATCAGCTGGGCTTTTGGTTCACTGGAAAGAGGAATTTCCTTACATCGATTTACGAGCAGATGAACACCGACATCCGGTTCCAGAACTACGCCGTATTTACCAAATTGCGCTACACCAGAGCATACCATTTGTTGCCGAGATGCCGACCAGAGAGAACCCGCTCGGCACCTTTAGCGAGGAGACCGAGGCCAGCATGAGCGTTGCCCCCGCCTATCGTCCGGGAGGTGGTGGTGGCGAGAGCGCGTAAGACCGATTATCCAGAGTTTTGGGGCGAACGGTAGGCGCTTGCAAGAGAGGGAATATATGAGAAAGGAGATTCCCGGAGCACAACCAGCCGACTTACGAAGTAAAGTCAGTCCCAAGGTGAAACAAGCAATCACCGCGCTCTACACGCCCAGGAACCCGCTTGCAAACGACAAGACCATCGGCGTCAAAGAAAACCTCAGTCGGTGATTGCCAAGGAGTCTCGGGCGTATGGATACGACCGGCCAGATCACCCTTTTGTACTTCGTCGCCAAGCTCCACTTTAGGCTCGAACAGGCCCACATCCCGAGCATACGTAAAGTAATCATAGCTCGGAGCATGCAGCATTCTCGTCGTGTTTTCTGCAGGGGGGGCTAGAGCATTCTTAAGCACCCCAATCTCGTGCAACACACGCGCCACGCCATTGAAACAAATCTCTAGACAGTCTGGTGTCACGGTGCCACTGCCACCCATTTCGGTGGCGAAACTGAGTGTATTCTGGCGAACTGCGCTGTCATTGCTGCTACCACCACCAGCGTGCTGGCCGGGGAAAAAAAAGCTGTAGGGCGCCCCGAACACCCGCATCAACTCCTGGATGCGATGGGTTCGCTCTTTATTTTCGTCAAACATAACCACAGCACTTGGCAAATAATGCAACGACGAACCGCCACTGTGTAGATCAAGCGCATAATCGGAGCGTTTCATCAATTCCGTTTCGATATAATGCGCGATCATCATCGTCAGTGAGCCGTTTGGATCGCCGGGGTAGACACGGTTCAGATTGAGTTCATCGATCGGCGAAGTACGAAGGCCGGCCTTGGCAGCCGGATAATTAGCCATGGGGAACAGGATCAATCGCCCTGCGATCATCTCGGTCTCAAGAGTTTGTACCAGCCGAGTGATGGTGACCTGCCCTTCGTATTCATCACCGTGCGTACCAGCCATCACGAGAACTGTTGGGCCATCCCCATTGTTAATACAGACAATCGGCAGGGGCAACCAACCATAAGCCGACCGGTGTACAGAGTGTGGCAGTCTAATGAAATCGCAGTGCTTACCTGGTGCGTCGAAATCGAACGGTGTCGTGAGTTTGGTCAGTGCATCAGTCATTGTAACAGCGCCTCGTCTTGAGATAGGGTTGGTAATATTGTCGTACGTAGGATGACGCCTAACTGAGATTTCTGCAACAAGAAGAAAAGAACCAAAGAACCAAAGAAGTTAGTTAAACCTGATGCTACAAACAAGATCCCGATTGACCGCTTCGAAAATAAGACACAACAAGCAGTATCTGGTTTTGATGTGACCAAAAACAAAATGAAGCAACGCATGTACTGCCATGAATACATACAAAAGAAAGCATGTAAATGCCCACATCGTGGTGAATGGACCTCTAGAGGACAATTGGTCAAACCTGATTGTTCTACTGGTTTAACTTGGATAGCAGTATTGATATTTGTGATATGGATGTTAGGCAAACTGGGTGGTTAGTTGATAAATAACTGTTAACCTAATCTCCTCACCAAATCCTCTGCTCTTAAATGCGTATAACGCATCAGCATCCTTGTATCTTTGTGCCCTGTAATCGTAGCCACCTCGACTGGATTTAATCCTTTCTCAAAGAAACGTGATGTCGCCTCATGACGTAGATCATGGAAGTGCAAATCATCTATCTTTACCTTGCGACATAACTTCAAGAATGCACCCGATACACCTCTTGCGGTATAGGTAAAAAGAGGTGTGTCTGTGAGTGCAAATACCTTTCCAGAATGCCTCTGAGAGGCTCTCATTTGTTCTCTAAGAGAAGCTATCGCTGCACTTGAAAGTGGGACTGTTCGAGGTTCATTCGTCTTTGTAGAAGGAATGAGAAGCACTGATTTTGAGTAGTTGATATGGCTTTTTTTGATACTCAGAATCTCTCC
>Ga0114993_10005159_pt1 | contig 12702 bp, 12 predicted proteins | sample ArcticOcean_MG_C_FD_87042 | JGI IMG/M metagenome (GOLD analysis project Ga0114993, IMG submission 87042) | Marine microbial communities from western Arctic Ocean - ArcticOcean_MG_CB2_150 | ecosystem: Environmental > Aquatic > Marine > Oceanic | place: Arctic Ocean: Canada Basin | collected...
AGATTACAAATATGCTCATGATTATCCAGAGAATTTTGTTCAAATGGATAATTTGCCAGATAAAGTTAAAGATAAAAAATATTATCTTCCTACTAATCAAGGTTTTGAACTAAAGATCTCTGAAAGATTAAAAAAACTTTGGGGTAATAAGTATCTGGAAAAATAAATCAAATCGATTTATAATGCTTTTTCATTATGTCAGATAATGAATTAAGTGCAAAATAAATGTCTTCTGATGATATATCTGAATGAGTTACAAATCTCCATTTTTTATCTGGTTTTCCACCTTTAATACCAATTTTGTTTAATTCATCAGATATTATTTTTGGATCAGGTACTAATAAGTCAAAAAAAACTAAGTTTGTTGGAAGTTTTTCTGGATCTATATTTATTCCTGCTATTTCCTTTAAACCTTTAGCTAATATTTGTGCATTTGTGTGGTCTTCTTTTAATCTATATATCATACTATTTAATGCAATTATTCCAGAAGCAGCTACTATTCCTAACTGTCTCATTCCGCCACCTAATGTTCTTCTCCAATATCGAGCTTTAGAAATAAATTCTTTATTTCCACATATAATTGAACCTATTGGGCAACTTAACCCTTTAGAAAGGCAAAATGTTATACTGTCAGCTGAAGAAGCTAGTTTTGATACAGGTATATCTAGATATACGGATGCATTAAATATTCTAGCCCCATCTATATGAAGCTTAATATTATTATCATTTGCTAATTTAGCTATATTTTCAGTATATTCTTTACTTAAAACTGCACCACCACATGCATTTTGAGTATTTTCAATTGATACCATTGAAGTACTTGGATAATTAATGCTTTGAGAAGGTCTAATTGCACTAATTATTTGATCAGGTTCTAATTCTCCAATTTCATTATTAGGTATAACATGTATAGAGACTCCTCCAAGAGTAGAAGCTCCACTATTTTCTGCTTTATATATATGTGATTTGTTACCAATTATTATTTCATCACCTCTTTGTGAATGGGTTAATATGGAAACTAAATTACCCATTGTGCCACTACTAACTAAAAGAGCATCTTCTTTACCGAGTAATTTTGCAGCTAAACTTTCTAATTCATTTACAGTTGGATCTTCATGTAGCATATCGTCTCCAACTTTAGCAGAGTAAATTGCTTCTCTCATAGCTTGAGTAGGATGTGTAGAGGTATCACTTCTGAAATCTATTTTTTGCATTTTATTCCTTATTAGTATTAAACTTTTCAATAATAATATTATAAATTATTTATTTGATAATATATTACCAGATAAATTTGTAAAACAACTGATTATTAGGTTATATTAAAAATAAGCAAAAAAAATAAAAACTAACAGGAGAATTTTTTGGAAAATAAAGATGAAAATTATCGAATAGAAAGAGATTCTATAGGTGAATTTAAAGTTCCTAGTGACGCATTATATGGCGCTCAAACTATGAGAGCTATTTTGAATTTCCCTATAAGTGATTTGAAATTTCCAAAAAGTTTTATTAGAGGACTTGCTGAAATCAAATTAGCAGCAGCTCAAGTTAATGTTGATTTACGTTTATTAGAACCTGAAATTGGAGAGATTATTGTTGAAGTGTGTAAAGAAGTAATCAATGGAGATTTTGATGATCAATTTCTTGTAGATATTTTTCAAACAGGATCAGGTACTTCGACAAATATGAATTTTAATGAAGTGATTTCAAATAGAGCTATTCAAAAACTTGGAGGTGAAATTGGATCAAAAATTCCAGTCCACCCAAATGATCATGTTAATTTAGGGCAATCTTCAAATGATGTCATTCCATCAGCAATGCACATTTCAGCATTACTTGGTATTCAAAACGAATTAATCAATGTATTAGAAAAATTCCGAGATGAATTAAATAATAAAGCACAGGATTTCATGCCTATTGTAAAAACTGGAAGGACTCATCTCCAAGATGCAACTCCAATTAAACTAGGTCAAGAATTTGAAGGCTATGCCGGTCAAATAGATCGAAGAATAGATAAATTATTTGAAATTGTTACTCAACTATCTGAATTAGCAATAGGAGGAACAGCAGTTGGTACCGGGATAAATACTCATCCTGATTTTGCAAGACAAGTATGTAATCGACTATCAGAATCATTAGGATTTCCTGTATATGAAACAACTAACCATTTCCAAGCCCAAAGTACTTTAGATACTATAGTTGAATGTAGTGGAGCTTTAAAAACTTTAGCTGTTAGTCTAATGAAAATTGCAAATGATATAAGATGGTTAGGATCCGGTCCTAGAGCAGGATTTGGAGAAATTGAAATACCTGCAGTCCAACCTGGTAGTTCTATAATGCCAGGAAAAGTTAATCCCGTTATACCTGAATCAGTCTGTCAAGTCTGTGCCCAAGTTATAGGAAATGATTCTACAATTACTATTGCCGGTCAGTCAGGTAATTTTGAAATAAATGTAATGATGCCAGTAGCTGCATATAATTTGTTGCAATCAATAGATATTTTGTCCAAATCTGTTAATAATTTTAATGAACAATGTATTAAGGGTTTAAAAGCGACATCAAAAGGTCCATCTACTGTAGAACAAGGGCTATCAATTGTTACAACACTTGTACCTCATATTGGATATGATGCTTCAGCTAGTATTGCTAAAGAAGCGCAAGCCTTAGGTAAAACTGTTAAAGAAATCGCATTGGATAAAACAGATTTTTCTGCAGAAGAATTAGATGTTATTCTTGATCCAGAAAAAATGACTCAACCTTCAGATAAATTATAAATCATCATTATTTAAATACTAGTTAATCTATTCTAAATCTTCTAAATCTAAAAAATAAATATATCATTAGGCACAGTTTTATTTTTTCAACATTTCATTTGCTTTTAGTTCCGCTTCTTGTTTATTTTGGATATTACCATCTAGCTTTTCATATAAGAGGTTATTCATAATATCTTTTATTATTGGACCTGGCTTAGCACCGAGTGATATTATTTCTGAACCATTTAAAGGACTAACAGTATTTTTTAATTTGTTAATATAAAGATCTATTTTTTTAGAGTCGTTATTTTCAGTAAAATAACGATTTATTATTATTGACTCATTTTTATATTTAGATAGATATTTATATATCTGGCTATTCTTTAAGTTGTCCATTTTAATTCTTTGTATAAAATGTTTAATTTCATGTGTATCTATTAAAGTTTTTATATATGTAGAATCTAAGCATAATTTTTTTGCAAAATTAATAATATTTTTTTTATTTAAATTGTACGTGAATATGCCTATTAATAATAAATCATCTATGTATTCAGTTTTGAATTGAAATTTTTCAAATATCTGTTTAGTTTTTGTATTTATATATATATTAGGTTGAATTATATCGAGTATTTTTAATGTATCTAAATAGATTAAAATTTCCGTCCTAGATTCTTCTCTTAGGATTTTTAATAATTCACTTTTAATACGAAATCCCGTAATAGTATTAATATCAAATTTAAACTCATGTATTTTAGATAACGTTTGATTTTCAATATTGAAATTTAATCTAATAGAATATCTAATTGCTCTTAAAATTCTGGTTGGATCATCTGAAAAACTATTGTCGTGAATAAACTTGATTAATTTATTATTTATATCATTCATCCCATTGAATGGATCAATTATTTCTCCGAAATTTGAAGGATTTAGAGATAAGGCCATTGAATTCATAGTGAAATCTCTTCTGTAAAGATCATCAAGTATAGAGCATTTACTTATGATTTCGGGTAAAGATCCTGGAGTTGAATATATTTCTTTTCTTGCTTCTGTTATATCTATAACAATGTTGTCTATTTTTAGTTTATAAGTAAAAAATTGTGATTTGAATATTATTTCACCACCTAAATGACAAGCAAGGTTTTGAACTAATTTCAAGTCTCCATTTACTAAAGTTAAGTCAATGTCATTTGGCGCATTATTTAATATAATATCCCTTAAAGATCCTCCAACAAGAAATAAATTTGTGGAATTGTTATTTGCAAAAGTACCACATTTAATGAGTAAATTAAATATTTTTTCTGGCAAATATTGTTTTAAAGATTCAGATATATTTATTTTTGAATTATTCATATTTATTTTGGTTGTTTTTAATAATTACAAATTTTTGTAATTTGATTATAATTGAATTAAATTATATATTATGGATTTAAAAGTTATATAATGTTAAATATTTTTAAATTTTGTTATCAATGTGCTAACCCACTCTCTTACAATAAGGTAAATAGTAATTGTATTCCTTATTGTTACAATTGTGAAAAGTATTTTTATTCTGATCCAAAATTAGTAGTAGTTGTATTAGTGGAACATAATAATAAGTTGGTACTGATTAAGCGTTCTTTTGAACCTGCTTTGGGCAAATGGTCTTTTCCTTCTGGTTATGTTAATAAAGATGAAAAAGTAGAAAAAGCTGCAATTAGAGAAGTTAAAGAAGAAACAGGGTTAGATATTAATATAAAAAAATTTATAGGTTTATATTCATCTGATGAAAATCCAATAGTAATAGCAGCATATTCAGCAATTTCGCTTGCAGGAACGCTATATTCAGGTTATGAAACAGATGATGTTAAGTTAATAGAGATAGATAAATTATTTGATTTTCCATTTGAATTTGATCAGGAAATCTATAATGATTATTTGAAAATAAAAAAAAATATTCAGTAAAATATATATTACATTTGATATACTAATTAAATAAGGTGTTTTATGACGCAAGATATCTATCTGACTCAATTAGCAAATTCTGGTGGGTGAGCCTCTAAGTATAGTCAAAATGACTTGATGCAGGTTCTGCGTCAAATTAAAAATGAATTTGACGAAAATTTACTAGTAGGTAATTCTTCATTTGATGATGCTTCAATATATAAATTAAGTGATGATATTGCTATAGTAACCTCTGTAGATTTTTTTCCTCCTATTGTTGATGACCCATATAATTATGGGCAAATTGCTGCAGCAAACTCTTTTAGTGACATATATGCTATGGGAGCTACTCCAATAACTGCGTTAAATATTGTGGGTTTCCCAAACGATCTTTCTAAAAATATACTCGTAGAAATATTACGTGGTGGTAATGATAAAGCAAAAGAAGCTGGTATTGTAATTTCTGGTGGACATACAATAAAAGATAAAGAGCCTAAATATGGCTTAAGTGTAACAGGGATTATTAAGCCAGGAGATCAAATTACAAATTCTAACTCAAAAATAAAAGATGATATTATTTTAACTAAACCTATAGGTACTGGTATTATTACATCTGCTAATATGAATAACTCTATTGATCAATCTATATTATCGTCAGCTATAGATTCAATGAAAAAATTGAATAAAGATGCTTCTATAATAATGAAACATATAGGAGTTAATGCATGTACAGATATTACAGGTTTTGGATTGTTAGGTCATTTATATAATTTATGTAAATCAAGTAAGGTTAGTGCTGAAATTAATTTTAAGTCTGTGCCAGTTTTAGATGGTGTTTTTGATTTGATTCCTTCGAATGATTTTCCAGGTGGTAGTCACACTAATTTTGAGTTTCTAAATAATTTTGTTAAATGGGATAATAAGATGAATGATGAAAATAAATTGCTTTTATGTGATGCTCAAACTTCTGGAGGATTAATGATTACTTTACCTAAATCAAAATCTAAGGATTTAATTAATAGTTTGAATAGTTCTGGTATATCTCAGGCTGCTATTATTGGTGAAATTACTGATTTGAGGAATGATGGAAAAAGTATATCAATTAAAGGTTAATGTATAAATGTTTGTAGAACATATAATTAAAATTTTGAATAAATGTTTATCAGATTTAAAACAAGATGACTTATCTATTGAATTTGAAATAAATAAATCTTTAATAGAAAAGCCACAAAAATCTATACATGGGGATTATGCATGTACTATAGCGATGAAGTTTGCTCATAAATTAAATTTAAAACCTATGGATTTTGCCAATAGGATTGTTGATAAAATTAATAATAATGATGAAATCATTGATAAATCGTGGGTACAACCACCAGGTTTTATTAATTTTTCAATTAAAAATTCAGTATTAATTAACCAAATAAATAACGTTATTAAATTAGGAAAAAAATTCGGTGATTTTACAAAGGTTTCTACTGAAAAAATTCAAATAGAATTTGTAAGTGTTAATCCTACTGGACCTTTACACGTTGGTCATGCAAGAGGTGCAGTTATTGGTAGCACTTTAGCTAATGTTTTAGAATCTGCTGGATATATAGTTGAAAGAGAATATTATATTAATGATGATGGTAGACAAATTAAATTATTCAATGATAGTTTGTTCGCACGTTTTCTTGAATTATTAGGAAAAGAAAATACATTTCCACTAGATGGTTATGTAGGATCTTATGTAATAGATATTGCAAAACAATTTATTACGAATAATAATCAAAACTCTGAAGTATTTAATAATTCAGATATATATACTATATTATCTGAATTTGGGATGAATTACATACTAGGTTCCATTAAAGAAGATATGAAGCATTTAAAAGTAAATTATGATGTATGGTTTAGTGAAAAAACTCTTTATGAAACAGAAGATTTTAACGAAGCTATAGATCTTTTAAAAGCTAACGGCTCGTTAATAGAATCTGACGGAGCAATTTGGTTTGAAACTGAAAATAATGATAATAATAAAGTTGTAATCAGAAGTAATGGAGAACCTACTTATTTTGCTTCAGATATTGCATATCATTACAATAAATTTATTAAGCGTAAATTTTCTAGAGTAATTGATATATGGGGTGCAGATCATCAAGGTCAGATTCCTTTCATGAAATCTATGATAGAGAAATTTGGTATAGATAGAAACAATCTAAATTTATTAATTTATCAATTAGTTACTTTAAAAAGAGATGGGGAAATTGTTAGAATATCTAAACGAACTGGTGATTTAATTACATTTAAGGAATTACTTGAAGATGTTGGACCAGATGTTTGTCGATTCTTTTTTTTAACTAGATCTCCAGAAAGTCAAATGGAATTTGATATAGATTTAGCTAAAAAAGAATCTGAAGATAATCCTGTATATTATATTCAATATGCTTATGCAAGAATATGTAGCATTTTAAGGTTAGCTGATGAGAAAGGAATAGATTATTCTAATCCAAATTTGAATTTAATATCAGATGATTCAGAGCTAGATATGATTAGAAAAATGATTTCTTTACCAGATGTTATATTGAAAATATCTGAAACACTTGGACCTCATCATCTTCCACATTATGCTATGGAATTTGCCAATAGTTTTCATCTTTTTTATCAGAAATGCAGAGTGATTTCTGATGAAAATTTAGAGATTACTAAAGCTAGATTAAGATTAGTATTGTCAGCTAAAATTGTATTAGCAAAATATTTAACATTGATGGGATTAAATAAACCTGAAAAAATGTAGGTAAATCAGGAAATACTATGTTAGTATTTTGCAATTTCAAGACTCTAGGTTGCCTTCATTTTTATATTTAATTGCCCTTTTAGCGTATGAGTCAGAAGTGTGATTAATTAAATCAATAAATTTTTGATTAATCACACTTCTGATTTTACCAGGCACTCCCATGACTATAGAATTCTTTGGTATCGATTGTTTATCTGGTAAAACTGTACCTGAAGCTATTAAACTATCACTTCCAATAGTTACTCCGTCATTAATAGTAGAACCATTTCCTAGTAAAACTCTATTTCCAATTCTTGTTGCATGACACAAAACTTTATGCCCTATTACCACATTGTTACCTATTTCAACGTCATCATCTCCATGTAGTACAGAATTATCTTGTATGCATGTGTTTTTTCCGATTGTTATTTTCCCAGCATCTGCTCTAATTACTGCTCCGGGCCATACGCTTGAGCCAGCACCAATTTCTACATCTCCAATGACATATGCAAATTCACTTATAAATGCTGTTGGGTCTATATTAGGTGTTTTACCATCTAAGGATCTTATCATTTTCACTCCATTAAATTATTAAATTGCTTTTTATCCAGCTATATATTATATGCACTATTATAATTTTTAATTATTCATAAAAAACCTACTATAGATTTTTCTATACGATGTGACTTTTCAATTATGAAAACAGTTTTTTTATTTAATTTAGATATTTTTTCTCATATTTAATATTATTTTAGGTAAATTAACTTTAGATAATAATTTTTGAAAGTTTGCCCCTAAAATTTTTTCTCTTGATTCTATACTCAAATCTTCCCAAATTACCCATCCTAATTGTTGTCTTGGATCTCTCATAGGCTGATCAGTTCCAAATATAATCTTTTCATCTCCAATCAAATCACTCAAATATTTTATTGATCTATTTGGTACATTTGTAAATGTAATTTCAGCAAATATATTTTCTGTCGAGTTTATACATTCAGCTACTTCTTCGATATATTTATATGAAGCTGCTGAATGTGCGATAAGCCAGCTTACATTCGGGTATTTATTAGCTAGCCTTTTTATTGCATCTAATCCTCCAGTATGTGGTGATTCTAATGTATGCATTAGGGCATAAAGATTGTACTTATTTCCAAAGGCCCACCATTGATCAAATAATGGGTCTTCATATGAAAGACCCATTTCTACATATGGTTTCATACCCATAAACCCTTGTTTTAAATATCTTAATTCAATTTCATTTGATATTTCTTCTTTTGACATATGTGTAGGGTCAATAACTGCTACTCCAAAAACTTCTTCTTTGAAATTTGACATAGCTCTACTTACAATATTATTTCCATCAATTGCATCTGTACAAACTGGGCCATTCCAACTCATCATAGCTATTTGATCTATTCCACACCATCTGTTTATTTCTATTACTCCTTTTGCGTCTCCGTCATACATAATAGGGCCATTAGGCGATCCGTTTTGTCCTCCTTCATGCAAAATATGTGAATGAGCATCAATAATATGATAAGGGATAGGGGTACCTTTTCTTGCAAATTCAATCATTTTGTCGTCTCTAAGTTCATTTGTATTTAAGTCTTTTGGTTCTAACCCTTTTAATAGACGAGATAAGTTTTTACTGGCTATTTGTTCTTTAGATTTAGAACTTATTTGAGCATAATCTATATATGTTCTTGCAGCACCTGGTGATTTAGACGTCATACCAGTTCCAAATAAGAGTCTTTGGTCTCCAAAAAACTCAACATACTTCTCTATCCCTCTATTAATTTGATAATCAGAGAATTCTATATGAAGGTTTTTATGTAAACTCATTAATTTATGTATGTGTTGTTGTTGAAACCAATAATGATTTGTTAATAAAACAGGTAATGATTTATATCGATTAAGAAATTCATGAAAGAATGAGAATACATCATTAGCTCCCCATGCTTGATTATTTCTAATACTGCCAACTTCCATTAAAGTTAATATTTTATTATTTTGAAGAGTATCTAACGTTTCACCCATTAAATCTTCATGTAAAGAATAACTTCCAGGAACTAATCTAACTGCTCTAATTTTGTTTTCATTCATTGATTTAATCATGTCTTGAGATTTTGAAAAAAAACCTGGCTCTCCAAGTGGATCTATGCACCATGCACCAAATAATTTACCTGGATAATCATTTATTTCGTTTAATAATCTGATGTTTCCATACATAGATTCGTAATTTATTGCTAAAGCATGAGTTACTAATGCCCCAGAAATTTCAGCTAGTTCCATATCTTCAATTAAATGAGTAGTTGACCATCTTTCTTTGGGATGTTTATAAGGTCTTTGTCCTACTATTGAGTTGCAATCGAAGTATTTTATATTTTTCACTTAAATTTCCAACTTGGAGCGGGAGACGGGATTCGAACCCGCGACTTCCTGCTTGGGAAGCAGACACTCTACCTCTGAGTTACACCCGCATATATTTTTAAATTGTTTCCTGAATGAAATATTATAGTATTATATACTTTATGCTAATTCAAATTTAGATGAGGAATATATGAATGTTAATAATAAGCCTATTAAATTAGGGTTAATTGGTCTTGGTAATTGGGCTAAAGAAGCGTATTTGCCCATATTACTTGGTAGAGATGATGTAGAAATTTTGGCTGTTTCAGCTAGAACTGATAAAACTTTAGATACTGCAAGTAAAATTATTAATAAAGATATTAAATTATTTAATAATTATAAAGATTTGATTGATCAATCAGATATAGAAGCTGTTTTTATCGGAATACCACATACAGATAGTGCACAGGTTGTAATTGATTCTATTAAAAAGGATAAACATGTTTTTGTTGAGCCACCATTATATTTTGGTGATAAATATGATTATATAACCAATTTAGTTTCATCCAAAAATAAATCAATTCACATTGATGTAGAGTTAAATTTTTTACCCGTAATATTAAAATGTAAAGAAATAGTAGATTCTGGTAAGCTAGGTAAAATTTTAAGTTCTAAAATAGAACTTAAAGTTGATTGGAGTTCAGAATTAGATTTTAACATTGAGCAAATGAAAAATTATGTAATTGAACTTTCAACTTGGTATGTACCTGTAACAGACATGTTTACTTCTGCAGATATCGAATATGCGAAATATATAAATTTTAAAAATAATTTTGATATTGGTTCAATTGAAGTTAAATATAAAAATGGTTATATAGGTGAATGGAAATTCAATTTAAGAGAACATCCTGGAATGGATTTAACTTTCGAAATACTATTTACAGAAGGCTATTTGAAATGTGACTTATCTACTGGTGATTTAATATTAAGAGATAATAATGGAAATGAAACAACTGAACTTATTCCAGCAAAGCTACCTGTTTTTGCTTTTGCGGGTATGCAAGAAAGTGTAGATATGTTTTTAAATTCAATAAAAACAGGATCTAATACATTTGACTTGAATAGGTATAGGAATATTAAAGATATACACTCTGAATTGTATTCGTATTGCGGTCTAAATGAACCTATATAATCTGGCTAAAGCATTCTGAAGATCCTGACTTTTCAAAATCTTCAATTAAAGTTCTCATTTTATCTGGTACTACTTTAGATTTACCTGTTGATGCGTCATAATCAACATATATTAATTCTATAGAAGTCAAATGCTCTTTGGTACCAGCATTATATATCTCTATCTCTTGAGTAATACTAGTTTTACCTATTTTTGTTATTCTAGAAAAAATGTGTAATATGTCTTCAACTTTTGCAGATTTTTTGAATTCTATAGTTGCTTTAACAAGTGCAGTATCAAAATATTTCCGACTAGTATTATTGTATAGATTTACACCCAAATTCCTATAATATTCTGATACGGTTATTTCACCGTATTCAAGGTATTTAGCGTTAAATACTATTTCTTGTGGATCTACTTCTGCCCACCTAACTCTAATTTTAAAATTAAAATTAAATCCATTTAGCTTGAAAATTTCATTACCTACCTTGCATTATTTCTCCCCTAAAGATATACTCTCTCTCGTGAGTTTGCAACCGAATAAAAAATGTAAAATAATTCATAATTCGCAGATGGAAGTAGAAGTTTCATCTGGTAGTATGACACGTAAAGCTGGTATTTCTGAATCACTTGTTGGTGCAAAGAATATACACTTAGCTATTTCTACACTACCCCCTGGGGCTAGTGCTACTCCTCATTATCATGTTAACTGTGAGACAGGTATTTATATTATGAATGGAAATGGTAGGTTTTTAACTGGACCTAACCTAGATGAAGATAATAGAATAAAAGAAGGTGATTTTATTCATGTCCCTTCTGGAGCAGTTCATCAGCCTATTAACGATAGTGATTCAGAAGATTTAGTTATGGTAGTTGCTAGAAATACACCTACTGAAATAGTGATAGAATACGAAAAAGAATAATGTATGTGGGCCAGTAGCTCAGCTGGTTAGAGTGCAGTCCTGATAAGACTGAGGTCCCTGGTTCGAGTCCAGGCTGGCCCACCACCCATTTTTAGCTACGAATTTGGGTTTTCTACATGAATGAATGACTCGATTTGTATGGTCTGAAACACTAATTACACACTTTATTACACACTTTATCCTGAGATACGTGTTATTAGTATGGATAAATCGTATTGATAAAGAGGGGTTATTTACACCAGTATTTACACAGTTGTGGAATGACGTGCCAGATTTGTTTTACTGTCAACAGATTTTGAGTCATACCTCTGTACATGAGGATTAACTTCTTTTTCCTTGTTAACCCTTTCAAAGTCAAAATAATAATGCCTGAATGTTGTATCCACAGATTGCTGCCCTAAATATTCAGCTATCTTCATTGAATTCATATCCTGAACAACACATATTGCTGTGAAGTAGGACCTATACACATGGAAGTTTAAAGGTTCATTTTTCCATTGCGGATATTCTTCTTTAAATGCTTTTACAATCTTGTTGTGATGCTTCGTGACAAAATTCAAAGGCTTCATTAAAGTATTTTGTTTGGTTGTTGAATCCGTAGTAGTTAACCAGGTTCCAGTAGTTTCCGTTTGTTTAGTTTTAAATGTATAACTAGGAATACATTATTGACAATAATAGTTATACTAAAGATATATTAATGAACCATTTAAAATAAACTTATTTGTATATAGATTGTGGAGGTATAGGTAATGGAAGTTGGATTAATTAAGCAGTTTGAGAGATATTGCGAGACTAGAGATATACCGGAAATTTACAGGATATTAACTGACC
>Ga0114993_10005163_pt1 | contig 12697 bp, 9 predicted proteins | sample ArcticOcean_MG_C_FD_87042 | JGI IMG/M metagenome (GOLD analysis project Ga0114993, IMG submission 87042) | Marine microbial communities from western Arctic Ocean - ArcticOcean_MG_CB2_150 | ecosystem: Environmental > Aquatic > Marine > Oceanic | place: Arctic Ocean: Canada Basin | collected...
GGCATCGCCTTTACATACAGATTCGTACCAATGAGATCTGAGGACACCGCTTGGGTCATCCCCTCTTCAATGAAGTACTGGTCAGCTGCTGAAGCTACCTGTCTCAAGTTATTGGTAATTGTTGTGTCCTGCGAGGTTTGGCGGACTTTATTGAAAGCCGGTATCGCCATCGCTGCTAACAGCCCGATGATTACGACCACAATCATAATTTCTACAAGGGTAAATCCCTTATTAGTTTTTTTATTAATCATTATATTCTCCATGTGTTGATAGTCTTAACAATATTTATCCTTCAATTGATAGTATTAACAATATTTATCCTTCAATTATTTAAAGGATAGTGATAATTTACTATATGATTATTATTATGGCGATAAAAAAGAATTGGATTCGCCTCAATATACATTTTTTAATTAATTTTTTACAATTAATGAGCCCGTTTATGGGTAATCCCAACCCTGGAAAAGAGCGGTTAATAAAATCAATCTTTTGGCCCTCTCTCTCTAATTGTCATAAAGGTCAATCCGGCTCGGGCAACTTCATTACTTCTTTAAAAGTCAGGGGTGGTTTATCTGCTGCTTTTTTGGGGATTATCAAACTTGCGAGATAACCAACAATTAATGTTGCAGATATTCCAAGCGGCGATGGCCACACCCAGCTGAATTCGCTGAAAAAAGCGACATATATACTGGTGGTTAGACCAGCAAGTGCTCCTATGACCACGCCGATGCTATGTGATTTACTACTGAACATCCCCAATACAAAGATTCCGAAGAGTGGACCAAAAAAGGATCCGATAATTCTATTCGCTGCCGCGTATAACTCTCCCATGCGCCCTACATTACTTGCGACTAAGATCATGACGCCCCCTATACAAAGGGTCGCAATTCGTGAAACAAGGATTTGCTTTCGTTCTTCCTCCGCGGTGAGGTTTTCAGCGAGACGAACTTTCCCCAAGTATAGCCGGTTGTAATAATCTACAACGATAACCGAGGTTGTAGAATTAATAGCGGCATCAACGCTGGATAACGAAGCGGCAAAAATAGCTGCGATGACCAATCCCGTCAGACCAGCAGGAAAATGATTCGCCATAAAATAGGGTAGGATGTTATCATTCTGAATGCCTTGAGGGAATTCAGCATGTTGATAAAAAGCGAATAACGCCAATCCGACAAAGCCGAGAAAGACCATCCATACCGTATCCGAAACAGCATTGATAAGATAAGACTTTCTCGCTTCTTTTATGGAGCGCATCGCCTGGAAACGAAGAATGGCAATCTGGTCAGCGGTAAAAGCTGCGCATCGACCAATAGTCACCACGAGCACGACTCCCACTAATGTCAGCTCTTCGGTCAGATAAAGCCTGATTTTCTCAAACATTGATGCGCCCTGCATTTCGGGAATTTCGGCGATTAAATCAATTCTCCCCGACTCTTGAGCCAGCTTGTAAACTTCACTCACTCCACCCGGTGTATTGGAAATAATAAAATAAAGGGTGGCAAATAGACCGGCAAACATAACGAAAAATTGCGTCACATCCGTCCAGATAACAGCCTTCATCCCCCCCAGCATCGTGTAGATGGTGACCAGAGACCCCAAGAGGATGACCATCCAAAAGATATCCAATTGCCCCCCCGTCGCCGCTTTGACTGCGAGGCAGGGAACATACAAAGCGGCCCCCATCCAACCAATTCGCCAAAGAATGAAAATTCCCGAACCGACAACTCGCACCGCTAGATCGAAACGGAGTTCCAGATATTCGTAGGCAGAAAAAACGTCTAACCGTCGATACATAGGGATCGTAACTCTTGTCACCCAGGGATAAAGCGGTATCCAACTTATAAAAGACATGACTGTGATCATCCCAATCCCAAAAACGACTGCTGGCGTATTAATATAATCGAGTCCGCTGTTAAGCGCCGCCATCAATGATATACCGACACTTAACCAGCCCAGTTGCTTGCCGCTTTTAAAAAAGTCGTCGAGTGTTTTCTGTTGTCTGGAAAAATAGATCCCGATCGCCATAAGCGTACCGAGATAGACAAAGATGATCAGCCCATCTATTACACCAAATCCGCTGCTATTTAAACTGCTCAAAATTAGGTAACCTCTTACTATACGCAATTAATCGCGCTGAATTATAGGTTCTCAAAGATTCCCCTTACCAGCTCAATGAGCAAGGATTATCTCACCCGGCAGGAGTATTTCACTCAAAGCCCCGCAATCCCCCGCAGATTGGATAATTAAGATTAAATGATATTTATCGAAATCTCTAAGCTACCCTGCTTGACACGGGCAATTTTCTTAATTTATCTTTTTCGGTGCAGTAGATAAATTTGTATTTAAAGAATAAGGGAATCTAAATAATGAATAATTTTGAGTACACCGCGCCCAATAGCTTACGTAAGGCAATTTCCATACTTGCCGAAAAGAACGGAAATTCGCGAATCTTAGCTGGCGGCACCGATTTGATAGTGCAACTCAGGGGAAATCGATTTCAGGCCGAACGTGTCGTCGACGTGAAAAATATTCCGGAGCTGAACGAACTTTCTTACGGGTCAAAAAGAGGCCTCACGATAGGCGCAGCCGTGCCCTGTCACCGGATATATCAGGATGCTGATTGCGTTAACCGTTATCCCGGTTTGATAGACTCCGCAGCCATAATCGGCGGTATCCAAATCCAGGGAAGAGCCAGTTTTGGGGGAAATGTCTGCAATTCATCGCCGAGCGCAGATACCATTCCTGTTCTCATTGCTTACGGGAGTAAGTGTGAAATTGCGGGCCCCAATGGAAAACGTCGGGTGCCGATTGAAGATTTCTGTACCGCGCCGGGGCAGAACGTATTGCAACCCGGTGAACTACTGGTCTCCATTCGGATTCCAACCATTAAAAATGCTTCCGGAGCACATTACTTACGTTTTATACCGCGAAATGAAATGGATATCGCGGTAGTGGGTGCTGGAGCCTATGTTGAGCTTGGCAATCGTAAGAAGACATTTAAAAAGGTTCGAATAGGACTGGCAGCGGTAGCTCCTACCCCTCTTTTCGCACGTGAAGCCAGTGAGCTGATCGTCGGACGCGAAGTGAACGACGATACGATAGAAGCAGCAGCAGAAGCGGCTAAAGCTAGTGCTAAACCCATTTCGGACATGCGCGGGACAGCGGAATTTCGAACTCATTTGATCGGCATTATGACCAAGCGCGCGTTACAAGGGGCGGTTAAAAGGGCGCGTGGTGAATTCGTCCCCAATGCTGTTCAGGAAAACTAATCTTTATAAAGCTTTAAAACTAACTCAATCGAAAGTCTAATCTGATGAATAAAGTTCACGTTCAATCGAAGTTAAATGGCGAGAATATTGAATTTCTCTGCGAACCACGGCAAAGCTTACTCGAAGTACTGCGCGAGGACCTAGGTTTTACCGGGAGTAAGGAAGGCTGCAACGACGGAAATTGCGGCGCCTGTAGTGTAATCTTGAATGGCACCCTCGTGGATTCCTGCCTCGTTTTGGCGGTTGAAATTCAAGGGAAAGAAATTACTACGGTCGAGGGTCTGGCCACCCCAGATGGCTTGCATCCCCTGCAACAAAAGTTTCTCGAAAACGCGAGTCTACAATGCGGGATCTGCACACCTGGATTTCTCGTAGCCGCTAAAGCTTTGCTCGATCACAACCCGAATCCGACCGAGCATGAAATACGTCATTGGCTGGCCGGTAATCTATGCCGATGCACCGGATATGATAAGATCATCCGTGCCGTTCAAGAGGCCAGCGCAGTTATGAGTAAAAGTGCCTGAAATTTTGTAAACCTGGAATAAGGAGATAAGCAGATGTCTGACAACTCAGAAAATGGAAAATATAAAGTAATCGGGACACGGCCGATCCGACACGACGGTGCGGAAAAAGTTATTGGTAAAGCCATCTACGGAGCCGATGTCCGAATGTCCGGCATGCTGTATGGGCAGGTCATTCGCAGCCCACATGCCCACGCGCGCATTAAATCCATTGATACGAGCAAGGCTGAAGCACTCGAAGGGGTCCGGGCTGTGGTTACGTCCAAAGATCTACCCAAAACCAATGAAGACGACATGATCGATTTGGGCGAGGGGATGACCCGATTAAAATATATTCGCGATAACATACTCGCCAGTGACAAAGTGCTTTACCGAGGACATGCTGTCGCCGGTGTGGCTGCGATCAATCAGCAAACCGCTGAAGAAGCACTCTCGCTAATCGAGGTTGAATACGAGGTCTTACCAGCTGTAGTCAATGTAATCGATGCGATGAAGGACGATGCTCCGTTACTTCATGACACCCTTACGACAGATGAAATGGGTGAGCAGACAGATAAAAAAAGCAATATTGCCGCCCACCTCCAACATAAGCTGGGTGACCCGGAGAAAGGTTTTAAAGAAGCCGATATTGTAATCGAGCACGAATTCCACACCGCCACCGTCCACCAGGGTTATATCGAACCCCACAACGGCACGGCGATATGGAATCCCGACGGACAACTCACGATCTGGACCAGCACCCAGGGTGCATTTGTCGTGCAAAAGCAAGTTGCCGCGGTCCTCGATCATCCCATTTCCAAAGTAAAGGTAGTTCCTACGGAGATTGGCGGCGGATTTGGTGGTAAGATACCTATATATTTAGAACCAGTCGCAGCTTTACTCTCTCGTAAAACCGGCCATCCGGTAAAATTGCTGATGACCCGTGCCGGTGTATTCGAAGGCACAGGTCCTACGCCTGGTTCTTATGTCCGCCTGAAATTAGGAGCGGATAAATCCGGCAAGTTAGTCGCTGGTGATTGCTACCTCGCATTTGAAGCGGGCGGATACCCGGGTTCACCCATGTTCTGTGGGTGTATGTGCATATTTGCCTGTTACGAGGTTCCTAACGCTATCGTTAATGGCTATGATGTCGTCGTTAATAAGCCAAAGTCAGCCCCCTACCGGGCACCAGGTTCGACCCAGGTGGCCTTTGCGATCGAGACGATGCTCGATGAAATTGCCGAAAAGCTGGGGATGGATTCATTTGATATCCGCCTTCTGAATGCCGCGAAAGAGGGAACACGTCGCGTTGATGATCTCGTCTACCCGCGTATCGGCTGTGTGGAGACGATGGAAGCGGGGAAAGCCTCTGACCATTATAACACACCTTTAGAAGGGCCCTACCGTGGGCGCGGAGTAGCTACCGGGTACTGGTTTAATATCGGGTTTAAATCCTGTGTAACAGCCAGTGTTAATGAAGATGGTACCGTCAACTTGATGGAAGGATCGACAGACATTGGGGGCAGCCGCACCTCGATCGCGATGCAATTCGCAGAAGTGCTCGCATTACCCGTTGAAGACGTTAACCCCCGCGTTGGAGATACGGGAGAAATTGGTTATAATGATGTCACCGGGGGCAGCCGCACGACTTATGCTACGGGTTATGCAGCCTATAATGCCGCTCAAGATGTAAAAGCGCAAATGATCGAAATTGCCGCCAGGCACTGGGAGCTATCGGCTGATGACGTTGAATTTACCGATGAAGTTTTTAAGAGCAAAAAAGATTCCTCCAAGAAACTTAATTTTAAGGAATTGGCAAAAATAGGCAGTGCCGATGACAGTCCGGTGATTGGTAAAGGCTCGGTCAATCTGGGTTTTCATATTGGTGGTTCATTCGCGACGAACATTGTCGATGTAGAGGTGGATCCGGAGACAGGCAAAGTAACAATTCTTCGTTTCACCGCTATCCAGGACGCCGGTAAAGCCATACACCCCAGTTACGTGGAGGGCCAGATGCAAGGAGGTTCGGTCCAGGGTATCGGATGGGCTTTGAATGAAGAGTACTTCTACAATGCGGATGGTAAAATGGAAAATTCTACTTTCCTCGATTATCGCATTCCCACTGCGCTGGATCTACCGATGATAGAAACTATCATCGTAGAGGTTCCCAATCCGACTCATCCCTTTGGTGTGCGCGGTGTGGGTGAAGCTAATATAGCACCGCCTCCAGCTGCGATTACCAATGCGATTTACAATGCCATCGGCGTACGCTTCCGCGAATTACCGATGCGACCAGACCGGATCATCGCCGCTCTTGCCGCAAAACGGGAATCCGAACCGCTGGAAGCAGTAGCGGGATCTTAATTTGTGCCGAGGGTTTCGATACCTCCGCTCATGCAGAAGCTGACCAACGGAACTTCCGTGGTCATGGTGGAGGGGAAAACTGTACGTGAAGTTATTGATAACCTGGATAAGCAGTTTCCGGGTATTAAGGATAGGCTGTGTGAAAATGACCGCATCCGGCCCAATTTTGCCGTGGCTGTAAACAGTGAAATTATAACCGTCGGCCTGCGAAAACAGGTTGAACCCGATAGCGAAGTACATTTCCTCCCCGCCGTCAGCGGGGGCTGAGGTAAGAATCTAGCAACCCTATTTTTTTTGGTGGAACGTGCTGTCCCCAGCGCGTTTTTGTAAATATTAAAGAAGCGCGCTAGGGAACCTACCGTCGCCAAGGCTATTGCGGTCAGGCAGCCCACTCCACCTTTCTAAATTTTTTTTGTGCCTTTGGAAGATGTCGCCTGCAGCTCGGTAGTGGCGATTTTTTTCCTATTTCTCCAGATCTTTAATCTTCGCTCTCAACCCATCGCGCTCGATTAAGCAATTTTGCAGGCGATAGGCCGCCTCATGCAAAACCTGAAGGCGACTCCAACTCTCCCAGGATCCGGTGACTGTATTCTGCTGCATTTTTTTCCTCAATTTCTCGGATATCTCTACCTTTTCATCGAGGGGTGGTGAGACATCGACTTGTAGGGGAGTGAAATCAGATTTATCTAGTACACTTTCTACGGCCTCAGTAACGAACTGTAACGGGATATCCTTTACACAGGCGCGATAATCAAATTGGCAGAACCACTGGCAGCTCCGGCAGGGTATAGCGCTGTGCACAACTTTAACCTTACCTCGCTGCGGGAAGAAGCGCGCTTCTTGTCCAGCACCATATATGGCAACAGTTGGCCGGTTTAAAGCCGCCGCCAAGTGCGCGTAAGCGGTATCATTACAGATGATGAGTGACGCCTTCTCCATCAGGCCGCTTAGGGTAGGTAAATCCTGCGCTGATAATTGCTGGTGCTCCGATTGAATCTCTTCTGGGAAATTTTTAAATGTGGTCCCATCATCCGGTCCTTCAATCCACACCAGCCGAAACCCTTTCCCTCTTAACACCTCACCCAACTGAAGAAAATTTTCGATCGGCCACGCGCGCTTGAGATTCTCTCCCACACCGGGTGCGATAAGGGCCACTTTTTCATCGTCAGCATCTGTTGCCGACTTTACGTCGAGTTTAATCTCTGGTGACAAGTCACCTTTTTCTTTCAAAAGAAGAGCAAACAAACGAGCCATTTGCGTATATTCCGATTCTTCAAGGGACGAGGAAATTTCCTCTGTAAAGTAGGGTTCCTCAACCTCAAGCATTTGCGCCACATGGTCGGTAAACAGTTGATAAGTTGCATTTTTTTTGAAGCCAACACACTCTGGGGCTCCACTCAAAGCGACCGTCAAGTCGCTAAACCAGCTGCGGTTCACCATCGGTGAAATCGCCACATCCCATGAAACAGCTTCGATCAGTGTCTTCCACCAGAGCACACGATCGGTAGTATCTTCGCCCCAGTCATTGAGCGGATTGAGAGGATAGGAGAGAAAATAAATATGGCCCAAAGGTAGAAGGCTCAACCGCCGCGCCTCCACGACGGGATCGTCCTGGAGATTAAGTTTAAAGCAGCTCGCCTCGGGGATGAGATCGGCTACGACTTCCATCCCCGCGCGGACATGCCAGATGATTCGTGATTCCGGGAATGCTTCCAGCAGTTGCTGCACATAACCCGCGGCGATTAGTTGATCACCCAATGAGTCCGGTTTTGAAATTAAAATATTCATGACAGCCGACCAATCTCTTGCTAGCCCACTCTCTATTTTATAGCAAGATTAACCACGGTTGAAAAGAGCAGGAAGAAAAATTTAAGGTACTATTGTGTTCCACGTGAAACAATAGCAGTACAAACATCGACCGAAGATTGACCGCTTCCCATACATGAGAAGATCTGCTATAGAATTGCCTATTCAACTATAACTACTCGTGCTTAAAATCACTACGCATCCCCAGTTAAAACCAGACCCCATCCGCGGTCATGATTTTTTAAAATGAATTGGTCGGTCATCATTCCCATGGGAAGGCCCGAACGGGCGGGAATCACACTGCGTTCACTGGCAGAACAGGATTTCTTTCCCCCGTCCTGGGAAATACTCCTCGTCGGAGTGAAAGCGCAAGCGGTCGCCGAAAAATTTGCTGAGCTGCCGATCGTTGCCCTTCCACTTGAGAAAAATGAGCTGCCACCGAAGACACGGCTCATCGGTTCCGACCGGGCAAAAGCGGAATGGTTTATTTTCGTTGATGACGACATGGAACTCGCCCCCGATTTTTTTAAGCGCTTGCACGCAATTATTAATACCGGAGCTGACGGTGGTAAAGTTCCCGACGCGATTGGCGCGAAGCTACCGGGGGTGAAAAACAATTTCAGCGATCGACTGACTAACCTTTCAAATTTCTGGTCGCAACAAGGAGACCGACCCGGACCCAGGCCCTGGCTCTACAGCGCGGCGATTGCCATCCGCGCCGAGGCTTACAATAAAGTAGGCGGTTTTAACCCCCATCTGCCCAACGGCGAGGACATCGACCTGACCCAGAAACTGGTGCAAGCGAACTACCATTTGCATTATGAGCCAACCCTCATTGCCTATCACAATCATGGCCGCACCACGCCCGCTAGGATGCTGGCTTACTTTTGGAAAAACGGTAACACCGCGATTTTTTTTAACCAGGACTCAGCCGCGACGCGCTGCTTTAGCATTAAAACAGTTATCTGCCACGCCTGGAACGACTCACGAAATAACAGAAGATTAAATGCCCTTCAAATTCCACGATTTTATCGCTACCTTCCCTTTATCTTTATCAATTATCTTATCTTTCAATCCTCGATCGAGTGGCATTATCAAAAGTATCTCTGGGAAAACAGCCAGTTCAGGAACCTGCCCCTTCCCCAACCCGGGGATCAGCGATCTTTTCAAGCCTTCGTCCGCTTTAAAAAGAACCATCCCATACATGGTGGTCTCCTTTACATCTGGGCCATGCTCGAAGATTTTCGCCACCCGGCACGACGGTAGGATAAGATGAATGCTAGAAGAATATCGGTGTTAACCATTTATGGATTAACTACTTGCCCACTTCTTCCACATCTCACGATAGGCATTTTCCAGCTCTCTCGTAAAACCTACCTCATCCATTAAAGGACTCATTTCCATACGGGATCGTAGGGTTTTTCGTAGATCAGCCAGCGCCCCCAAGTCCGCTGCCAGGGAACAGGCTATGGTGACATAATCCTCTTCATTCTTCGCAATTAAATGTTGTAACTCGACTTGGTTTAAAAGGCTCACGCCCACTCGTGAACGATGAGCTTCCCCCTCCAGGGTAATGACCGGTACCCCCATATAAAGTGCTTCGCAAGTTGTCGTCGTTCCGTGATAGGGAAAAGGATCGAGCGCGATATCAATATCATGATAACGCTCAAGATGGCGGTTGTAGGAGGTTTCATGGGACAACAGAATGATCCGATCCTTCTTTATTCCCATCGATGTAAAGTAATCATATACGCGCTTGCGAACGGCAGCGTTTCCCAGGCTTTTCGTTTTAAGAACAAGTTGTGAATCGACGACACTTAACAAAATCCTGCCCCAAAGTTGGTAGACTTTTTGATTGAACTTCGGGAAGGTGTTAAAGGAACCGAAAGTGATGAACCCTTTATTGCTGGCGGGAAGTTCTGACAGCGGAGGCGGAGTCCCAAAAGGTCGGTAAGTCCAAGCGCTAGGCTCCAACCGGGTAAGTTGTTCCGTATGCCATTTTTCAGTTTCACCTGGTGGATCAGCATACGCATCGGTCAGTCTATAATCGATCGAATTTAATCCTGTGGTGTTGGGATAACCAAGATAGCTCACTTGCACCGGAGCCGGTTTTTGGGCAAAGACAGAAAGGTAGTTCTTACCGGTATGGCCAACGAGATCGATCAGTATATCAATCTCGTCATTTCTGATTTGAGAAATAATTTGATCAATTGATAACCCGATGACCGAAATCCAATGGTCGGCCATAGACTTCAACCGCTGTGTCGTTTCATCGGGTCTCATGACCGCCGAATAGCAATATATTTCAAAATGTTTTTTATCGTGATAACCGAAAATCGGTTCGAGAAAATAAGCGATGGAATGACTCCTGAAATCTGGTGAGAGATATCCAATTTTCAATCGTCTTTCAGGTTCTTTAGAATTGGTTAAACGAGGATTATTTACGGAATCCAAATTGAATCTTTCAGCCCAGATGAGATGCTCTTTAAACAGGGAGTTGCTGTCGATTTGCGTACTATAGTGGAGTGTCAGCAGGAGATTAGAGTATGCATCGGTATAGTTAGGCTTTAGAGCAATGGTTCTACGATAGCTGGAAATTGCCTCCTCGAGTAATCCCTGTTCTTTGAGTGCATTCCCTAAATTGCAGTGTGCTTCAGCATAGTCTGGTTTCAACTTGAGCGCGCGATTAAAGCTGACCACCGCCTCCTCGAGCTCACCCTGCTCACAAAGCGCACAGCCCATGTTATTGCTGGCCTGTACTAAGTTGGGAGCCAGGGACAGTGCTCGCTTATAACTTTGTATCGCCTCCTCGAGTTTTCCTTGAGCATGATTGGCAATACCCAGCTTGTTATAGGCGTCTGCATTATCAGGTGTTAGCGCTAGAAGCTGCTGGTAACTGTTACCCGCTTCAATAAAGTTACCCTGGGCGTAGAGAGCGTTCCCCAAACTGTAGTGGGCAGCGGGATAATCCTTTTTATAAGCAAGGGCCTCTTTATAACCCTTAATTGCCCGCTCAAGCTTACCTTGTGCATGATACACCACGGCCAGATTAAAGTGCGCCTCGACGAGTTCCGGTTTGAGAGAGATTGCTTTTTCGAAGCAGGATATCGCGTCATCAACCCGACCCTGCATTTGCAGTGCATTGCCGAGATTATTGTGTGCCTCGGGGAAATTTGGATTGAGCTTGAGCGCTCGATGAAAGCAAGTTATCGCCTCTTCCATCTGATCTTTAGCTTTCAAAGCGCCACCGAGGCTGTTAACGGCTTGAGCGTTTTCTGGTTTCAGCGCCAATGAGCGTTTTATTAAATCAATCGCACTATCGAAATTACTCGTCTGGTAGGCAATAACACCCCAATGATGTAAAGCGTCAGTGTGATCGGGTTGTAGCGCGAGTATTTTTTTATAACAGGATTCAGCCTCTGATAATCGACCGGACTGATGATGCTGCACCGCAAGCGCAAATGCTTCCTCAATGGTCATTGATTTCCCGCCCAGATCTTTATTTTTCTTCACGCTTTTTATTTAACCGCCGATAACGCGGATCACACTGATTAAATTATGAGCTAGTTAATGAGGTCAAGCAGATGCCAAGACTTGAATGCACTGCCGGCATTTTAAAGTGAAAATTGGACTATCTTGAGCTACCTTGTGGAGTCCCAAATATTAGTACAGAGGTACATTTTCAGGTTACTTTCAAATATTAAACATAAAAATCACCGAGGTTTCTTAAGTGAATTTTGCAACTAAATAAATTAGGATTCATCAAATGATTTATCTAATTTAAATCGACTACCAGAGATTCTACTAAAATCGAAATCCTTAAATGATATATTATATCTGTCATTATTTTAATACTCTGATATAATTTATGTCTTATAAATATAAGACAACACAGATATAGGAATTATATGATATCAATAATATTAGGAAATCTGTACCCCGTGCTTGAGACGGGAAATAAAATAAATTTTGGGAATACTAGTATTCCTATTAAAGAATTCCTTAACCCAATTCTTGTGTCTTACCCCTAAGTCAACATGCAAACGGTTACTTCGATCCAGTTAGCAGTTCAGCATCAGAATGCCGGGCGGCTGCAACAAGCCGAGCAGATTTATCGCCAAATAATTTCTGATGAAAGGATAAGGCTTGCTTAAGTAGCGCCAGTAATTCTATGTCTGTGGCCATTGTTATAATTTAACAATTCGGCCTTCAATGATTGGATAACTCAATTATAAAAAACCCACTGATTACGCGGATGGAACGGATATAATGATTAAGAAAACCGTGGAGAGCACGGCAATTAGTATTGAGTGGATTAGAAAGTCAAGCTGATGCAGAATCATGCATTCGAATTAGAATTTACCCATAAAAATCAAACAATATAAGCTGCCGATTTCACCGGCAGCAATGGTACTGTCATTAGCGCCGCCACCAGTTTCAGCTCCGATTAGATAGGCTTCCAATGAAGTTGCCGGAGCAGCTGAAGCCAACCCGGAAGGGTTAAAGTTTATACTATGTAGACTAGGTATTCACCAGTTGTTAATACATTGTTAGAGGCACCACCATTTCGCCCAACCACAACTGCATTTAACGTTGCGGCTGGATCACCGGCACCATTGACAGCTCCCACATCCGTGGCAGCTACGATTGCACCGAATGAATCGGAATTAGCAAGTGTGGTTACACTTGCTGTTACACTAGCAACCATGGTTTCAGTGGTCAGCTGTTGCGTTTTGTTCACGATTGTTACGGTCCCTA
>Ga0114993_10005165_pt1 | contig 12693 bp, 15 predicted proteins | sample ArcticOcean_MG_C_FD_87042 | JGI IMG/M metagenome (GOLD analysis project Ga0114993, IMG submission 87042) | Marine microbial communities from western Arctic Ocean - ArcticOcean_MG_CB2_150 | ecosystem: Environmental > Aquatic > Marine > Oceanic | place: Arctic Ocean: Canada Basin | collected...
GCTCTGGCAGGGCGATCCTAACGTCACGATTTCCGCGAACGGTTTGCTCGGCTCAAACGCCAGCTTTTTGGCAGACCTAGAAGCAGAACGCCAAGAATTACTAAATGAAGTTGAGGATCTGAAGGCTTACCCGGTCATCAGCATTGGATTTAATTTCAACTTCTAAGAAAACGCTACACACAAAAAAGCAGGCCCTTTTCACAGCGCCTGCTTTTTTATTGCATGCGCTCTTGCAATCTTTTCAGCCCAATCGCGCCACGCAGAAAGCTTAAGCGCAACGGAGCCAGCGGAATCCTGTCGGGCATGCCATGAACAATCAAGGGCAAAGTTGAAGGCGCCTTGTTCCCGTTCGCATCACTCGTGCCCACCCAGTCCGCTATTTCTCGCCCGGACCAGGTAGACGTGTTTACGCCGTTACCGTGATATCCAAATGCAAAATATGCAGATGGATCATCTGAAAAATGCCCGACCGCCGGGGTCATCCTGCGAGTCATACAAACCAGTCCATGCCATCGATAATCAATTTCAACGTCCCGCCAAGCGGGAAAAACTTCATGCAGTCTATTTATTAAATGAGTGAAGTTCTTTGCTGAACTTTTGTCATTGCCGTCAGCGCTGCCGCGTCCACCAAACATAAAACGACCATCCGGTAACAGCCGAAAATAATTCAACAGGCTTACCGATGTAATGGACGGGCAATCGGTCTGCCAACCCTGCGCCGCCAATTCGTCTGCCGTTAAGGGGCGCGTGACAACAATGGCACTAATCGCCGGCATAACACGCCCACCCAATTGCTGGTGTAAGTGCTCGGGTGCGAAACCATTGGTTGCAACAATTATTCGCTTCGCACGTACAACGCCCGCCTGAGTACGCAACACGTGCTTCCCATTCTCTTTACTCCAGTCGATCACTTCACTCAAAGCATGCAACTTGGCACCGCGTCGCGCGGCCGCAGCCGCCAGCCCCTGCAGATAACGCAACGGGTGCAGGCCGAATGTTGGGCGCAACGTCGCCCCACCGCAAAGCAATGGGCTCTCGAAAAACCGTTCGGCAAAAGCCTCTTTCTCAATCAGATCGGTATCGAGGCCCAACATCCTGAACTGAAATTCCGCGTGCTCTTTTAGACGCGCAAAACCTTTTGGCGAAATCGCCATCGACACTTCTGACTGCCCTTGGCAGGGAGTATTGATGTTTTCGTGAACGATCAGATCTCTGACTAACTCGATAGCTTCAACTTGCCCACTGTAATAGGCACGCGCATTATCAAGACCGTACTTCTGAACCAAGGCCTCAGCACCCAAGGCCTCACCGCCTATCGAACAGAATCCACCGTTGCGTCCGGATGCTCCCCACCCGAGGTGCCCTGCTTCGAGCACCCGCACGTCTAGATCGTAGTCACGGCATAGATGATAGGCCGCCGACAGGCCGGTGTAGCCGCCGCCGATAATGGCAACATCGCATTGTTCTTCAGACTCGAGAGGCGGCGCCTCGGGCGTTTGATCTCCGCCGGACGCCTCCCAATAGGAGGGCTGCGCTTCGTCGAAGCGATACATAGCCTCGTTGTAAAGCCACTGACTCATCCTCGACTACGCAAGCGTTGCCTGCAAGCGAGCGGCCAAAGGATCTTTACGAACATAAAAAAGACCAAGCAAAGCAATCGCGAGCAAAGGAAAAGGCACCAGAACCAACGTCAGCCATCCGTACGCATGAATGATTGTGCCGGCCAATAACGACGCAAGCGCAGACATTCCGAACACACAAACTTCATTGAGACCCTGTGCACGAAACCGCTCTGATATTGAATACGTGCGAGTCAACAACGTGGTTCCGCCAACGTAAAGAAAATTCCAACCGATACCAAGCAAAACGAGCGCTCCCAAATAATGCATGTACTCCTGCCCTTGCAATCCGATCAAGCAAGCACCCACTAAGCCTATTGCACCGAACGCCATCATTCGGACAACTCCAAATCTCTCAATAAGAAAACCGGAAATAAGGGAGGGAGCATACATTGCCGTTACATGGCCACGAATCACTTGACCTGTTTCGTCAAGCGTAAATCCATCATGAACATGCATGCTTAGTGGTGTAGCGGTCATAATAAACGTCATCACCCCATATGCCACAGCACCGCCCAAAACGGCCACAATAAAAATTGGTTGAGCGGCCACCTTGATTAATGACCTCGGCCCCTGTTGTTCGACGTTCTTGTCCTCCCCGCGCAGCGGTCCAAGTGTCAAATGAAGCAGTGATTGAACCAGGAATAATCCAAGGACGACTATAAACGTTCCGAGATACTGAACAGACGCGATTGCAGACTCGCCGTACTTAACCAGTTCCGGACCTATCCACGCCCCCCCTATAGCGCCCACCAAAACAAGCGAAATTGCTCTTGGCGCGTATTTCGTATCGACACTTTCAGCGGCCGCATATCGGAATTGCAATGTAAATGCCATGTTTAGACCGAACAGCGCAGCAGCGAACGCGAATAGAACGAAACTCTGTCGGTGAAGAGCGATTCCAATGATCGCCATCGATAAAGCAGCGGTCAAAGATCCAAATGCAAAGCCATAACGGCGACCGATTCGCTTCATCAACATTGTTGCCGGAATTGCTGCGGCGGCACCGAACAACACCACCATCGACACCGGTAACGTCGCGAGCGACGGATCACTAGTGAGCTTTGATCCAATTATTCCCCCAAGGGTAATAATGACAATGGCCCCAGTTGAGGAGATTAACTGGCAAACAGTTAGAATAAGGATGTTGCGAATGGGCATGCTTTACTGGCTCTACAAGCCGGGCGGCTGTCGAATGCAACGCATTCTCACACATTCTGTTGCACGAGTACGATTCGGCAGCTTTAACGGATTAACTGACTTGCTCAAGATCGACCACGAAATCAATATTGCCGATTCTGAAATTGAGTTTCACGCTATTCGGTCGCAAGGTCCGGGTGGGCAGAACGTCAACAAAGTCGCATCGGCCATTCATCTGCGCTTCGACATTAATAATTCGGCGTCGCTCAGCGACGAGGTTAAGGCCCGATTAATGACGTTGCGAGATCGGCGCATCACCGCTGACGGCATTTTAAACATCAAAGCACAAAGATCACGTAGCCAGGAAAAAAACCGTCTGGATGCGATCAAACGACTTAGGGCGCTCATTCTGAAGGCGCTCGTTAGAGAAAAGGCACGAAGGAAGACACGCCCGTCGAAACGGTCGAAGGAAAAGCGGCTCGCGGACAAATCAAAACGAGCATGGGTCAAGAGACTCCGCAGGAATCGGGAAGACTGAGCGGCTGGATCTGAGTTACTTGGTCTTTCTTGATTTTTGGTTATAATGTTACATTAGTAACAACATAACAGGAACCAAAAATGAACAAGAAACTCGTTGAACGCACACAAACAGGGGTTAGGCTCGAGAAATCATTACTAAAAGTCCTAAAAGGCCTCGCCGAGTATTGCGACCTCAGCCTTGGCGACCTACTTGAAGGAATTGTGTTGCACGCATTCGAGGGCAAGGCGCCTTTCTCGAGCGAAACCCAGGCGGCGATTGCAGACCTCAAGAAGGTCTACCACTGCGACCTCAGCGCAGCCGACAGTCACCAAATTCGGGAAGCCCAGGAATGACCGCATCTGCGGCGCCGGAATTCGCCCAAGTATCGGCCAGTTCTAGGCACTCGCCGTCAACCCCGACACCTTCAATCACTCCGCTCACATGTTTGTCGCAGGGTCTTATTTGCAGCAGTACGATCTTTCTACGTCGATCCAACGGTACCGGGAAACGCTCAAGCAACTCACCCGAAAATTCGGGGGGTGCCGACAAATTCCACGAAATCATTACCTGGTTCTACTCATCACCATCGCCGAGCGTATTGAAGAACAGGGCACTGACGAGCCGCAAAGTTTTGTCCGAACCAATCCCGATCTATTTGCCACCAAACCGAGCCTGATCAGTCAATTCTACTCGAACGAACTAATTGCCTCCGACAGGACACGGCGAGCCTTCCTCCTACCGCAGCCGTATCAGTCGCAGAGTTGCACCCGCGCAATCACTTCAATACCGTAGGCTCTGCAACCGCCAGGTGAAGTCAATATATGGACTCACCACTGGTCGGAAATTAATTAGAATTTTTGAGGGGATAACATCCGTGAATGCATCAAAGCTCGGCTTGGCCGTCATATTGGTTGGAGTGTCAGGTTTCGCAAACGCCCAGGACGCAAAATTAACGCTGGAGGATTCCTTCGCAGCGGTTGAGCCTCGCGTGATCGAGTGGCGGCGCGACTTTCATGAAAACCCAGAGCTTTCCAATCGAGAGTTCAGAACCTCGAAGATAGTTGCCGCACATCTTCGCGAACTGGGATTCGACGACGTCCGAACCGGCGTGGCCCATACGGGTGTCGTTGGGACTCTGGTCGGTGGCAAGCCGGGACCTGTCATCGCGCTCCGTGCAGATATGGATGGACTCCCCGTCCTCGAACAAACGGGCGCGCCTTTTGCCTCGAAAGCCCGCGGCGAATTCAACGGTCAGGACGTTCCCGTGATGCATGCATGCGGCCATGACACCCATATTTCGATGCTAATGGGCGCCGCAGAAGTACTTGCCCAGAATCGCTCTGAACTCGCTGGCATCGTTAAATTCATTTTTCAACCTGCCGAGGAAGGTCCTCCTGCCGGTGAAGACGGCGGCGCCATCATGATGGTGCGGGAAGGTGTTTTGGATGCGCCCAATGCCCCTGAAGCAATCATCGGCTTGCATGCATGGCCCGGAGACGTTGGCACCATCATGTACCGATCCGGCAGTTTCATGGCCGCAGCCGACGGCCTGCAGATCAACGTCGTTGGCCGGCAAACCCACGGTTCATCACCTTGGCTTGGCGTCGATCCAATCTATGTCGCAACCCAAATTATTACGGCTATTCAGGGTATCCCGTCCCGGCATTTAGATATCACCAAGGGTCCGGCTGTCATTACCATTGGTAGTATCCATGGCGGCATTCGGGGCAACATCATTCCCGACGAGGTCGAAATGGAGGGCACCATTCGGACCTTCGATCCCGGCGTTCGTGAATCACTACATGCAAAATTGCGCAACACGGTAAATGCAATTGCCGAGGCCAACGGAGCAACCGCTACCGTTAATATCTACGGTGCTACCCCGGTCACCGGCAATCATCCTGAATTGCTTCAAAAAATGATGCCGACCCTGCAGTGGGCCGCTGGTGCAGAAAACGTCCAGGAAGCACGACTGATTACAGGGGCTGAGGATTTCTCCTTCTATCAGGAACGCATACCGGGATTGTTCCTGATGCTGGGCATCAACGATCCCGATCTGCCACAGAGCGATCGGCCTTCAAACCATTCACCCTTTTTTATCGCTGACGAAAGAGCGCTAATTGTCGGGGTCAGGACGCTAGTTGGTTTCGCGATGGATTATGCTGCCGCGACGAAATAGCGCTCGCAAGGGTGCTGACTAATTAACTTCTCGGCTCGCGCGATTTTTTGCGACCGCGAGGGTGACAGGCACAACCGCGAGGGTGACAGGCACTACTTGCCACCGGAAAAGCACGTACGAATCTGGCGCTAACTAAATCCTCGACCGGATTGGCACCAAGCGCCCAGATAGAGTCAGCAAGTGACACACGCTGGTCCCGTAGCTCGCGAACTGGCACTATCCGTAGCTGAATTTTAGGGGTCCGTGATCCATTGATACATGAATAACAGCCGCATTTTTCAGATGTTCAAATACGCCGTCTATGCGTTACTGACGTTTAATATTTATGTGTTTTTCGCTGAGGAATGGGCTGCCGCAGCATTTCGATTCGTGGAGGGGGTTGCGCTCGGTGACGTCATCGAGGGATTTGCGGCGAGCATTGATACGGCTGCCTGGGTCATACTTTTATTGTTGTTTGAACTCGAGACTTACGTTCTTGAGGACAAACACATTACGCGCAGGGTCTCATGGGCATTACACGGCCTCAGAGCCATTTGCTATGCATTTATCATCTACGCATTCTACGGCTACCTCACCAAACTTCTTTTTTTAATGGGCTCGAATGCGCTCGACGGCAGCGGTGGTGATCTATGCGCGCTTGCGCAGGCTGGATGGGCTTACGCTGTGGATCTGGACGAATATGTCGCATTGACGGCGGATAACTGCCGCTCGCTGTCCAGCAGCACCAACCTAATCGCGTTCCCCGGCATGAATTCGGTCGTCGATCAGACCGGTTTCACCGACATTATCCGTCTGGCCTGGGTAGACGTCATCAATGCAGCTGTTTGGCTGTTTGTTGTGATGTTTCTGGAGGTCGATGTTCGACTCCAGGAGCGGAAAATTACGTCGGGGACAATACGCAAAATCTCCAAAACGTCCAAATTCGTCCTTTACGGCACCCTGCTCTGTGCGGCTATCTACTGGGGGTTCAAGGGAGATTTCATCGACTTTTGGGATGCCTTCCTCTGGCTCGTAGCATTTGTTTTCATCGAATTGAACGTATTCGAATGGCGTCAGGAGACCGACATAACCGGCCAGAGCGTAGATCAGCCGCCGATTTGAGGGACAGCGGAGACCTCGCACTCTACCTTCTGCCCGAAAATCCGTATAAACTTAGGACTAGGCGAGGCATTCGATAAACAACAATGACAAAGAGTGGAATATGAGCATTGCAGACCTCAGCAACGTATTGAAAATTTTCGGTGGTTAGAGACTAGATCCGGCTACAAAAAAAGTTTTGTACCAGGAAGTTCTCCTTATGGTTCTGGCGCGAGCCTCGAGTTCGGATGCAAATATCCATGAAGTCGAGATCGAAACCATTCAGAACATCGTGAAAGCGGAAACAGGCACAGAACTGTCTTCTCAGGGGGTCCGTAAGGCGGCCAGAACCGAATTGTATGAATCGACGTCCCTAGCTAAGTATCTGAATAGTGCCCAGAAGAAACTCGACGACGCCGATCGTGTGAGGGTCATTCAGCTGTTAGGTGAGGTCATCAAGAGCGACACAGAAGTGAGTGTCCTTGAGATCGACTTTTTCAATATGGTCGCGGAAGGATTGAAGGCTACGCCTGCAGAAGTTGCGGGACTCGGCGCGTAATATAAGCGACCGAACAGTCGCCTAGTAACGCCTTCCTCTCTGATCAGACCTTGCGCCGATCATTCGGCGTAAAGTGCGGCACTGTGTCGTCACCGTACGAACGAACTATCTCGGCTACCACGATGTGGTAGCCGTCGTACCATCTCGAGTACTGTTTCTTTGCCTCGAGGTGGTGCGGGTTCTTTGAAAACTCGTTCAGGCTTTCCAGCGATTCCCAATAGTAGATAGCGTTTAAACAAGCTCCATCCGGCGATTGCCAAGTCTCCGCCCCAAGATAACCCTCAGTGGCATTTGCCGCCTGATCGATTAAGCCATTCAGACGGTGAAATTCATCGTCTAAGGTGCCGGTCTTGAAAATGAATGAAGCGCTGTACATACGTATTCCCCATTGTCGCTAGATACACTGGTATTACATCGTTACCATAACATTTGACCTATCGGGCCCGAGGAGTCGATGCCATGCGACATTCTATTGCGACCTCATTGATATTGCTTTCCTGGACCGTGCCTGCGCACTGTGCCGACAGTGAATTCTTTGATTCTGACGGCAAGACACTCCGCTATTTCCAGGGCGGTAGTGGTGAATCGATCGTTCTACTGCATGGCTTTAGTGGTTCGGCCGAAGGTGCCTATATTGATTCTGGTACATTTGCCGCGTTGGTTGACGGCGGCTATCACGTTGTTGCACTCGATCAAATTGGCCATGGAGCGAGCGACAAACCCTACAGCCCGGATCGTTACGGCTTGCAGATGGTCGAAGATGTGCGCCGTCTTTTGGATCACCTCGGGATCCAAAAATGTCACCTCGCGGGTTACTCAATGGGTTCGAAAGTCGCCAACACGTTTAGGAGTCGCTATCCCGAGCGACTACATACCACGATTCTCGGCGGATACGGGTGGCCATGGCGGTCACCGCAAATCACCTACGAAGAGGCCCAGGAACGCCTCGCTGAACGAACCATTCTTCCCGGCAATGATCGTGATGCACTTGCAGCCGTCAGCACGGGGATGAACGTCTTGACGCCGACAGAAGATAATCTACGGAATAATTCCATTCCGTCATTTGCCATCATTGGCGATAGGGACAACGTAGCCTCGAAAGAAGATTTTAATACGCTAAAAAGGACGATGAGCAACTTAAACGCGATCACTATCCTAGGCACTCACGCCGGACCGGAAGGCGCGCTATACAAACCACGTTACGCGAAAGAAATACTCGCGTTTTTACAGCAGCACCATCGAATTGCTGAAGAGCATCAAGAATAGAATCGGTACCGGCGGTACTACACCGCTACGCTAGTTTGCAGTGCTGAACAGCGGATCGGACTGCGCCAACGCTTGCAGACGTGCCTCATCATCATTGACCGAGAGGCTCTCTAATCGGAGGTCTTTATCAAGTCGCATAAGAAAATCATGCCAGATTTTCTCCTCTGCTCGCTGATAATGCCCTGAAAGCTCCCAGCCTCGCTCCGTCGGAAAAACATAAACCTTGCCCGCTTCGCGAACCCGGTCGAGCGCGTCCGAAACCGCTATGTCGTCACTGTCTATATAGGAGAGCAAAATCGCCCTAGACGCGTTGACCACGCCCTCTTCCTCGGCGCGCCGCTCTGGCCGTTCGGCATCGGTGAGCCATTGAAATGAACCATATGACACTAAGAGTCCGATACTAAGTGCGACAACGATTCGCATGATGCGGTGATTGATGACCATTTACTTAAACAAGTCCTTTGCGGCGCAGCCGCCTACTTCAGTCCCTTTTGCTTCGTCGAGCCCATTGCCAAACAAGGCGTCAAGATCCGTTTTTGATTTGGCGGCTTTGCCAGCACCTAGCGCGTCAAAAGCGCCTGTTGCCGGCTTAAACCACTCGCAGAAGTTCACTTTCTCTTTGTCACTGACCTCTTCCGCATCATCCTCGGTACATTGCTTCAGCACCAACGGATCGAAGTAAATACACATACGACAAATATGCACCGGCGCGCGACAGCCCCGACATTCGTCGCGACGCGACAGCGGCAAACTTAAATACTCAAGCGATTCGCCACAACGAAAACAACAAATTTCTTCGGACATATGGGTAACAGCGATTGCTCTGCGGCAGAAATGACTTCAAACTTGAACTCGAATTATAAACATTTCGCCTGCCGGTCATAGCCTTCTGTATTGTCGTTCGCGACCATCGCACCAGCAGATTCTCCTTCCGTATTGTCTGAGCTCTTCGCGGATAAAGCGAATACCTCTTTATATTAACGTTTAACTTTATGACACAAATATATGATTTAACAGGGTTTATAAGAGGATCATCTCGCCACGTTTTGCTCTCCGTCGGATTGACACTTGCAGCTTGCACCAACCTCGGTACGACCCTAAACAGTGATCGCATTGAACGTGCATTCGGCAACTACGGCGTAGAGATTTTGCGAGCCGATGAGACGCGTCGCGTCACAAGCTTGTACAGCGCCGACCGTACCAGCAAAACCACGAGGACTTACGCAGTCGTCCAATACAGAGAGACACCTAACTCTCTCATTGCGGCGGAGCATGCCAAGATTATCGATGGGGGTTCCATCGGAACGACATTTCGAGAAGCGGGCTGGGAGATCGATAAGCAACACATTTTTATTGGCGAACTCGAGGTACCCAAAACATACACCGAGATTGCCGATGTGATGCGCATATCCTTGCCCGAATTGCTTGCCACTCACGTGTATCTGTTCAACGTCCGCAAGGACGAAAGAACAGTGCAGTACGCCACAATCACAGAGATTCACCACCCGGACTACCTGGACGCGATTGCGTTGCAGGGTATTTACGGTGAGATTATCTTCGATGACTCAAATCGTGATGGCCTTCACGATTTCATAGGCTTGCCGAATCAATGAATTGAGTTGCAGGTCCGGTTTTCCCTAAAAATTTGTGTGTAGACTCTATAAATCGTTGTAATGCAATGACTTAAGGGTGGCGATCGATGCTCCGACAACTCGCAATTACACTATCTATCTTGCTCGCGCTACAGACCCCCGCACTCGGTCAAGATAGCACTGATGATCATGCTGCCGTTTGGGCGTCCATTGAAGAAATTTGGGACGCTCAGGAGCGCGGCGATGATGACTGGGTTGACGCTAGGCTTTCCGCTGACTTCATGAGCTGGCCAGCCGCCTCATTAGCACCCCGCAACAAAGCATCGACTCGAATGTGGGCTCGATTCAACGCAGATCAAAGCAAGGGACTCGCGCACGAGCTATATCCCTTATCGATCGTCGTTCATGGTGATGTGGCCGTAGTGCACTATCTCTACAGCACCGTGATTCAGGCCAAGAGTAAAACCAACGAATCAACAACGGGACGCTATACCGATGTATTGGTTCGTGATAACGGCGCCTGGAAGTTTATTTCCTGGCACGGCGGCGCTGACGACTAATGTAAGAATCATATATAGATACGAAGAAAGGGCTTAAGCCCTTTTTTTATGCCCGCGATATCTTGCGGACGACTGCTTGAGTCTGTTTATTCGGTCTGGGCAGCCTGCGACCAAAATTCGTTTCAATTTTCCGGTCAGATAATTGCGGAGCCGTATCGTAAGGATTGTAATTTTCGCTCTCATAATCAAGAACCGCTAAATCATGGCTAACGACGTAATTCGGACTGGTGGCAATCGAGCGATGATCGAGATCTTCCGGCTGCGATAAGTGATTCGTTTTACGAAGGATAAGCATAGGAGCTCTTTTTATTGTTATTGTTATTGCTTATATAACTTAGTAACACCGTCTGCGTGAATCGCCAAAAAATTATGTCAAAATCTGTAAATATTGGCTAATTGCATGAAATTCAGGCCATTAATGCAACGTAATGTGGGTTAAGCGAGCATTCAGGTAAGTAGAGGTATGCTTGTACCCAACATCGCTAAGAGGGCACATTGCCCGCACGATTGAGCCAGGAGGCTTCGATGAACGTTCTATCGACAACCTTAGTTAAACGCCACAGGCAATGGATTTTCGGAACTCTGATTTCCCTGACATCCGGATTGTCTTACGCACAAGTTCCCGTTGACGAGAATGACGATCCACTTGCCTATTCCGAACAAGGGTCCGATACAGGATTGCTTGTCGAGGCACCAGCTGGCGTGGTTCCCGCGTCCGACCTCGAAGCTCTGGTTGGCCCAATCGCGCTCTATCCTGACGATCTGTTAGCGATCGTGCTGCCAGCATCGACTTATCCATTAGAAATTGTACAGGCAGCTCGTTTTCTGGAACTACTGGAAACGAATAGCGAGCTCCAGCCAGACGATGAATGGGATGAGTCCGTCGTTGCGTTACTGAACTATCCCGATGTCATCAAATTGATGAATGACGACATTGATTGGACCTGGAAACTGGGTGACGCGGTCATCGGTCAGCAGTCTGACGTGATCGCCGCAATCGAGGCATTTCGTGATCGCGCTTACGCGGCCGGAAATCTAAAGTCAGATGACCGTCAAACGGTTTCCTACGATGAAGGCATCATTGAGATCGTGCCCGTCAGCGAGGAGATTATTTATGTTCCTTACTATGAGCCGGCTCAAGTTGTCGTTCAACAACCGCGCCCCGTGTACAACTACTACCCAAGCCCGTATCCGAGTTATTACTACCCCTACCCAGCGGGCCACCATTTTCGCTCCAACTATTTCTGGGGTGTATCGTCTGCATATTCTATCGGTTGGTCGAATAACTACCTGAACGTCTACCACCCGAGCTACTGGGGTCATCCGTACTACGGCCACAGCTACAATTATTATGGCAACTATTACCGTCATCCCAGCATCAGTGTGCACAACACCTGGTACGTGAATAACAATCAGTATTCGTCTGGCAACCACTATCGTGACGGCGCTCGCTGGAGTCCGCGTGCAGGAGCCGGATCGAGACCCGCTGAGCCGCGTGTTACAAACCGTCACTACCCACCCGGTACCGATGTTCGGCGTCGACAGTCCAATGCCGGTCGGTCGAGCCTGGACAACCGCGATAATGGTCGTCTGAACCTGGCCCTGCGTGAACGTAGCAATGCAGATCGCAGCCGGATCGCAGCGACGAGCAGAGGCGCACGAGCCCAACCTGATCGCCTCACTAACGGTCAATCTAGATCAGATCGCAACACCGCGCCCGCACGCACTCAAAACAGCGATGCTGGTGGACAAAGGACTGGATCGAATCGAACGACAGATGCGGCACGTGCAGAAGTCGATCGCAGTAACCGCGATCGTGTTTCGCCGGACTCACGCAATAGGACGCAGACGCGCTCGACTAATGACGCCAATCGAAGTCGGACACAAACGCGTGCCAACACCGATACTAGCCGAGGCAGGACTCAAACTCGGGCTGACAACAATGTAGATCGCAATGCCATTCAGTTTAGAGATCGCGGCAGCGAGAATTGGACGACGAATTCGACAGCGCGAGCGCCTGCTCCTAATCGCAATCGCACGACTAACGGTACACGTCAGTCGAGTGGTGCATCGACGTCACATCCTCGGGTCTCAGCGCCGGTACAGCAACGTTCGCCGTCAACCAGACCCACTAACCGCGGCGCTTCCGCACCCACAAGATCCAGCGCTCCTAGAGCTTCA
>Ga0114993_10005180_pt1 | contig 12668 bp, 8 predicted proteins | sample ArcticOcean_MG_C_FD_87042 | JGI IMG/M metagenome (GOLD analysis project Ga0114993, IMG submission 87042) | Marine microbial communities from western Arctic Ocean - ArcticOcean_MG_CB2_150 | ecosystem: Environmental > Aquatic > Marine > Oceanic | place: Arctic Ocean: Canada Basin | collected...
CACTGTGGGAGATGCAGCGGCGTGGACGGCGCACCCTGCTCGACGCACGCGACGTGCTGGGAATTGATAACGGAGCTGCCTTTCCGACCGCCATGCGGCACTGTCAGGCCCACGGCTTCGACCCGCGGGAGACGCCGGTGCCGGTGTCACCGGCGGCGCACTATCACATGGGTGGCGTCGCGGTAGACACCCTGGGGCGCACGAGTCTGGCGGGACTGTGGGCGTGCGGCGAGGTGAGCTGTGGCGGCGTCCACGGCGCGAACCGTCTCGCCAGCAACTCGTTACTGGATGCGCTGGTGTTCGGGGCGCGGGTGGGGCGCGATCTCGCGGGTGCCGTTCGCCGACTGCCACCGGCAAAGGCGCTGGTGGGCCGGCTCGACGTGTCGCCTCGCCACGGCGATGCCGACGGTCAGGCGCGCGCGGACATCAGGCGCGAGATCCGTGATCTGATGTGGCGTGAGGTCGGTGTCGTCCGGACCGGCGACGGTCTGCGGCGCGCGGCGTCCGAGCTCGAGAGTCTCGGTCGTCGTTTGGGGCCTGGCGCGTCCGAGACACACAACCTGCTGACCGTCGGCGGGCTGGTCACGCAGGCGGCGCTGGCGCGACGGGAGAGCCGGGGCGCGCACTATCGTCGTGACGCGACATCCGCAGATGTCCGTCACGAGATCTCCGTCGGCCGCGCCTGAACGATGCCCTTGGCGACGCTCGATGCCCCCACAAAAGACGCTGCCATGCGTGCCGCCCCTGGCCGCCGTCCAGTACGAAGACCTCGTGCGGCGCGAGCTGGCGGCGGATCTGGGGTCGGCCGGCGACGTGACGACCCGCGCCATCGTCCCTGACGACGCGCAGGCCACCGCACAGATTGTGGCCCGACACGACGGGCGGGTCTGTGGGCTCGGCTGCAGCGTGTTCGCCTTCGACCTCCTGGGAGCGGTGGAGTGCCGTATCGTCCGCCCCGACGGCGCTGACGTCGGGCCAGGCGACGTGCTGGCAGAGCTTGCCGGGCCGGCGCGCGTACTCCTGTCAGCGGAACGTACCGCGCTCAACCTCCTCGGTCACATGTCCGGCGTTGCCACCGCCACCCGAGACCTGGTCCGTCTGGTTGCGGGCGAGGGGCACCCGCGTGTGGTCTGCACGAGGAAAACGACACCCGGGCTACGGGTGCTCGAGAAGTACGCTGTCCGGGTCGGGGGTGGCGCGAATCATCGGTTCGGGCTTTACGACGCGGTACTCATCAAGGACAACCATCGGCTCGTCGTGGGCGGCGTCCACGCGGCGATCGCCGCGGCCCGTGCGACGCAGGGCCATCTGGTGCGGCTCGAGGTCGAGGTGGACACCCTCGATCAACTCGCCGAGGCGCTCGACGCTGGTGTCGACGCCGTGCTACTCGACAACATGTCGATCCCGGACCTCGAGCGGGCCGTGGCGATGAGCCGTGACCGGGCGACGACGGAGGCCTCAGGCGGAATCACGCCCGCGACCATCGAAGCCGTTGCCGCGACCGGTGTCGACCTGATCTCGGTGGGCTGGATTACACACAGTGCCCCCGCGCTCGATGTCGGCCTCGACTTCGCGGCCAGCACGCGGCACGCGGCCGAGTAGCGCGACAGCCCTCTCTGGCGTCAGGGGTCAGGGGTCGACGACCTGCACGTCGAACACGGCCGTCTCTACGCTGCCGGCCACCTTCACCTGTACGAACATCCGGTAGTCGCCAGGTTCCGGAAAGACGAACGGGAAGGTCACACGGTGCGTCGCGTCGCCAGTAGCGACCTCCGCCATGGCGGTCATGGCGCCGCCCTCAACCTGCTCGAAACGCATCTGTGCCGCCATGTTGATGCTGCCGGAGGGATGCAGGTGCACGAAGACCGACCCGTCGTCACGGGTGATCGCCGCGTGGCTCAGCATCCCCATATACGGCTCGAGCGTGACCGGGCTGCCGTCCGCCTCGGTGACCGAAAAGCGGAGGGTCGTCTCCTGATCGGTCAGCGCCGTGCCCTCCCGTTCCCACCGCACGACACGCCCGCCGGTGAGCTGGTGTGCGTCGGGATGGGCCGCACCCACCGGCGCCAGTTCGGCCCACGAGTCGTCGGGGTCCCGGACCGGCCCGGCGTCGGCTGCGCCCGCCTCGGTTGCCGCCGGCGCGCGCACCAGACCGGTCAAGGTCTGAGCAAAGCCGGATTCGAACACGATGTCCGCGTAGACCCGATAGTCGCCGCCCGGCAGCGTCGGAAACGGCACCTCGAACGAGCGATCGTCGACTGGGGAGGGATGAAGGTGTGCGAACGCCGAGAGGTCGTCGTCCCTCACGAGGAACATGTGCATGAGCTTCCCGTGGTCCGGGAGCAGGGGTGTCCAGTCGCGCCCGCGCCAGGCGGGGTCATCGACGGTCAACGTGAGCATCGCCTCGTTGCCCGACCCGGTGACCGCGGTCGCGGCGCTGTAGGGCCGGTATAGCCGGTCCAGGTAAGCCGCATCCACCGCTCCCCACCAGGTCCAGCCACCCCACAGGATGACCGCCAGTCCGAGCGCCGAGACCGCCATCACCACGCGCGCCAACCGCCGCTGCTTGGCGCCGGCCACGACGCCGACCTCGAGGACGCTTTCTCCAACCGCGGCGCCAAAGACGGTGATCGCGCCCACGAACAGGAAGATGGTGGCCAGCCCCAACCCGACGGCCATCGCGAGCGGCATGTCGAGGCGCCGTTCCGCGATCGCCAGCACCGGCACGAAGGCGGTCCCGTCTCCCCCGTCACCGACGACGTTGACGTGCACGCTGTATGAGCCCGGCGTCATCAGCCAGAGCTCGGCGCTGTAGAGGTTCGGCTCGCCGACGACCGGCTGTGCGATGTCGGGGGGCGGAGCGCCCTGGAGCCCCACATCCGCGCGCAGTGGGCGCACGGAGACCTGCTCGACACCGGTGCCGCTGGTGACCCGGACCGAGATCTGCGCCAGCCCTGGAATCACGCCAGGCGTGCGGACAATCACGCGGATGCCGTAGGGGCCGGCCGTGCCCTCGAAGTAGGCGTTCGAGGTCCCGACGTGCGCCGAGGTGGCCAGGGCGATTGCGCCGATCACCAGAAGGCGCGCGAGCCGTCCGACGACGGTGGGGCCCCCACGCCGGGCGGCCACCGATGGTCGTCGGGCGTGGCGTTGGTGGCGTGGGCCAGGGAACACGCTATCTCCGGACCCGCGACATCCAGTTGCCCCACCAGAGACCGGCGGTGGCTGAGGTCGCGGCGACCAGGGTGGTCCAGCCGGCGCCCGCCATGTTCAGCGGCGGGGACCAGAACTCGTACTGCCAGTCCCCGGGTGTCGAGTTGTAGTCCCACTGGTCGGCGGCGAACACGAAGTTACGAGCGCTCTCCGAGATCAGGAACTCGGCGAAGTACCACTGGACGACCCCGAGCACCAGCATCGCCGCCAGCCCCGCGCTCAGCGCGGCGCTCCACTGCCGCAACCGTCCCGCGCCCGCCGGCAGGCGGTGCATGATGAGGTCGACGACCAGCGCCGGTATCACCAGCAAAAGCGGGAACGCCGGTGGGACCATGTGGTCGACCTGCCGCAGAATCGGCGCCAGCATGGCCTGCGCCGGAAACAGCTGCAGGATCCAGACCATGGCGATGGTGCAGCCCATGTAGCTCGCGGCCGCACCGGTCGCGCCCCAGCGGGACCGCGCACTGCGGGCGAGTCCCACCAGCACGAACGGGAAGACAAAAGCGCTGACCACGAAGAACGGCGTGCCGTGCTGGTCGTTCGCGAAGGTGATGTATTCGGTGCCGAGCGTGGCCAGCATCAGAATGAGCACACCGCCCGCGTAGACAAACAGGAATTGCTGTACTCGCGCGTCGGCACGGGCGTTGTTCTGCCGGGCGAGCGCGATGAGCATCGCGCCGACCTGGATCGCCAGAATGCCGGCCGCGAGCACCGTGTGGGGCGGGCTCAGAATCTCCACATCGAGGCCGTAGGCGTTGTGCCACCAGTCGTCGAGCGGGCCGGACATGATCATCGCGAACGAGCCCCAGATGCACACCCAGGCGCCCAGCGGGCCGCGGAACCCCCAGAACGACACGCTGCCAGCCTTGTCGGCCTCGGACCCGGCGAAGGTGGTGGCGAGCACGAGCCAGCCGCACGAGAGCCCGGCGACGATGCCGCCCAGATAGATGGCCAGGTGGGCCGGGGTCCAGAAGGTATCCCGTCCGATCGTCCGATGCCAGGAGATGTCCCAGATCACGCCGACGATCACGCTGGTCGACGCAAAGGCGACCGCCCACAGATACCAGGGCGTGGCGGCCGATGTGACGGATACCCGGTGTGGCCTCTCGAGCACGGCCGAGGCGGCGTCAGCGGTCATGGTCATCGTCTACCCTCGTGTTGCGGCTCCAGCCGGCATCGTACCACCCTTGTCAGGGCCGATGCCCTGCCTTGATGAGCCCGACCTTGATGAGCCCGTGAGCTCTTCGAGCGACCGCAGCCTGGACCAGAGGGCGAGTTCTAGCGTGGCAGGGCGAAGACCCAGACGACGCCGCCCTGCGGCACCTGGCGGCGGCGGTCGATATCGCTGTTGTTGATGGCCCCCTGCATCCGCTGGGCATCGACCCCCCACCCGGCCTGGACGGCAATGTACTGCACGCCATCGACCGCAAAGGTCGACGGGACGCCGGTGATGCCAGAGTTCGTCGGGTGCTCCCAGCGCGTCTCGCCAGTGGTCGCGTCGAACGCGCGGAACAACCGATCGTTGGTGCCGCCCATGAACACCAGCCCGCCGCCGGTGGTGAGCACCGGGCCCCAGTTCTGCGACTCGAATTCCCGGGTCCACACTTCTTCGCCGGTGTCGAGGTTCCAGGCCTGCAGCTCGCCCAGATGGTCGGCGCCTTCGCGCACGAACGTCTGCGACGAGGCGCCGGTGAACGCCCGGCCCGGTTCGTAGTCGACCGGGCGCCCCTCCAGATACGAGCACAAATTCTCGTTGGCCGGAATATAGAGGAGTCGCGTCTGCGGGTTGAACGCCGCCGGCGGCCAGTCCTTGCCGCCCCACAGGGACGGGCAGAACTGCACCCGCCGTCCAGTGCCGGGGACTCGCTCCGGGTCGTACTCTGGCCGCCCCGTGTCCGGGTCCAGCCGCCGGAAGACGTTCTGCTCGACATACGGCACGGCATCGATGAACGAGATCGCGTTCTCTTCTCGACCAAGGATCCAGAGATAGCCGTTTCGTCCTGGGTGGACGAGCGCCGGCACCGTCCGGCCATCGCGGGTCACGTCGATCAGCATCGGCGCGTCCACTTCGTCCCAGTCCCACGAGCCGTTCCAGTGATACTGGTGGTGCCCTCGCATGACGCCGGTGTCGGCGTCCAGCGCGACGACCGAGTTGGTGTAGAGGTTGTCCCCCGGGCGCATGTCGCCGATCCAGGGGCCGGGGTTGCCGGTGCCCCAGTAGGTCAGGTTCAGCGCCGGGTCGTAGGTGCCGGTCACCCAGACCGGCGCGCCGCCGGTCCGCCACGCGCCTTCCGGCCAGCTGTCGTTGCCGGGTTCGCCTGGGCCCGGCACGGTGTAGGTCTTCCACAGCTGGTCGCCGGTCTCCGCGTCGAGCGCTGTGATGAACCCACGAATCCCGCGTTCGCCGCCCGACACCCCCACCATCACCTTGCCGTCGACCACCAGCGGCGCCATCGTCATGTAGTAGCCGGTGCGATAGTCGTCCACGGCCCGCTCCCAGGCGATGTCCCCGGACACGGCGTCAAGGGCCACCACGAAGGCGTCGGTCGTCGCGACGTAAACCTTGTCGTTCCACAGCCCGACACCGCGGTTGGTGGGGTGGAGCTGCAGTAGATCCTCGGGGAGCGGCCGCTTGTATCGCCACCGCACCTCGCCACTGGCGGCGTCAAGCGCCAGCACCTGGTTCTCAGGTGTCGTGACGAACATCGACCCACCGATGACGATCGGTGGGGCCTGGTGCCCCTCGCGGACGCCGGTCGAGAGCGACCAGACCAACTCGAGCTGGTCGACGTTCTCGACCGTGATCTGGTCCAGCGGGCTGTACCCCCAGCCGTTGTATGTGCGTCGATACATCGGCCAGTCGCCAGGCGCTGGGTTGCGTAGCACCTCGTCGGTTACCGGTGTGTAGGCGACGTCCTGCTGCCGGGCGGCCGTGGCCGGCAGGAGTAGGGCGGCACCCAAGGCGCCTGCCAGTAAGGTAACGATGAGTCGTGTCTTGATGTGTCCAGCCATGATGCACGCATCTTATCCGCACGCGGCGCTGGTGGCCACGGGCGTCGTAACTTAGACGAGGCTTCTCCCCGAGCCCCTCGCGGGCGTTGTTCAACACCCTGCTAGAATGAGCGCGCTTGTCATGCGCCTACGTCGCACCACTGGCCGTTTGATCCGGCTGCTAGCGGTCCGGGCATGAGTTCGTCCTCGTCGGCAGCACCCTGCGGGTGATCTTCGGTGTTCCCGGTGTGCCGATTTTTCCGGAGTCAGAGACCGCGTTCGTCTACGCGGACGCGAGTGCCCGGCTGACGTTCCGACTCGATGCCGCGGCGGGGTGACCGTCCTGATTCTGCATCAGGGGGGCAGTGATTTCGAGATGCGTAGGGTCGACCGGGGACAGTGAAGTAGAGGCAAGACAAGCGATGCAATTAATCTTTGAGCAGATCCGGGTGGGCGGCGACCGCAATTTCGCGTATCTGCTCGGTGACCGCGAGGCCGGGCAGGCCGTCCTCGTCGATCCGTCGTACTCACCCCAGGTGGTCGTCCAGCGTGCCACCGATCAGGGCCTGGCAGTGACCCACATCATCAACACCCATGGGCATCCGGACCACACGGAGGGCAACGCCGCCGCGGTCGCGCTGACCGGTGCGCCGATTGCGGCGCACCCCGGGGCGCAGACACAGCCGAATATCGGCCTGTCTGATGGTCAGGAGCTGTCGGTCGGGGCGTTCCGGTTGCGGTGTCTCCATACGCCGGGGCACTGCGAGGACCATCTCGTGCTGCACGAGCCGACCCTGCAACTGCTGATGACGGGCGACCTTCTCTTCATCGGGAAGGTGGGCGGCACCAAGACCGAGGCCGAGGCGCGGACCGAGTGGGAGAGCCTGCAACGCGTGCTGCGTGAGGTCCCGGACGAGACCACCGTCTGGCCCGGCCACGACTATGGGGCGCGTCCCAGCTCCACGATCGGACTCGAACGGCGCACGAACCCCTTCTTGCTCTGTGCAGATGTCGACGCCTTCCTACGGCTACGGACCGAGTGGTCTGGCTACAAGACGCGGTTGGGGCTGAAATAAGCATCTCCCCCCGCTCGTGTCGCCCATCATCGGTAGCGCGCTCATGTCGGTCAGTGGGTCAAGCCGTAGACGATGTAGTTCACCCCGAGCTTGTAGGCGTCATTGGTGAAGTCGACCGAGAAGAAGCCACCGCGGTCGGACCACTCCCAGTACTCGGCGATGTCGTTGTTGTAGTTGACGATCGACATCATCCGCTGGGTGGGGTCGTTATTCTCGAAGATGCCCCAGTAACTCGGCTCGACCCGCACGAGCGGGTGCGGAAAGTTGAGCGCCTGCATCCCGAAGAAGACCTGGAAGACCGGGTGGGTGACGTCGATCTCGATGAGTTGATGCTCGGGCAGTGCGCGGCGCACCTGGAACGCGAAGTTGTCCCACTGCCTTGCTTCGAAGTCGTCGAAGATGACGAACCCGCCTTTCAGCCAGTAGTCACGCAGCCCCTGCACCTCGCTCTCATTCATGCTCCAGAACCCCGGCTCGGAGATGTAGGCGATCGGGTGGGTGAACAGCTCGGGATCGTCGAGCCTGAAGACGTTGCTCTCGCCGAGATGCACGTCAATGGTCGTGATGTCGGCGAGAATACGAGGCAAGTTGAGGTCGGCCCGCGGGTAGTCGTGGTTCCAGGTCGACCGAGACCCGCCATAACGGATACGGGTGAAGACGAACTGGCCGGTCTGCTTGACCTGCCGGCTCGCCGCCGGGTCTGGCCGGAAACCCCGCCCTTGTCCGCTGACCACGAGCGGCAGGGTGAGCAACGCCGCGGCGAAGACGACGCGTGCGAGCATCATCACCGCCTCGTCTTCCAGTACTCCGGCAACCCGGGCCGCGTCTCCCGGACGATGTCCAGAATCGCCGCCCGGTCAGCCGGCGAGAGGCGGGCGAACCGGTCGGTCTCGGCGTCGCCGGTCAGTACCTCGAACAGTCGGTCATAGACCGACACCCGCACCGCGTCCGGCAGTCCGCCAAAAGCGTCGCTATAGACCATGTAGCTGAGCGGGTAGCGGAACAGCCGGGTCCGCAGGTCAAAGTCGCGCAATGACCGGCCACGCCGGTCACGCGGGCCACGCGCCGGGAAGCTTTCGCTGAAGCTGGAGACTCCCTCGATCGGGTCCTTGAGCGGGGCCTCGTCGGCGAACAGCATGTACCGAACGATTTCCTCGACCCCTCTCGCACGCTCGTCAGCTTCGGCGTCATCCACGACACCGTCGTGCTCGGCGATACGGGCCTCCCAGCCCACCCGGGTGAACAGGTTGATCATCTGCGTCTGGTGCTCGAGCGTCATCAGCGCGATGAGGTCGCTCGTGGGGGCTAGATAGTGGCTCGTGTCCACCAACCGCGTGAGCGTGGTGAGGTTCTGGCTCGCCGTGGGCACGGACCCGGCCGGGCTCGTCGGATCACGGGCCAGCGCGTTGCCAAGATGCTGTTGCGCGCCGTGAGTGCCGGTGACATACCAGCCGCCCCAGCGTTCCTCGAATGGGGTCCGATGGTCGGTCACGGCTGTGCCCAGGCGGAAGGCGGGTCGACCGCTGGCGCTCGTCGACACCGATCCGACATAGGGGCCCGGCACGCCCAGCGTCGCTGCCCCCTGATGGCACTGGAGACAACGGGACGGCCGGTTGAATCGCGGCCGATTCGATCGCGTCGTCTCGACGGTGTAGAAGACGGCGCCCCGTTTCGGGTCGAAGGCGGCCAGCTCGATCACGTCGGCGCCCCGGACGAATCCGATGGCGACCGTGTCGGAGAAATAGATGGATCGCGGGGTGCGTGGCGAGATCAGGGGCGCCTGGAGGCTCGTCTTCGAGAAGACCAGCGCCTGCGAGTCGATACGGACCTCCAGCCGGTCCAGCAGACTCGGCAGGTACCCGAAGCGGTCGTCGTAGACGAGCGTGACGGTCCCGGCCTCGATCGCCCGGGCCAGTCTGGCAACCGGGTCGTCGAATGGGCCGGTGGCATAGGTGATCGCCGGGTGGTCGGCTGGCAGATTGTCCCGGTAGGACTGATCACGCTGCCCCGCCGCACCGGCGGCCAGCGCGGCGCCGAGCACGCCGAGCATGCCAACCAGGCCGACGACTGTGCCGCGACCGATCCCGACCAGACGCCCAGTGCGCACGATGACTCGGATTCTAGCAGCCAAAGGGTCAGGGGGGCACAGTCCTCTGTCGCCCGCCTCTCGACTCCTGCCTTCGGGCCTTTTTCCCTGGTCCAGGAATGGACAAATCTCTTCGAGATACCTGCCGGATGGGCTACCCTGTCAAGCAGACTGGACGTGGTGCGCTTACCGGCACGGTGCTGGCGTACCACCCGTGTCACCAGGCTCAGACCCATGCCGTCCCGGTTGCTTCTGTTCACCGTCGCCCTGCTCCTGCCGACGGCCCCGTCCGTCTGCGCTCAGACGACCGCGCCAGTGGCGCTGGTGGGGTCCCATGCGGCGTCCACCGAGCTCCCGGCGGGTCCGGGTCGCGCACTACTCGACCAGTATTGCGTGACATGCCACAACAATCGACTCAGGCAAGGAAACCTGACGCTGGAGGATGTCGACCCGGCGCAGCCTGCCGTACACGCCGCGACCCTGGAGAAGGTCATCCGGAAGCTGCGTGCGGGGCTGATGCCGCCACCGCGCAGACCGCGGCCGGATGCGGAAACGGTGACCACCTTTGTCGAGGCGCTCGAGCTGGAAGTCGACCGTGCGGCGGCGGCTGACCCGAATCCAGGACGCCCCGTCTTGCACCGGCTGAACAGGACCGAATACGCCAACGTCGTACGGGATCTGCTGGCGATCGAGGTGAACGCCGAGGCGCTGTTGCCGCCCGATGACATGAGTCAGGGCTACGACAACATGTCGGACGTGCTCACGATCTCGCCGGCCCTGCTCGAGAGCTACATCTCGGCGGCGGGCAAGATCAGCCGGCTGGCCGTGGGTGACCCCGAGGCGTCACCGCACGTCGAGACCTATGGCGTACCGCAGCCCGTCTCGCAGATGCGACATGTGCCCGGTGCCCCGTTCGGCACCCGTGGGGGGACCGTCGTTACCCACAACTTCCCGGCCGACGGCGAGTACGTCTTCCGGATGTCGTTCTACTACGCGAGCATCGGGCCGTTGTTCGGCGACAACATCCCGGCCGAGGGTGAGCAGATCGAGATTGCGGTGAATGGCGAGCGTGTCGCGTTGCTCGACATCGACCGGAAGATGAAGACGACCGACGACCTGCGGACGGTACCAATCCGGATCGCGGCCGGGCCACAGCGGATCTCGGCCGCGTTCATCGAGCGGGCGTCGGGTCCGGTCCAGGACTTCGTCATGCCGTTCGAACGGGCGCTGGCCGATCTGTCGACCGGGCATTTTCCCGGATTGACGGGGTTGCCGCACCTGCGCAATCTCGGCATCGATGGTCCCTATGACGTGACCGGCGTGAGCGAAACCCCCAGCCGGCGTCGGATTTTTTCGTGCCGGCCTGCGACCGCCGTCGACGAGGTGCCCTGCGCGCGCGAGATCATCGCTGGCCAGGCACGCCGGGCCTTCCGGCGGCCGATCATCGAGCGCGACCTGTCGCGGTTGATGGCGCTCTACGAGACCGGTCGAGACGGGCAAGACTTCGAGTCGGGGATCCGGATGGCGCTGCAGGCGCTGCTGGCCGACCCCGAGTTCGTGTTTCGTTTCGAACGCACGCCGGTGGGGGCCGTCGCCGGAACGAGCTACCGGGTGTCCGACATCGACCTGGCGTCACGGTTGTCGTTCTTTATCTGGAGCAGCATGCCCGACGAGACGCTCCTGGCGGCAGCCGAGCGGGGGCGACTGTCGGACCCGGTCGAGCTCGAACGCCAGGTGCGTCGGATGCTCGCCGACCGGCGGGCCGACACGCTGTCGAGCAACTTCGCGTCCCACTGGCTACACCTGCAGAACCTGCGCGACGTGCACCCGGACGTCTATCTGTTCCCCGACTGGGATGAGAATCTGAACCGGTCGATGCGACGGGAAACGGAGCTGTTCTTCGACAGCATCGTCCGTGAGGACCGGAGTCTTCTCGACCTGTTGACGGCCGACTACACCTTTGTTGACCAGCGGCTGGCGACCCACTACGGACTGCCCAACGTGAGCGGGAACCGGTTCCGGCGAGTGCCGGTGGAGCACGATGCACGTCGCGGGCTGCTGGGGCATGCCAGCGTGTTGACGCTGACCTCGGTAGCCAACCGCACCTCGCCGGTCATCAGAGGCGCCTGGGTGCTCGATGTGCTGCTCGGTACGCCCCCACCGCGGCCCCCGGCCGACGTGCCTCCGCTCGAGGAGAACGAGACCGGCCGGCGGCATCGGTCGGTGCGCGACCTCACGATGGAGCACCGGGCCAACACGTTCTGCGCCTCGTGCCATAACGTCATCGATCCGGTCGGCTTTGCGCTCGAGAACTTCGACGCGGTCGGCGCCTGGCGCACACAGGACAGCGGGTTCCCGGTCGACCCGGCCGGCACGCTCTACGACGGCACGTCGGTGGATGGGCCGGTCGCCCTGCGCCGGTTCCTGCTGGACAACGAGGATCTGTTCCTGACCAACTTCACCCGCAACCTGTTGATGTATGCCACCGGCCGGATCTTCCAGCCTTACGATATGCCGGCTGTTCGGGCGATCGTGGCACGCGCGGCGCCGCGGGATCATCGGTTCTCGGCGTATGTCCTCGGCATCGTCACGAGCACACCGTTTCAGATGCGGCGGGTCGATGGGACCGTCGCCGACGCCACGGTCGGGCAGCAATGAGACACGAGACCGAGTAGCCCACGGGCTGCTGACTGGAGACGAGCGCGATGTACATCACCAAGAAGCACATCTCGAGACGCACGGCGTTACGTGGCGTGGGCGTCACTCTGGCGCTGCCGTGGCTCGAGGCGATGATGCCGGCTCAGACGGCCATCCGTGGGTCGGCCGCGCAGCCTGGGACACGATTTGCGGCGCTCGAGATGGTGCACGGGTCGGCCGGGAGCACGGCCGAGGGGACACGCTTGCACTACTGGTCACCCGAGACGGTTGGCCCGGATTTCGAGACAACACCGATCTTGCGGTCGCTCGAACCGCATCGCGACTATGTGACGGTGGTCAGCCACACCGACATCGCGCCCGCGACGGCGCAGACCGAGGCCGAGGCCGGCGCCGATCACACGCGGTCGTCGGCGGCGTTCCTGACGTCCGTGCACGCGCGGATGACCGAGGGCGCCGACATCTACAACGGCATCTCGGCCGACCAGATCTATGCGCGGGCGTTCGGGCAGGACACGCCGTTGCCGTCAATCCAGCTTTGTGTGGAGGATGTGGGGTCGCTGACCGGCGCCTGCGGCTACGGGTACAGCTGTGTGTATGCCAACACCATCTCCTGGGGATCGCCGACGACCCCGCTCCCGATGGAG
>Ga0114993_10005181_pt1 | contig 12668 bp, 9 predicted proteins | sample ArcticOcean_MG_C_FD_87042 | JGI IMG/M metagenome (GOLD analysis project Ga0114993, IMG submission 87042) | Marine microbial communities from western Arctic Ocean - ArcticOcean_MG_CB2_150 | ecosystem: Environmental > Aquatic > Marine > Oceanic | place: Arctic Ocean: Canada Basin | collected...
AAGTTCAATCTGGAATATATCCGCAAGCAATTAAAAAAGAAAGAAGAACAGGATTCCGATCAGGGCAAGCAGAAAAACGAAGACAACAATTCCGATTCTGAAAAAGAACAGGGAGCAAATGAAGACCCACAAGCCGAGAACCAGCAACCCCCTCCCCCGCCGGAAAATGACGATGCGGAAAAAAATGATTCCTCCGAACAGCCTGAAGAGCCCGGAATGGAGAGTGAAATATCTGAGAAAGAAGCAGAGCGGATACTGGAAAGACTCACCGAAGATTTAAAAAGCATCAGCCGCATGCAGGCCAGGAAAACAAAATCTTCATATCAGGGGAATGACTGGTAAAAATGAAACTATGTAAGTTTAATGGGGTCTCTATTTATAAGGTTGCAACACTCTGCCTTTTTCTGTTTCTCTTGCTAAACCCTGTCGCCCAGGGCCAGGAGATCTCTGTCACGGCAACGGTGGATAAAAACCGTTTGAGCCTGGAAGATGTCCTACAACTTTCCATCGTTATTCAGGGAACCCAGAACACGCCTCCTCCCGAGCTGCCTTCTTTGCCAGACTTTAGAGTTGTTTCCGCAGGCACTTCCTCATCCACCCAGTACATCAATACCCAACGCAGTGTTTCCATCACCTACAATTACCGGCTGACTCCCATGAACACGGGGACATTTGTCATTGGTCCCACACGGGTGCGGGCAAACGGAAAAACTTATGCCACCCAGCCCATAACGATTGCAGTGCAAAATGAAGCACAAAAACCTTCAAACCAGGAAACAACCGGAAACAAAAACGCATTTGTTGTTACCACCTTATCCAGCAAAAAAGCCTATGTTGGAGAACAACTGGTTTATACCTTCCGCTTGTTTCATCGCGTTGACGCTAAAAACCTGAATTTACGTCTGCCTTTCGATAAGACCCGGTTTCATAAAGAAGAACTTGGAGAACCCAAAACCTATATTAAAATCAATAATGGACTTCAGTATCACGTGCAGGAGTTATCACTGGCACTTTTCCCACTTAAAAAAGGACTGCATGAAATTCCTTCCGCCATGATTGAGCTGGATCTTTTCCACCCAATGAAAAACCGTTCCCGCCGGGATCCCTTCAGCCAGTTTTTCGGCCAACGCACTCAGGCCGAGCATAAGGTTCTGCGGTCTCAATCCCTTTCCATTGAAGTTCTACCTCTACCCGATGGAGCACCCGAAGGATTTGAAAACATAATCGGACAATTTAATATTTCCGCAGAACTTGGAAAAAACGATCTTGAAGTCGGGGACACCACCACCCTGACGGTGACCGTTTCGGGAAAAGGTAATGTTCAAGATATCATTTTTGATGAACCAGATTTAAAAAGCTATTTTAAAATCTATCCGGATAAACCCGAGTTTCATCAAACCGTTCAAAACAATCAAATTATGGGGAAAAAAGTTTTCAAATTTGCCCTGGTGCCTCTGGAAGCAGGAAGTAGAACCCTGCCCAAATTTTCACTGGCCTTTTTTGACCCAGGAAAAGCCCAATACCGTGTCGCTCAAACCCAACCCATTTCTCTAAACATAAAACCTTCTGCAGCAAAAGAAGAGCTCAATCTGGTGCAGTCCAGACAACAAAACGCGCAGGCACCTGAAATTGAAATTCTTGGCAGAGATATTTTTCCTATCTACACCGAACTGGATAAGTTTCAAAGTACCCGTTCTCATTCACCGGCATTCCTGGCAACTCGTTTTGGATCTCCCGTGCTTCTCTTCTTCATTTCGGCATTTATAATTAAACGGCAAAGACGCATGAAACACGATGTGGCTTTTTATCGCCGCCGAAATGCTTATAAAAATGCAACCCGGCGCTTAAAAAAAATGTCGGAACATTCCGACCCTTCCGCCCCCAAAGAGTTTGGCCGGGAGCTATCGGAAATTCTGCGGGAATATGTCGGCAACAAGCTGAACCTGCAAGGAAAAGCCATCACCGCTGAGGAAGTGGAGACCCGGCTAAAAGAAGCGGACTATGAATCCGCCGAAGTTACCCGAAAACTTCTCGAAAGATGTGAAATCCTGCAGTTTGCTCCGACAACCCGTGGCAATACAAAGGAACTACTCCGCGAATCTGAAAACCTGATCAAGCTACTGGAGAAACAGTCATGAAAAACGGTTTTTCAGTATTTTTATTTTTTGCACTAACGCTCTTTATCAGTCTCCCCACAGAGGGCTCTGAATATTTGCAGAAAATCGTTCGCGCCAATGATTTGTATTCTGAAAAACGTTATGCCCAATCCGCTGAAGCTTATGAAGCTTTAATCGATAAGGGCATACGTAGCGGATACTTGTATTACAACCTGGGCAATACTTATATTCGTATGGGAAAAACCGGGCCTGCCGTTTTAAATTATGTCCGTGCCCAAAAATGGATCCCGCGCGATGAAAACCTGGAAGCCAATTTGAAATTTGCCATTCAACAAACTCAGGACAAAATAGAGCCCCCAGCACCCGGAACTCTAAGCACTCTTTTTTTCTGGAGCAACGATTTTAATTTAAACGAACTTATTTATCTCGCCATAGGCTTGAATTTCGTTTTCTGGGTCAGTCTGGCCCTGTGGCTGTATTTTCCTTCCCTGAAAATCATCCGTAACGCTCTTTTTTGTTTTCTTTTGCTTTCATTTTTTTCAATCGGAGTTAAACTTAAGAGTGAGTCCGATTTTAAACTGGCAGTGGTTCTGGCCGAAAGAGTAGAAATAAAGTCCGGGCGTGCTGAAGATGCCGTCACTTTATTCCAACTACACGAAGGTGCTCTGGTTACCGTCACCGACAAATATGAAAAATGGCTGGAAGTTCGTCTCAACGATGAACAAAAAGGCTGGGTCCCAAAAAATTCCATCGGCCACTAGGCGCCGGTAGCAACGAGCAATAGCTTTTTGCTGTAACAACGACTTATCTCGGCTCAACCAAACCTTGCTCCGTTCCCTCTCAAAGGAGTAGAAACCATGAGCATTAAATTGCCTCGCAGTGCAGGCGGCTGGGGTGCCATACGCTATTCGCTGAAAATGGCGGATCGGGCCGGAGGCTTGTGGCCCATGCTCAAAGCGCTGGCCTCCCGAAATAACTGCAAAAGTTGTGCACTGGGAATGGGCGGACAAAAAGGCGGAATGCGCGATGAGAGTGGCAATTTCCCGGCAGTTTGCAACAAGTCCTTCATGGCCCAGGCTTCAGATATGCAAGGAGCCATAGCTGAAAATTTTTTCAATCAATTCGATATTTCCACTCTTTCCAAATGGTCTCCTCGTGACTTGGAATTGAGCGGACGGTTGACCCAGCCCGTTCTCTGTGAACCCGGAGATTCCCACTACCGTCCTATTTCCTGGTCAGAAGCCATGAACCGGGTGGTCGACAAACTCAAAACAACTTCAGCATACAGGTCTTTCTTTTATGCCAGTGGGCGTTCTTCCAATGAAGCAGGTTTTCTTCTGCAACTGTTTGCCAGAATTTATGGAACCAACAACGTCAACAACTGTTCCTTTTTCTGCCATCAGGCTTCCGGAGTTGGACTGAACCAGAGCCTGGGAACAGGTACCGCCACCGTTGACCTGGAAGACCTTGATCACACCGATCTGGTTTTTTTAATTGGCGCCAATCCCGCCTCCAATCACCCCCGTTTCATGCGTATTCTCATGGATGTTCGCCGACGCGGGGGACAAGTAATCGTGATCAACCCAGCGAGGGAACGTGGCTTGGAAAATTTCAGTGTCCCTTCTGATGTACGGAGTCTGTTGTTCGGTTCAGAAATCGCCAGCCTTTACCTGCAGCCCCATATAGGCGGAGATATTTCACTTTTTAAAGGCATCGCAAAATCCCTCCTGTCGGATAAAAGTTGTCTGGACCGAAACTTTATTGCCAGCCACACGCAAAACTTTGCGGAAGTCGAGGAAGATATCAAAGCAGAATCATGGCAAACTTTAGAGTCCACTTCCGGTATATCACGGGAGGAAATAGAAAAAACCGCACGAATTTATTCAAAGAGTAAAAATACCGTGTTTGTCTGGGCTATGGGAATTACCCACCATGCTTTTGGTGTGGATAATGTCCAGGCCATCGTCAACCTGGCACTCATGCGAGGAATGGTGGGGAAAAAATATGCCGGGCTCTTGCCCTTGAGAGGACATAGCAATGTACAGGGAATCGGTTCAATAGGTTTCACCCCGCAATTGAAAAAGGCGGTTTTGGATAATCTGGAATCTAAATTCCCGGTGATCCTGCCTAGGCAACCGGGACTCGACACTTTGGGGTGCGTGGAAGCCGCAAACAATAGAGAATTTGATTTTGCCTGGAACCTTGGAGGTAATTTATATGGCTCCAATCCAGATTCCCGGTTCGCCCAGACAGCCCTTGCCAAAATTGGTTTCAGTCTTTTTCTCAATACCACCTTGAATCAGGGACATTTTCTCGGGCGGGGCCAAACCAGCCTCATTCTCCCCGTTGTAGCCAGGGACGAAGAACCGGAACCCACCACACAGGAAAGCATGTTCAGCTTTATAAGGCTCAGTAACGGGGGCCTGCAACGCTACTCGGGACCCAGAAGTGAGGTGAAAATAATCGCGGAAATTGCCCAACGTGTTCTGGATGATTCTCCGTTGCCCTGGAAATCTTTAAGCGAAACGGGAAACATACGGGAAATCATCAGTGCGATCATCCCAGGGTTCGAGCAATTGAAGAATATTGACCGGACAGGAAAAGAGTTCCATATTAATGGAAGAATTCTCCATACTCCAAAATTTCCCTGCCCTGACGGCAAAGCCAGTTTTAAAGTCTGCCCCATTCCTGCCGTTAGGAGGAACAAGGAAAACAGCTTTATTTTGATGACGGTTCGCTCGGAGGGTCAATTCAACACCGTAGTTTATGAACCGGACGACCGATATCGTGGTGTCTCTTCCCGCAATGTCGTTTTAATAAACGAAGAAGATATAAAAAGAATCGGATCTAAAGAAGGCGACCTGATAACGATCAAAAATGATACGGGGATTATGACCGGACAAAAATTACAGGCCTATCCCATTAAACAGGGAAATATCATGATGTATTATCCGGAAAGCAACGTTTTGGTACCACGCCAGTTTGATCCTCAATCGAAAACCCCTTCTTTCAAATCTATTGAAGTATTTTTGGAAAAACAGTTATGAAAACAAACTGCACTCCCCATTGCCGTTTATTGCCGTTTATTTTGTCGGCCCTTTTTCTTATAACAGCGGAGATATCTCTGGCTGGAAATTCCTTTGTTAAAAAAATCCGCGTTACGGGCAATACCCTCATCGACCCTTATTTTCTGGATGGTTATCTTGATTTGGGGAACGGATTAAACATGACTCCGGAAATCATGGATCTCGTCGCAAGCGAATTAAAAGCCAACTATAATTATCACGGGTATTCAGATATTGGTGCCTATTCCAAACTAAAAGTTAAAAATGGGGTCATGACAATTAAAGTCGATGAAAAGGATGAATACCGTTGGGGCAGGCCCCGTGCTGAAAGAGCGGTGCTCAAACAGGCTTTTCTGCATGGCATAACCCTCAAGGATTATAAAAAACAGGAAATCATTGAAGCCCTGCTGAAGGGCTATCAAAAACAAAGAACAATTGAGGAACTCGTGGCTGAATTCCTGGTAAAAAAACAGAGAAAACTCATGGAGGAAATTAATTCCCAAAGGATAACAGCTTTGCGGGAGCAGGTTTTTGAAAAGGTCAGAGAGTTTCAAATGATAAAGAAAAATCTTGAAGAGCAGGAAACCAGAAGAATTGAGGAAATGAGGAGTCGGATACAATCCGGCAGGCTTAAAAAATTTACTGACTTGGCTACTGAAGACCAGGAAATGGACGAATACACCGATCTGGATGCGTTTTTAGATAACGCAATGTTTGAAGAAACGCTGAATCCCGGACTTTAGCCCTGGATTTAACTTAACGCGGAAAGGAACCCCTGCATCTGGGCTTTTTTCTTGACATCCCCATCCCTGTAAACCGCAATCACTTTTTCTACAACGCCTTTTAATTTCCTGTCCTGCATCATGAACATAAAGTCTTCATACAGGCGGAACTGTTCTGTAGACTTTTCCATTTCAGGGGCCAGCACCCTGTATACCGGGCCTTTACCGGTTAATAGCCAATAAATATTTAAATCAGTATAGATTGATAAATTTGCCAACGTAGTAGCCGAGGGCAAAGACTTATCATTCTCTAAATCCGAAAGCGAACCCTGTGAAACTTTAATCAAGCGGGACAATTGCATCAGCTTTAATGGAACAGACTTCCTCCATGCTCTCAATCGTTTTCCGGTGGTTTTCTGATTTTCAATTTGTCTACTCATTATTAACGAGCCTCCCGGTTAGAAAAATTCTGCCCCCCACATTTAAGGGGTAATCCTGCGGCCGAAACAAAAAAGACCTCAAAAGCGAGATCTATGCATTGGCACTTCACCATCAGGAGCAGTATCAATCTGGTAGCCTTCTTTTTGGAGTTTTACTTCCAAGGCCGCTAATAGCTCCTTATCATCGTCGACTAAAAGGATTCGGTGATTCATTTTTTTCCTGGTTTACAAAAAGTTAGTAACCGACCATCCGAAAAAAATTTCATACAATCATCGATAATCCAATCAATGCATGAAAAAAGCCCATGGTCAGAATCCAATTCTTTTAACTGGCACCAGGTGCGCGACCTGGCGAAGTCTCTGGACTCCTGGATATTTATCGCTTCATCATGGATTCCGTGGACAACACGGATTGGGATATTGCGATTCAACGGTAAGGAGTCCCAGTGTATTGCATCACGAAACAAATTCGTATTCAGTGTTACTTCCTTATTATAGCTATAGTGAAATACCCGAATCAAGTCTGGAATGCCGAATTTTTTATCCCAGCCCATATTTTCCATCCACCGGCTGAGGAAATTGAAGCCAGGTGCCATCAGATATAATGCGTCTATTTCTTTTCGAGTTTCTGCAGTCAATGCCGCGACATAGCCACCCATGCTACTGCCTATTAAGGCAAAACGTGTGCCGGGTTTCTCATCAATAATACTTTGAACCAGCGAAATCTGGTTCGTCAGCGTCAGATTTTCAAAATCGCCCTGCTGCAGGTCCGGAATCGTGAGGGGAAGCTTAGCTTCCTCAAAACGATCTTTGAACACACGGGCTTTTTGGGAACCCGGTCCTGACGCGAACCCGTGAAGGTAAATAAATTCTGTCATCACAAACTACCGGCGAACCGACGGTGGTAAATGGGAATAACTTTTTCTGGCAAATAACGAGTTATCTCGGCCTGACAAGTCTTGGCTATCTGCCATCGGCCGCTGGCCGATCGAGGGCCTGAAGCCTATGGCGCATTTTCCACAAGAGTAGTAGTCCCGGTATTGCAGCTAAAAATGTTATCAGGAAAAACAGAAGCCAACCAAACTCATCCACCAAAACACCCGATGCCGGCCCGACAAACACCCGCCCCAGGGAAGCCAAAGCCGAGAACAGGGCAAATTGTGTTGCTGTAAAATTATGGTTGCACAACGCCATCAAGAAAGCCACGAAAGCCGCCGTTCCCATCCCTCCCGCCAAATTCTCAAAGCCAATGGTGAAAACTAACATTGCATAACTTTTTCCCACCCAGGCTAAAACCATAAATGATAGATTTGAGACAGCCTGTAAAACTCCGAAAAACAAAAGTGAGCGAAAAAGTCCCAAACGAGCCATGAGGGCACCGCCAAACAGAGCCCCAACAATTGTTGCCGCCAGCCCCATACCTTTGTTGATCGCCCCCACTTCACCTACAGAAAAGCCGATACCACGGATTAGAAAGGTCGTTGTCAGGCTTCCGGCAAAAGCATCTCCCAGCTTATAGAGAACAATCAGGGCCAACAACATCCAGGCACCATCACGGGAAAAGAATTCGACTAAAGGCCCGCCAATGGCCTCCCCCAATGTCTTGGGTGGAACCCCCGGGTCCTCGGGTTCGGGCCCCAACCAGACAGCCATCATACCCACAACCATCAGCCCCGCCATAATCATATACGTTAAACGCCATCCTAAAAATTCTGACAGGATCAAAGCCAGAGCCCCGGAAACCAGCATCGCAATCCGATACCCTGTTACCGAAACCGCCGCCCCCAATCCCCGTTCCTTTTCCCTCAGCACTTCTGTGCGATAAGCATCAAAAACAATATCCTGGGAAGAGGAGGCAAAAGCCAAACCGAAGGCGAGAAAAGCAAGGACCCAGGGAGCTTTTACGGGAGACACAACGCTCATCATAAAAATCAAAACAAGCAGTACGACTTGAAATACCCAAATCCAGCCCCGTCTTCGCCCAAACAGGGGAACAACATACCGATCCAGCAAGGGGGACCAGAGAAACTTCAAGGTATAAGGCAAACCCACCAAAGTGAACAGGCCAATAGTCTTGATATCGACCCCTTCCACTGTCAACCAGGCCTGCAAAGTTCCTCCCGATAACGCCAAGGGTAGCCCCGAGGAAAACCCCAAAAATAAAACAACCACCACTCTGCGATTCAAAAATAAATCCATAATAATATATATAAATCAGTTATTTATATACAATTTAATCATAAAATACATTATATAAAATTGGACCTGCTCTGCATTAGCCAAAGCCTTTATATCATTAAAATAGGGGAGTTTCAGGCATTTCACCTGGGAAACAAAGTTGCCCGAGTCATTATGGGTAATTGACAAGGGGTGATATCATTCAAAAAAATTGACTTACAGGAGTACAATCTAAACCCGACACAATGACTTTAAATTCTTGTTATTATATAACCTTTTCAACCTTTTCTACCGATATGCAGGAGAACCAAGAGGCTAATTTATGAAAAATATGGAATCCCTGCAATTGGTTAAAGAGCAACTCAAAATAAAGACGATTGAGTTGCGCAAGTCCAATGAAGAAAAAGTGCAGGTAATAAATAAAATCAAGGACCTGATTACCATTAACCAAGGCGAACAAAAAAAACTCAAAGAGGTCATTAAAAAAACAGAAGAGGACGTTGATGTGCAAAAAAACGAGGTCGAAATGGCCCGTCGTTTAAAGCGTTCCGGAGAAGAAGCGGCCAAGAAGGAGAAAGAAGAGATAAGCAAGCTCCTTGAGGCCAAGGCAGAAGAAAAAATGAAGGACAAAATGATGAAGCTTGCCAAACAGTTTGAGAAAGAAAAAGGGGTCAATAAAAAATTCGGACGGGAACGGGGTGTATTGATGAAAGAATTAAGTCGCCTCCGCATGGACACCGGATCTGCTGACAACTTAAAAAAGAAGATCGAGGGCCTTAAGGCCGATTTGGTAAAAGCTAAAAAGACCGCCATGTCATCGGGCACCATTACAGGAGATGTTGCAAAGGAAAAGGACGCGCTCATAAAAAAATACGAAGATATGTTTTCAGGCGACATGGATGCCGGGGAAGACGGTATTCTTCCCTCTGAAATCATCCGGGAATTGAAAGAGGAAGTGGAAGACCTGGAAAAAGAGAGCCAAAGAATGCTAGTTGATATGGAAATGCTCAAAGACAGCAATGCCGAAATGGATATGAAAATCGGCATACTGGAGGATGAAAAACAACATGGCACTAAGGGTGATGGCGGTGCCGTGGCTGAAGGCCGTGCGGCGGCGGCCCAGGAGTTTTCTGGAGGCCTGGAAGGCTTCCTCATCACTTATTCCGATATGATCACACTTATTCTGGTGGTATTCGTTTTGATGTACAGCGTTTCCAAAATGGACGAAAATAAGTTTGCCGAGGCCCTTTCCTCGTTCCAGTCAAAAAGAATGCGTATTGAAAGCGTCAATGTTCGCTTGAACAAGAAGGAAATGAAAATGCTGGAACGGGTACGGGCATTGGTTAAAGACAACGTTGACGTGGAAAGCATTGCCCGCAGTGATACGAGAACGATCGTGCATCAATTGCCAACCTCAGACCTTTTCGCCCCCGGAAACGCCTTCTTCAGGGCGGGTGCGGAAGGCCTGATTATTTCCACCATCCAGAAAGACATGAAAGAAGGTGTCAAGCAGGTGTTTGTTGATGGCCACACAGATAACGTTCCGATGAAAAGCGCCAAGTTTCCTTCTAACTGGGAACTTTCAGCCGCCAGAGCTGCAAAGGTGGCCCGGTTTATTATAGAAAAAATGCGGTTCCCGCCTGAGCGAATAGTCGTAGCAGGTTATGGGGAGTTCCGCCCATTTGTAGCCAACACCACTGATGACGCCCGTGCCACCAACCGACGGGTAGAAATTAAAATATTGAAAGCGATGGAAGTCGCTAAAGATGAAGCCCAAAAAGCAAAGGAAGCCCAAAAAGCAAAGAAAAAAGCTACGGATGAGAAAAAACCGGGAACTTCGGGCTCTTGATTCAAATATAGAACAACCGGTGAAATAGGCCTTGTAACCTATTGGAAGCCTTCTATACTATTGAAAAAGTTTTTTAGCTGATTTTAGGGTAAAATTACCAATAAGTCATAAACCTCGCAATAATACTATTGTCATGGAATCAACAGAAAAATCTGCCACCGGGCAAACGGAAACGGAGAATTCACTTTCAGAACAAACGGAAACGGAGAAATCTCTTCTAGAAGAGCTTCCCCAAAAACCCTCGCAAGAGAACATTAAAAAACCCCAAAAAGCACTCATCAAATCGGATGCAGAAATGCTCTTGTCAAACCGGCAGGATTATTTAATGTTCAACCGATTTAAAATAGATCGGAATTTGATCACCCTTTCTGAAATTGACCGCCTGATTTATCTGGTTGTTCCGCGCCTTCTTCACGTACACCAGGAGGGCTTGCCGGGCTATTTTGAAGGTGATCCCCCCTGCGGCATCCATAATTTCTCTCTGGATAAAGAAGCCCAGATTGCCGCCGAAAAACTGTTCCCGGCCATAATCATCCGCAGGAACCCGAATCTGAATCCGGTCATTCACACTGCCCTACTCATGGGCAGTGTAGGTTCCATTGCCCAGACCAAAAAGTCAGATCTTGATTACACTTTGTTAATAGATAAAAAGGATTTCACTGAAGAAAGCATGAAACTGTTCCAGAAAAAACTGAACTCGATAGAGACGTGGACCTGGGATAATTACCATCTGGAAACCCATTTTTTCATCAATGATTACGAGGAAGTTAAAAATAATATCTTTGGTGAAAGTGACAGTGAAAGCACAGGATCAGCCCTGGCAAAACTCCTGAAAGAAGAAATGTATCGAACCATGATCATTGTCACCGGGAAAATTCCTTTCTGGCTGGTTTCTCCGGTAGACTGTGATGACGACCGGTATTACGAGTTGTATGAAAAACTCCAGTCAGGAAAGACCCTCCTCAAAAAAGAAGAATTCATTGACATGGGCAATGTAGATGATATCTCTGATGGAGAATTTTTTGGTGCGTCGGTATGGGCTCTGATCAAATCTTTTAACTCTCCTTTTAAAACACTCATGAAAATGGGGGTGCTTGAAGAATATATGTTTAGAAACACCAAATCGAATCTGCTATGCCATCAAATTAAAGATAAATATTATAATGATGTCCCCTACCTGGATATAGACCCCTATCTGAGAATGTTCGAGCGGGTACAAAAGTTTTTTACTGAAACAAAATCAGAGGATGAAGTCGATGCACTGAGACACTGTTTCTATTTAAAGGTGGGTACCCAAGTTACTGCCGAGGAGTATGAAAAAGGCTCGGATAGTTGGAGAAAGAGCACCCTGATCAAAATGCTGAAAGAGTGGGGTTGGAGCCCGGATAAAATTGAGAACCTGAACAAGTATTCCGGCTGGCAAATGATGCATAAGGTAGATTTGGGAAACCGTATCAATAAAATTTTGATGGCCTCCTACAAAAATATTTCTGAAAAAAACAAGACCCTTGATTCCAGTGAAACTTTGATCACCGAGAAAGACACCGCTCTTTTAGGTCGAAAACTTTTTAGTTTTCACAGGCCGGCCCCCAACAAAGTCAATAACCTGGGCGCTTTGGTAGATGGTAAAACCGCTGAAAGTGAATTGACCTTCCTTTTGGAACAAAAAAGCCAGCGTGACAAAGCAGAGTGGTACCTGATCCGGGGCAAGACTCGAGCTTTTCTGGACCAAATCGATAAGGACGATATCATCAGGAAATCGGCAACCCTTCCATATCTTTTGGCGTTTGCTATTTTCAACAATCTCTACAGTGAAAACACCGAAGTTTTGCTGATAGCCGAGGGGGAATCCCTCAAGGGACATGATATGGTTGTACTGCTCCCAATGCTCAAAAGCTTCATCGAGTCCGTCAACATCGCCGCATTGTCTAATGAAGACCTGTTGACCGATGCCAAAGTTAATCAATTGTTCATACTGGTGGACTTTGGCAATCCTCCGCCGCCAGAAATAAGTATGGGGAATATCAAGGATTGCAAAAACAACGATGAATTGACAAAATTTATCAATAAACGAATTGACCGAGTGAGGGGCATCGCAACTATTTATTTAACCTCCTGGGGTGAGCTGTTCTGTAAATCCTATTTAGGGTTAAATTGTATGGCCAGGTGCATCAGCGACCTGAGCCCCCAACTGAGCCCTGAAAAGCTTGAAAAACCGGATTATCTTAAGGTTTACATCCCCAGCGGCCGAAAAGAATTATTACAAATACCCTGGCTGAATAATTATATTGTGCGCT
>Ga0114993_10005189_pt1 | contig 12661 bp, 10 predicted proteins | sample ArcticOcean_MG_C_FD_87042 | JGI IMG/M metagenome (GOLD analysis project Ga0114993, IMG submission 87042) | Marine microbial communities from western Arctic Ocean - ArcticOcean_MG_CB2_150 | ecosystem: Environmental > Aquatic > Marine > Oceanic | place: Arctic Ocean: Canada Basin | collected...
GCACCGGTCTGGCGTGTCTGCGATTTCTGTCTCATCTTCGTTCCCTTCGGTCACTACGATGAGCCAGAAACCCTCCCTTATGAAATCCGACTAGTTTGTTCCATAGGCGCTGACGTCAAACACAACAGCTTGACCCTGAGCCTACGCCAACTTGGCGCAAGATTAAACCGATCAGATCGTTCTAAATGCCCTCCGGATTGGTCTCTTTGATCCAGCGTGACACGACGGCCAAGGCTTCCTCGCCCATCAGTTGTTCGTAAGGCCGAGAACGGCCATCGGTCGGCGCGCTGATTTCGCGGTGCAAACCGTCGATATCCATGCCGAGGCTCTCCGCGTAGGCAAGCGTGTTCGCATAGTAAACGCGATCGATCCGCGCCCACCAAATAGCCCCTGCACACATCTGGCACGGCTCCCAGGTGGTATACAGTTCGCAGCCCGAGAGATTCCAGGTTTCGAGTTTCTGGCCTGCTCTGCGCAGCGCGTGAATTTCACAATGACCGGTCGGGTCGCTGTTGTTGATCACATCGTTCCAACCCTCGCCGATCACCTCGCCGTTTTTGACGACGATGCTGGCGCAATAGCCGCCCTCGCCAGCGTCCATCTTGCGCTGGCTGAGATCAATGGCGTATTTCATCAAATTGGATTTATCCATTGCCCCCTCCGCTGATTGCCCTTTTTTTCCGGCTAGGCCGGTATTTTCCTACCATCACGATGGCATGAATTGGCGCAGAAGGCGAATCTGGTTCGCGCCAAAAATAGTAGCGCGCGGGCACCGCGCTGCGTCAACCGGAAGTGCGGCGGGCGATCATTTGGACCGGGGCGATGCGCCCGGCTTCGGTGTTTTGCAGCGTGTTTTTGAACTTTTCGCGCCATGTCCCGCCCATCAGAAGATGTATGCTGAGCGGCGGCGGGCCGTCGCTCTCGCTGCCGGCAATGCGCTGGCGGAAAAACTGCAGCGCAAATTCACGCCGGTTCTCTGTTTCGACAATCTCGAAGCCGGCCTGACGCAAATACTCCAGCGTTTCCTCCGGGCTGGCGACATGGCTGGTTTCTGCCGTCTCGGCCCATGGCGCCGGATAGACGATATCGCCGGGCCCGGTTTTCATCACATCGTAGATGCAGAACGTGGCGCCCGGCCGAAGGACCCGGGCGATCTCAGCGTAGAGCCCGGCGCGATCCTGAATATTCATCGCCGCATGAAAGGTGACTGCGGCGTCGAAGCTCCCGTCTTCGAACGGCATGGCGAGAGCGCTTGCGGTTTCAAATTGGAGCGACGCGGACAGACCGAGGCGCGCGGTTAGTTGTTGCGCCACGTCGATATATTCCGGCGTTAAATCGATGCCGGTAACGCGGCAGCCGTATTGTGCCGCGATATAGCGCGCCGCGCCGCCCAGGCCGCAGCCAACATCGAGCACATGGTCCGTGGCGCTTAACGACATTCTGGACAGCGCATGCTGCGTGGCCTTACGCCCACCGACATGAAACTCATCGACCGGCGCCAGATCTTCGAGCGTCAGGTTGGCCAGATCCGCGCCGCTGGATTTCAGCCCGGCTTCGATGCGCGCCAACAAATCATCCGCACCGTAATGTCGTGCAACCGCATTTTCCAAACCGTCCATATTGCTTCTCCCTCTGCCACCGCGCGATGGCTTTGCTATTGCGCATTAATCCAGCACACCTAGATTATAATATGAGGCACCGCGCAATTATCGGAACTGCTATAGAATGTATCAGCCGCCAGCCTTTCGGGAAGAGCGCATCGATATCCTGCACGCGCTAATGCGCGCCCATCCTTTCGCGACGTTGATAATCAGCGCTGCAAGCGGCATTGAAGCCAATCATCTGCCGCTGCTGCTGGGTGAGCGAAGCGCCGGTCAAGTGGGGCTGAGCGGCCATTTCTCCAAGGGAAACCCGTTGCTGCGCGCGTTTGAAGAATCTGGCGACGGGCTGCCGGCGCTCGCCATCTTTCATGGCCCTGAGCATTATATTTCACCCGGCTGGTATCCCTCCAAAGCGGCTGACGGCAAGGCGGTGCCGACCTGGAACTATACCGTTGTGCACGCCCATGGCGTGCTGCGCGCGATGCAAGACCCAGCGCGCCTCCGCGCCCATCTCGATGCGCTCACGGCCGGGCAGGAAACCGGGCGATCGCCACCTTGGTCGCCGACCGATGCGCCCGAAGATTATCTTGCCTCGATGATGAAGGGCATTGTCGGATTCAACATGGAAATCGAGCGCCTCGAAGGCAAATGGAAGCTCGGCCAAAACCGCAGCGCCGAAGACCGCGCCGGAGTCTTTCGCGGGTTGGCCGGCGAAGATAGTGCCGGCGCAGCAGAACTCGCCGCCGTCACCCCCACCGAATGACATCAACATGACCCACAAGCCGAAGTTTCAAACACCATGAGCCCGCGCATCCAGGGGCGGGTGTCGATCACCATCACGTTGGCCACTGCCATCGGGCTGTTGGTGTTCGTCGCCGCCGGCAGCGTTCTCGGCGCGACGAGTACAAAAAATCTTACTTGAACTTGGCTTATCCGGTGGCGCGGGACGGCGTGCCGGTGGGCGCGGTTGTCGCCGTGGTGTCGGTCGAGAAATTGTCGAGCTTCGTCAGCACGGTGGGCGCCGGACGTGCCGGCACACGCTTTATCCTCTATGGGCGCGACCAAGTGATCGCCCATCCCCTTCTCATTGACGGCTACCCTGAAGGCTCGGTTGAAGCGCCGCTGCCGGCGGTATCGAACTTCAATGATCCGGTGCTCGCCACCATATGGCGCGACGAGGGGCGCTACGAACTCGAACAAATTGAATTGCCGCAGGGCACCGACGGCCATGTCATCCAGACCGAAGACGGCCAATATGTTTTTATTTACAGGATCGTCGATGGATTCGGACCGCTGCCACTGACGGTCGGCACCTATTTCAAGGCCTCGGATGTCGGTGAGGAGGTGGAGCGCATGATCATGGCGCTGATCGCCGGTGTCGTGGCGCTACTCCTCTCGCTCGTCGCGGCGGTGATTGTCGGACGCCGTATCGCGCGCCCGATCGTGCGCTTTTCGGCGGCGACCGGGCGTATCCGCGACCTCGATATTTCCCAAGTGGAAGAACTCCCACCGAGCATATTCCGCGAGCTCAACGAGCAGTCCAACAGTTTCAACGCCATGCTGCGGACACTCAGGTGGTTTGAGCTTTACGTTCCACGCAAGGTCGTCGAAAGCCTGATCAAACGCGGCTCGGCGGAAGAAACTTTATCGGATGCGCGCCAGATTACCGTCCTATTCACCGATATAGCCGGCTTTTCCTCGGCCTCGGAAGGCATGCGGGCAGCCGAGGTCGCGGCCTTCGTCAACGCGCATTTTTCCATTGTCGTCGAATGCATTGAGGCGGAAAGCGGCACGGTCGATAAGTTTATCGGCGATGCGGTGATGGCCTTTTGGGGGGCGCCGGAGGAACAGCCGGACTCTGCCGAGCGCGCCTGCCGCGCCGCCCTCGCCATCGCCGCCCGCATTCGCGAGGAAAACCAGCTCCGGGAGGCGCGCGGAGAGGCGCCGACTCATATCCGCATCGGCATTCATTCGGGCAGTGCCACGGTCGGCAACATCGGTGCGCCGGGGCGGCTTAATTACACCATCATCGGCGACACTGTGAATATTGGCCAGCGTCTAGAGCAGCTGGGCAAGGAGATCCACCGCGACAACGTGGATGTCTCGATCCTCATTAGCGGCGACACAGCGAGCCAGTTGAGCGATGCTTTTGCGCCTACTCCTGTCGGCCGCAATCGTGTCAAAGGGAGAGTTGGCGAGATTGACGTGTTTGGCCTTCTACCGGCGATGTAGACGCTACGCCGACGATTGATCGGACGGTTCCGCCACCCAGCGCGGCAAGTAATGTTTAACCGTCGTGCCTTTGCCGACTTCGCTATCGATCGTCACATGTCCGCCCGACTGCCGCGCAAAGCCGTATATCATACTGAGACCGAGGCCCGAGCCAGCGCCAACATCCTTGGTGCTAAAGAACGGCTCGAATACGTGCTCGATCGCATCCGGCGGAATGCCAAATCCGTTATCCGAGGCTGAAAACATCACATAATCGCCAGCCTGGAAATCTTATACGCCTCCACTTGAGCATCATCCAGGGTCACATTTTCCGTTGCGATGATAAATTTTCCCCCTGAGGGCATGGCGTCGCGCGAATTGATCGCTAGATTCAAAATCGCATTTTCCAGTTGCGCCCGATCAACGCAGCAGGGCCAAAGCGCTTCGGCCGGAAGGATCAACAGCTCTACTGCGTCGCTCAGAGTCACACGCAGCATGTCGCGCAGACTATCTGCCAGCTGGTTGAGATCAATTATCGTCGGCGACAAGGTCTGCTTGCGCGAGAATGCGAGCAGCCGGTGCGTTAAATTGGCTCCGCGTTCGGCCGCCGCATAGGAGCGTAAAACCTTGCTATGCTGCGAACTGCCATTCTCCAGGCTTTCCGCCACCAATTCGAGATTGCCCATAACGACGGTCAGCAGGTTGTTGAAGCCATGCGCAATTCCGCCAGTCAGCGCTGGCCCACCGCTTCCATTTTTTGGGCCTGGCGAAGCTGCTCGGCGACTTCGCGAGCGCTGGTGACGTCGCGCGACGTTCCTTCGACGCCCAAGATCTTGCCGTCAGCGTCGCGCCAAAAATGTGCGCTGGTGGAAACCCAGACAAAACTGCCGTCTTTTTGTTTCATCTCCGCTTCGTAGCCGATGACACCATCTTCGGACGATGCCAGTTTGGCGAGAAATCGATCGCGTTCTTCTGGATCCCGCATACAGTTCCGTAAGCTGCATTCCGATCAGTTCATCCAAAGGATAACCGCTCAGCGCTTCCGCTGAGCGTGACGCCATGACGAGCCGCCCCTCCACATTCGTGCGGTAAAATGCATCGGCCATATTATCAAGAATGCTGCGGTGCAGCCGCTCGCTCGCAGCAAGCGCTTGATCGGCGCGTTTGCGCTCGCTGATATCTTGGACAACGCCGGTCATGAATATGGCCTTGCCGCTTTCGTCGCGCCGCGTAACGACGCCAAAATCATGGACATGCATGGTCGCGCCGTCCGGCATAACAATGCGGTATTCGGTCTCGTATTCGCCGTCACGCTCCCTGGCGGCGTCCCCAGCCGCATTAAGGATATTGAGGCCGTCAGGATGCACTCGATTCACAAACATATCGTGGCTAGGCTCGATCAATCCCGGTTCATAGCCAAAGATTGAAATGGCTTCGTCGGACCAGACGCCTTTATCGGTCTCCAAGTTCCAATCCCAGGTGCCGATGCGAGCATGGCGGCGGGCGATGGCGAGACGATATTCTGCTTCGTGGAGTTGTTCTTCTGCCAATTTCTTTTCGGTAATGTCGTGAAACGTGCCTGTGATATAGAGAATTTGCCCTTCCGCATCCTTTGTCACCGCGCCATGCTCTTCTAGGTACCGCTGTTCGCCGTCTGGTCGTCTGAAGCGGTACTCAACTACATGCTCACCGCCGCGATCACGCATTTCTTCCCGCAATCTTTTCGTACGTTCTCGGTCATCAGGGTGAATCATGGTCAAATATTGCGCCCGGCTCGGCACTGCGGAGTCCAATTACAGGCCGACGATGGCATAAATTTCATCGGACCAAATATATTCTTGGTTGTTCACTCGGAACTCCCAAGTTCCGAAACCTGAGTTATGTCGCGCTTGGGAAAAGCGCCTTTCCAATTCTTGGAGTTCGCGTTCTGCCTCTTTTTGAGAGGACACATCACGTACCGACACAAATGAGAATTCTGTGTCACCGTATTTAACGTGAGTGGCCGTTGCACTGACCGGATACAGGCTCCCATCCTTGCGGCGATGGTTCCGTTCAACGGTGATCGCGCCCAATTCGCGCAGTTCGCGCTACTGATCCTGCAGTTCCTCCGGCGAAAGATCGGTAATCATTGGCACGCTAAGTCCAAGTAACTCTTCTTCGCTGTATCCGAGTGCGAGGCATGCCGCTGGATTCGCGTAGAGAATGCTCCCATCCACGCCGCAGCGCATGATCGCGTCATGTGCGGAATCAAGCGAATACTGCGCCAACCCAAGCGCGATCTCCATTTCTTTGCGCTCGGTGATGTCCTGCATCGTGCCACGCCGAGCCACGACTGTGCCCAACGAGTCGAAAACAGGCCGGCTGTGGTGATCGACGAAGCGTATCGCGCCGTCCGGGCGCACTATCCTGTGTTCGAAATGAAGATCGCCACGGCGGACTGGATCACGTTGTGCCGCTACATCGACGTTATCGCGGTCATCGGGATGCACCGCAGCCAAAAACGATTCCGTGGAAACTGTGAAGTCAGCCTTCTCTAACCCGAGGATGCGGAACATCTCGTCCGAATAGGACAATTCATCGGTCGACATACTGTGGTGCCAACTGCCAACATTCGTGATGGCCTGTGCCTGGGCTAATTCGGTTTCTCGCTCCCGTAGGGCCAAAGTGATCTTTTTGAATTCAGTGATATCCTGGATCGTGCCGCGCCGGGCGATGACCTTACCGTCTTCGTCTAGTATCGGCTCATTGCGCTGTTCGACATACCGAATTTGCCCGTCGGGCCGAACGATACGGTGGTCATAACTAAGGATTTCCGGCACCGCCTTCCCGTTCTCTGATGTCGCGGCGAAATTTTTCCCAATCCTCCGGATGAACGAATTCTTCAAAACTTTTTGGCGAGGCTTGGAATTCCTCCCGAGTAACGCCCAATAGTTCGTATACTTGGTCCGAATAGGTCAAACGCCCGAGGGCGAGGTCGAGATACCATTCGCCCATTTGTGCCATGCGCTGAGCCTCAATGAGGCGAGCCTCGCTTTCGCGCAAATCCAATTCGGCCTGTTTGGTCTTGGTGACATCAATGACGAACCCAGTCGCATAAATGACACTGGCTTCGAAATCCCGCGTGACGGTGATTTCCTCGCGGATCTGATGCCGCACGCCGCGCGCGCAAATGATGGTGTATTCGACCTCATATCCTGAATCGAAATCTTCGAACACCCGACGCTCCGCCTCCTCGAACGCTTTGCGGTCTTCCGGGACAATATGCTCTAGGACTAAATCAAATGTCGGATCGTTGCTGCCCGGCTCATAGCCGAATATGCGATATGTGTCGTCGTCCCAAATGAGCCCGCCGTGTCCGGGCGCCCATTCAACGAAGCCGACGCCAGCGTGGCGGCGAGCGGCTCTCGAACGGGCCTCGGATTGCGCCAAATTCTGCTCGACTTCCTTTTCCGCAGATATATCGCGCGCCGAGATTATGGCGAACTCCGCGCCCTCAAGCTCTAAGTGGCGAATTCTGAGAGCGACCGGAAAACTATTGCCGTCCTTGCGCCGGTGACGACCTTCGGCGTCAACGGTACCGGCCTCGCGAAGGTCCGTCCACAGGGGCGTCAATTTGGCTAGGGGTATATCGACATTGATATCGCTGAGTGTCAGCGAAAGTAATTCTTCCCGGCTGTACCCCAGCGATCGGCATGCCGATACATTCATAAAATTGAATCGGCCATCCTGCTCCACTCGGAAGAGCGGCTCCGGCGCGGCATCGAGAGAGGCTTCCGCCAAGCGCAACGCAGCCTCGCCCTCAGCCCAGTTTTCACGCATCTTGGTATTAAGTAACAATTCGAATCCCTCGTATTTCTCCTGCAGCAACCTTCAAATCGTTCCAATCACTTTGAGAATCCGTATATTATCAATTATTACAATTGGTTACGGGCACTCTAATCCGAGAATTCCCAAACGGATTGGGAACGCCAGCATCGCCGGAGCGATGCTACCGAACAGAATATTCAGAGATTGTTAACGAATTCCTAAATTGGTTAACAAAATCTTGCGATCGGTGATTTATCGCTGAATTGGCACCGCCAAAGGGGGGCCATGAGGTCGCGGCGGCCAGTTCTTCTAATCCGCTGCTCTGCCGTACCGGGCCATCAATTCCTGCAACTTATCGTGGTCGATCGACGCCACAAAATGTCCGTCGCGCCCGGTCATGTCTTCGGCTGCCACGAGGGCATTGATCACCGCTTCGTCGACGCTTTCCACAACCGCATTGAACACCGGATCGAGCGCTTCATGCGGCACGAAATCGAGCTGGCGTAGCGCCCGCGCACCGCCACTGCCCTCCGGATTGGGATTCGCCGTAGAAAAGGCGAGGAAGATATCGCCCGAATTGTTGCCGGACGGCGTGCCCGCCCGGCCAACGCCGATGGAAATGCGCTTCGCCAGACGTTGCAGTTGGATCGGCAGCAAAGGTACATCGGTGCCGATCACCGCAATAATCGATCCCTGTTCGCGCGGCCACAGCAGATTATCCGTCAAATGCTTGCCGACCGGGGCGCCGCAAATCTGCAGCCAATCGCGGATGCCGTGATTGGCCTGCACCAACGCACCGACCGTATAAGCGCTGCCACCCAGTTCGACCGTACGCGACGCCGTGCCGGTGCCGCCTTTATATTCATAGCAAATCATGCCGGTGCCGCCGCCGACACTGCCTTCCTCCAACGGACCGCCCTTAGCACTGTCGAGCGCCGCCACGACATGCTCCGGTCGCACATGAAAACCGTTCATGTCGTTCAAATGCGCATCGCAGGTTTCCGCCACCACCGGCAGCGCCCAAGCATATTCACCAAACGCCGCACCATATTGCTTGAGCATCCAGCGCGTGCTCGCCTCATGCACGGCGCCGATGCCGTGCGTATTGGTGATGCAGATCGGCCCGGTGAAATAGCCTGCCTCATTGATCCAATGCGCGCCCGTCATCTCGCCATTACCATTGAGCGAAAACATCGCCGCCCACACCGGCGGCAACTCCTCAGTATGCCCGCGCGGCAGGACCGCGGTCACCCCGGTGCGCACCGGCCCCTTACCGATCACCAAATCGCCCTCACCTTCAATCAATGTAGTGAAGCCGACCTCCACCCCCGGCACATCGGTTATCGCATTGTTGACGCCGCAATTCGCGGCAAACGGCAGGCCAAGCCCACGCCCCCGCGGGCGCCCATCCGGCAGATTCCGTCTCGCATCCATCCTCGTCTCCTCCTTCGCCATCGTGCAAAAATAGGAACACCTAACCGCCCACACTTAACTTCTTCCCGGCGAAACGCAAAGAGCGAACCCTCCGGCCACTCGGCCGTTAGATGAGAAATTCGATGTGCGCCGACTTATTCTCCGTGATGCCCGAACCCGGTCCATCAGCCTCGAAGGAACTTCTGTCCACGGCATATCTGCGGACCGAGCCATAATCTATGGCGCTCTATTTCTGCGAAACAAATTTCGGATAACCAGTGAGGTTCGGCTGGACGGCGCGGAGGTCGGCCAACGCCTATCCCTTACTCTGCCCGGCTTCCGGCGAGGTGATTTCGACCAACCCCGCCACTTCGAACGCGCGCTCGCGCGGCAGGCAGAACATGTTTTGCGACAGTAAATCGCCGAATTCATTGTCGCCATTCGCGAAGAAATTATCCGGGTTGTAGAGCGGTGGACGGTGCCAGAACAGACGGTAATCGGCGGCGAGGAGAAAGGCGATCAAGCGCGGTGAGTTCTCCGCGCGGTCATTTTCTATATAGAGCGCCGGGCGGTGTTGGGCGATGGTTTTTTCGCCGCCCCGCAGCACGTCATATTCCATGCCTTCGACATCGATCTTGATCAAATGGCACTGTTTGATTGGCACTGAATCGAGGGTGACGATCTGCACCGCCTCACCGTCCGCCGCGCCAGCGAGCGCGATGCCACCGAAGTTGCCGGCGGCGGCATAGTCGATGGTCGGGAGCGCCGCAGTCGCCGCACTGGAGCCCGCTGCCATATTGATCGCATGCACATTACCAAGCGCATTGAGTGCTATATTTGCGCAAAGGTTTTGGTAGACGATGCGTTGCGGCTCGAAGGCGATCACCGTGCCGGCCGGCCCCACAAGGCGCGCCATCGTCAGAGTGTGGCAGCCGATATTGGCACCGACGTCAACCGCCACCATGCCAGCACGCAGCACACGCGCGAACAGATCCGCTTCGCCGTAGGAATATTCGCCGTATAGATCCAGCGACCGGCCAATATAGGTATCGCTGCTGTTGTACAGCATCAACCCATCTCGGCAGCGCTTCACGCGCATATGTTGCTCGTCGGCTAATACCGCGCCTTGGCTCATGTTCTATCGCCTCACACAAAACCCAACTGCTCTGTCAGGTGCTTAAATCGTGCCAAGCCTGAGTTAAATAACGGTAAACACCCCTATTCCATAGCGCGCGCGCCGAGCGCCCGGCTGTACGGGCAATTGGGTTTCAGCGCCAGGCGTTCCTTGGTAAGCGCGCCCGCCAAGGGCTTGTCGCCGCCCCTGAGCGCCGCTTCGATCAGGGTGCGGTGAAGGATATCGCGCTGGGCGTGGCTGCCGCCGAAGGCGTGGGCGCGGTATCGGATGGGCAGCAGCAACTCGGCGCAGGCGGCGTAATCGCCGCGCCCGAAGGCGGACAGGGCGCGCACCACCGGCAAGCCCACCTGACGCTCCATATTGGCGTTTGTGCCGTCACCCTGGGCCGCGCGTTCGACGGCGCCTATTAATTTCTCTGCCTCAGCTCCACGGCCAGCGCCGGTGTAGGCGATCATCGCATGCATGTCGTTAAAGGCGTAAAAGCCAGCCTCGCCCTTATTTTCGTAGTGATCGGCCAGCTCTTGCCAACGCGTGCCAACATCCTCGCCCCGCAGGTGGAGACGCCATAGCAGCGCCGAGGCGTCGAGCAAGGTTAGCTGCACGCTGTCCGGCCCGGGTTGGAGCGCCTCGTCATAGAGCTCCAGGGCGCGGGCTACATGGCCTTGATCGAGATAAAGCAGCGCCGTGTGCCACCAATTATGAATGGCGAACGCGTTGTCATCCTGCGCCCAATGTGCGGTGGTTTCTTCCATAAACGCCGCGCCCTCAACTTGGCGCGATTGCATTTCCATCACATGGACCACGGCGTGGCGCGCCCAGCTATCTTCCGCCTCGATCTCGAGGGCACGACGTCCGGCCTCTTCGGCGCGGTCATAATCGCCGCATTCTTCCAGCCCAAAGGACTGCATGCCGAGGACAAAGCCATAACCGTCCTCGCCCGGCGTCCATGCCGGAAGGGCGCGGGCGATGCGGCCACGCAGATTGTCGCGATCACCGTGAAAGAAATCAGAGAGATGGCCCATTTGCAGCGCCAGCAGGTCACGCGGGTAATCCATGGATATGCGGTCGAGCCGCGCCCGCATGCCTTGCCAATCGCCCGCCGCCCAATCGCCGAGCGCCGCCGCATGTGCGCGCTCACGATCGTTGCTCTTGCCGGCCAACTCTTTCAGTCGGCTGAGCCCCGCTTGAACCTCCGTCAATGCAGTTTCATCCCACAAGCCCACATGCATATAGGCGCGAAAGATCTCACCGATGATGAAATCCGGCGCATCGGCCAGCGCCTCATCGATGATGGCCACCGGATCGCCGCGATAAATATTGTAGGCTCGGAGCGCCTTTTCATAAATATCGAGGCTGGCGCCCTCGCCCACTGATACCGCCACACCGCGCCGATCTTCCGTCATGCCGCCTCTCCATCGCTCGTATGAAAATTGCTCAATCGGCGAAGATTGGCCGATGGCGGCGGCCCGATCAACGCGTCTTTTAGGGTCGGTCGAGGCGTGCGGCGGAAATCTCGGTGCTGCAAGTGTCGGGCGATTGCGCGGTCAAGCGGGCAGCGGCGAGGCCGCGTCGGACGGCGTCGGGCAGGGCCGCCGCGGCGAGCAGCGCGTCGAGCACGGCGGCGGCAAATCCATCGCCGGCACCGTTCACATTCACCACCTCCGTGGCCGGCGCGGGATAGAGTTCGCATCCCATCTCGGAAGCAACCGCCGCGCCTAAATCGCCGAGCGTGACGAACACCAAGTCCGGCCCCAGCGCGCGTAGCGCCAGGGCGGCCGCCTCGGCCTCGGCCAATGTCTCGATCTCGTGCGCCAACAACGCCGCCGCCTCGGCACGATTGGCAAACAGCATGTCGAAGCGGGCGAGATACGGCCTGAGTCGCGGCGCCTTGGCCGGAGAGACAGCAAGTGCGGCGAAGCGGACGCCATCTGGTTTTTGCGCCGTGAGCGCGCCGATCCCGATTTCGGGCAAATTAGCGTCGTTCGCCCAGAGCGGCCATCCGGCAAGGTCGGGCGCAAGGCTTTCGAGCCGCTGCGGCGTCAGAGCCTCATAGATATCGGCGTCGGCCAGACCGCACAGCAGCTCCCCGGCCGCGTCCAACAGCGCGGTATAGGAAGCGGTGGCGCGTCCTTCTAGTTGGGCGGCATGTTGGCAATCAACGCCGTGGGTGCGTAGTTCGGCCACCAGCGCGTCACCGTCGCGGTCGTCGCCGAGGACGCTCACCAGCTTCGCCGGGCGCCCTAAGCGCGCGAGGTTGAGCGCCACATTGCGCGCCACACCACCGGACGATGCGCTCAGCGTCACCGGATTGGAGGCGCGCCAGGCAAACGCTTCGCGGCACCGCACGATACGGTCAACATGCGCCGCACCAATGCAGGCGATGCCGGCGCCGGGCGGCTTCATTTGCGGCCACCATGTCGCATAGGCGGGATCATATCCATAATTGGCGGCGGCGAGGCAAAACTCTGCCCGCCAGATCGCATACGGCCAAGCA
>Ga0114993_10005190_pt1 | contig 12659 bp, 13 predicted proteins | sample ArcticOcean_MG_C_FD_87042 | JGI IMG/M metagenome (GOLD analysis project Ga0114993, IMG submission 87042) | Marine microbial communities from western Arctic Ocean - ArcticOcean_MG_CB2_150 | ecosystem: Environmental > Aquatic > Marine > Oceanic | place: Arctic Ocean: Canada Basin | collected...
AAAGTTATTTTTTTCATTTTATCTTTTTTTTATTATTAATTAAAAAATTGTTTATATTGATACTAATTATCATTTTCAACGATAATGATTATCAATATCAATATGTCGCACTTAACACAACTAAAAAGTGTATTGGACAGAACCTTTTCTATGTATAATATTAGTTGTATAGGATTATTATGAGTGAAGACAAAACATCAACATTGTTATCAGACGTATCTGTAGAGGGCGATCTAATAGAAAAAGATAAAATAATTATTGATGCAAAAATAAATGGAGATATTAAAGCTCAAGTAATACAGACACATTCAAAATCAAATATTATTGGCAATGTTAAATCAAAAGAAGCAATTCTTGGCGGAAAATTAAAAGGAAATATAAATTCAGATAGCATTAAAATTAGAGGAACTGCAAATATAGAGGGTACTTTACATCAAAAAACTATTGCTGTTGAAGAAGGTGCTACCGTTAAGATTAAAACAGAAACTACAAAATAAATTTAAAATTCCCATTTCCTTATCTTGCTGTATAAAAAGTTCCTAAATGCAACGACTCTAGCAACATTTTTTAGAGACTGAGGGTATACAAAATGAGCTTCAGTTTTAGGTCCTACTATTTGTGGTAAAACCCTTATAATATTTGGGACTGAAACAGTAATATAATCTGGTAAAGCTGCTAATCCGACTCCACTCTGCACAGCTAATAATAATCCATAAACACTATTAACCTTCATCACAGGTTTTCTTTTTTTTCCATCTTTTACTCCCAGTTTTAAAGCCCAATCTGGATTAAATACTGGTGAAGGAGCTCCTTTGCCATATGATATAAACCTATGCTTATTTAAATCCGAAACATTTTTGGGATGTTGATGTTGTTCTAAATATTTAGTCGATCCATAGATGTGGTAATTAATATCTATTAACTTTTTTTGAATATAATTTAATTGTTTGGGCCTTCGGGCCCAAATACCAATATCAGCTTGGCGCGTGCTTAAATCTAATTCTTTATCATCAAAGATTAATTCTATTTCTATTTCAGGATTTAATTTCATAAATTCCTGTATTCTTGGTGTTAACCACGTTGTGCCGAAGCTTACAAAAGTAGTTACAGTTAATTTCCCGCTTGGTTTATTTTTAACATCTAATATAGTTGACTCTACATCTTTAAGTTTAGAAATTACTTCATGAGCAGTTTTATATAAATACTCACCATTTTCAGTTAAAGAAAGTCCTCTTGCATGTCTTTCAAATAATTGTGTTTTTAACTCTTGTTCTAATGATTGGATTTGTCTGCTTATTGCTGATTGGCTTAGATTTAAAGAGTAAGTTGCTTTTGTAAAATTTCCTGCTTCAGCTACTCCATGAAATATTTTTAGTTTATCCCAATCCATATATTATTTATTTAAATCTACAATTGCTCTTCCAGAAACTTGACCCGCTAACATATCTGGAAACAAACTTAATAATTCTTCTAGATTTATTATTTTTATATACTTTTCTAACAAATTAAAATCAATAAGTTCAGATACTTGAGACCAAATAAACTCTCTTCTTTTTTTACTTACTGACACAGAATCAATACCCCATAACTTCACACCTCTAATTATAAATGGCATTACTGTTGTATTTAGTTTTATATTAGCAGCGTTACCACATGCTGCTACAATTCCATTTGATCTAGTTTGAGAAATTGCGTTAGATAAAATTATTCCCCCTGTAGTATCAACTACACCATCCCATAGACCTTTGCCTAAAACCTTAGGTTCTGTTTCAAACTCTTTTCTTTCAATAATATTTTTTGCTCCTAATTTAACTAAATAATCTGATTGATCTTTTTTTCCTGTAATAGCAGTTACATTATATCCAAATTTTGATAATATCATTACTGCTATGCTACCAACACCACCAGTAGCACCAGTGACTAATACATCATTTACTTTTTCTCCTAAAAATAATTCTTCACGAGCTTTTATGGCAAACGCACATAGCAGCGAAGTAAATCCAGCTGTTCCTAATATCATTGCATTTTTGCTAGAAATAGACTTTGGTTTTTTTATTAGAAATTCACTTTTAACTTTTGCTATTTGAGAGTAACCACCGGGAAATATTTCACCAACTCTACATCCTGTTAAAATGACATCATCCCCTGTCACAAATTCTGTTGATTCACTCTCCAAAACTTTTCCTGAAAAATCAATACCTGGTATATGAGGATATTCTTTAACAAGTTTTGCTCCGTTGTTTAAAATTAAAGCATCTTTATAATTTAAATCAGAATATTCAACTTTAATTGTAACATTTCCAGTTTTAAAAAAACTTTTATCTAAAGTTTTAATTTCTCTCGTAAATTGATCACCTGATTTGTTAAGCACTATAGCTTTGAACTTATCGCTCATTTTTTTGATTTTAAGATATTGTTTAAATAAATATTAATCTTTATTAATATATCTTAAGTAGCGATTTTGAAAACTTAAATCGTCTTTAAATGCACCAAGAAAAAAATTTGTTATTGTTGTTGTGTTTTCTTTTTTTACACCTCTATGTGTCATGCATTGATGAGTTGCATCAATAGTAACAGCAACACCTCTGGGTTGTAAAACATCCATTATTGTCTTTGCTATCTGAGTAGTGAGTCTTTCTTGAGTTTGAAGTCTTTTTGAAAAAACTTCAACGACTCTTGCTAATTTACTCAAACCAACAACTTTATTTGAAGGAATATAAGCGACATGGGCAACTCCAATAATTGGAGCCATATGGTGCTCACAATGACTTTGAATGCTAATGTTTTTTTCTATGACCATATCATCGTATCCTTCCACTTCTGTAAAAGTTTTTGATAAATATTGATCTGGGTCTTGTGCGTATCCATTAAAATACTCTTTAAAGGCCTTAATCACTCTTTTTGGAGTTGAGATTAAACCTTCTCTATTAGGATCTTCACCAATCCACTGTATAATTGTTTTAACTGCTTCTTCTGCTTGCTGGTCAGATACTGCTTTACCTGCTTTTTTTAACTGCTTTTCGTCTTTAACTAATTTCATATTTTTTAATTCTAATTGTTTTAAATATTTATATAATACTTTTTATGTTCAAAAAAAGAGATAATATAAAAGAGATTGAAGAAGGCAAGTATTTAGCTCCAAAATTTGATAAAAATGGTCTAATTCCTGTTGTAACTACCGATTCTAAAACAGGCGACATGTTGATGCACGGGTACATGAACAGAGAATCATTAAAAAAAACAATCGAAAATAAAGAAGCATATTATTGGAGTCGTTCTAGAAATAAAATTTGGCACAAAGGCAAAATAAGTGGTTTTGTTCAAAAAGTAAAAGAATTAAGAATTGATGATGATCAAGACTCTATTTGGATGTCTGTAGATATAGGAAAAGGTGCTAGTTGCCATGTAGGTTATAAATCATGTTTTTATAGATCTATACCTTTAGGTAAAATAAAAAATAGAAATAAATTAAAAATGAAATTTAAAGAAAAGAAAAAAGTTTTTGATCCAAATAAAGTTTATAAAGATCAACCAAGTCCTACTAAGCTCTAATAAATGAAAAATGAAGAAATTATACAAAAAAATGTATTGAATGAAGAATTAGAGTCGTGTTCTTCCGAACCTATGACTGGATGGTTTCGAGATGGCTGCTGTAATACGGATGAAAGAGATCATGGAGTTCATACAGTTTGTGCTAGGGTAACAAAAAAATTTCTTGAATGGGCTAAAGGAGCTGGTAATGATTTGATTACCCCACATCCAGAATTTGGTTTTCCTGGACTAAAAGAAGGTGATAGATGGTGTGTTTGTGCAGCAACATTTGCACAATCTATTGAAGAAGGTGTTGCATGCAAAATTTATTTAAAAAGAACAAATATAAAAACTTTAAACGTAATATCCCTTAAAAAACTTAAAGAATTTGCAATAGACTTATCTTAAAAATTTAAAAGTGTTAACAGATATAAAAAATATTTTATTATACAATTCGGGTGGTGGTGTGGGTGATTCATTATCCATAATCCCTATCATTCAATGGTTAAAAAAAGAATGCAATCTTTCTAAAATTTACTACATTCAAAATGGAATAGAAAAACATTTTAATAATTCACTTAAAGATTTTGATAATGGTTTTGTTAAAACTATAGATTTTCTTCCTGAAAGCTACGCTTTTGCATCGTTAAAAAGAATTAAAAATTATTCACATTTCTTATTAAGTAAAAAAATAACAGAATCTATTGGGATTAACAAATTTGATCTTATACTTGACACTCAAACAAGGGTAAATAATACTTTAATATTAAAATCTATTCCTCACAACTATTTTGTTTCACCTTGTGCAAGATTTATTTTTTCAAATCCTAAAACATTAATCTTTAATTCTAAAAATATCTGTGGAAGAATATTTGACTATTTTGAAAAAATTCAAAATACAAAGTTAGTTATTCCAACAGAAATAGAAAATATACCACAAAAGTATACTGACGAATCTGCAAAATTATTTAGGAAAGATAAAAAATATATTGGTTTTTCCATTACAGGAGGCAATCAGACTAGAAAAAAAGAATTTACGATGAAAACTATAAAAGAAGTTGCAAATTATTATAGTGATAAAGGTTATATTCCAACTTTCTTAATTGAGAAAAAATATAATAATAAAATAAGTTATATAAAAGAAAATATTAAAAACGCTTTTTTCCCTGAACATTTGGTAGAACCAAAAGTAAAAAATCCTTTTCTTGTGATGGCCATTGCAAAAAGTTTAGATTCAGCCATTTCAATAGATAACGGTATTATGCATATGCTTGGATTAGCAGGAACAAAAACAGCAGTTTTTTTTGCAAATAATAGTACTAAATTTAGACCTATGAATTCTAATAAATTAAAAATCTATTCTTACTTAAAAGGTAAAAATAAAAAAATTGAAGAATTAACTTCTAATGATGTAATTAATTTTTTAGGAGATTTTATTTAATTTTTTTTGCAATATTAATAAAAGCTTCTTCGATTTTATCGATATAGATACCTCCACCTTGAGCAAAATCTTTTCTACCTCCACCACCTTTACCACCTAATATAACAACTATTTCCTTAACGAGTTCTATTGCGTCAAATTTAGTAGTTAGACTGTCAGTTACCCCGACAGCTACTCCTATTTTATTTTCAAATGTGCAAAAAACTATCAATACTCCAGATATTATATCTTTTTTTCCTTGGTCAACTATATTTCTAAGTTCCTTCGAATGTAAATCTGTAAGTATTTGATATCTTAAAGTAAAATTTCCTACTTTATTATCTTTAATTTTATTTTTATTTTTATCTAAAATAATTTTTTTTACCTTAATTCCATCTAACTGTTTATTTAAATTTTTAATATTTTCAATTAACGACATATTTTCGTTAAAATGAGAATCAACTTTCAAAATCTTTAATTCATTTTTAATTGATTCAATTTGATCTAACATAACTTTATCTTTGTTTGATTTATTTTTTTCTAGGGATTTTTCATATTCTTCTAGCTGTTTGTCCCTTAAAGCTTCAATTCTTCTAACTCCAGAAGCTATAGATGACTGACTTACAATCTTAAATCTTCCTATTTCTTTTGTATTTTTAACATGTGTGCCACCACACAATTCTGTTGAAAAAAAAATTTCATTCTCCTGACCCATTGATAAAACTCTTACTTCGTCTCCATATTTTTCACCAAAAAGTGCTAGAGCGCCATTCTTAACCGCTTCATTAGGTGTCATTATTCTAGTTTTTACAAAACTTGACGTTGCTATCATTTTGTTAACAATATTTTCTATTTTAGTAATTTCATTTTTTTCAATAATCTTATTATGGCTAAAATCAAATCTTAATTTTTCAAAACTTACTAATGAACCCTTTTGAGTTACATGTTTACCTAAAGTTCTCCTTAATGCTTCATGCAAAAGATGAGTAGCCGAGTGATACGCTCGTGCGTTGTTACGTTTATCAACATTAATTTCTAAATTTACATTTTCTCCAACTTTTATTTTTCCTTTTTTAATTACCCCGACATGTATATGAAGATCTCCCATTTTTTTTAGTGTATCTTTAATATTAATTTCACAATCAAGGTTTTTAATAACACCTTGATCACCAACTTGACCTCCTGACTCAGCATAGAAAGGTGTTTGATTAATTATAATTTCAACTTCGTCTCCCGTTTCTGCGTCTAAAACAAATTTATCGTCCTTTAAAATTTTTAATACAGTTCCTTCTGCTTTGTTAAACTCATAACCTAAAAATTCAGTAGATCCCAACTCATCTCTGACTTTAATCCATTTTTCTTCTAATGATTTATCTCCAGATCCTTTCCAGTTAGATCTTGCAAGCTTCTTACTAATTACCATTTCATTATCGAATGCTTTATTATCAACTTTAATGTTTTTTGCTCTTAAGATGTCTGCAGTTAAATCTAAAGGAAACCCATAAGTATCATATAATTTGAAAGCAATTTTACCTGGTAATGTTTTATTTTGTACTTTTTCTAAATTTTCATTTAAAATTTTTATTCCACGCTCTAGTAATGACGAAAATTTTTCTTCCTCATTTTTTAATGTTTCTACTATTAAATCTTTTCCTCTTTTTAACTCAGGATAACTATCAGACATGTCATTTAAAAGTACGTCAAATAATTTATAAAAAATTGGATTTTTACATCCTAGAGTATGTGCGTGGCGCATACCTCTTCGCATTATTCTTCTAAGTACATACCCTCTGCCTTCATTAGAAGGTAAAATTCCTTCTGCTATTAAAAAACTGCTAGCTCTTAAATGATCGGCTATAATTCTATGGCTAGCTATTGTTTTTTCATTTATAAGAGATTTGGTAATATCTGACGAAGCTTTAATAATTGTTTTAAAATGGTCAATTTTATAATTGTCATGCGTACCTTGCATAACAGCCGTCATGCGTTCTAAACCCATACCAGTATCAACTGAAGGTTTGGGCAAATTTATTCTTTTATCTTTAGAAATTTGTTCATACTGCATAAAAACAAGATTCCATATCTCTATAAATCTGTCTCCATCCTGATTTGAACTTCCTGGTAGACCTCCTGCAAGTTTATCTCCATGATCATAAAAAATTTCAGAACAAGGTCCACATGGACCAGTTTCACCCATAGACCAAAAGTTGTCTGATGTTGGTATTCTGATAATTTTATTTTCACTTAATCCAGTTATTTTTCTCCACAAGTTAAATGATTCATCGTCTTGAGAAAAAACAGTTACATAAAGTTTATCTTTTGGTAGATTAAAATTTTTAGTTAGCAAATCCCAAGCAAAAATAATCGCTTGCTCTTTAAAATAATCTCCAAACGAAAAATTTCCCAACATTTCAAAAAATGTATGATGCCTTGGAGTATAACCTACGTTTTCTAAATCATTATGTTTTCCTCCAGCCCTTACACATTTTTGTGAAGTAGTGGCTTTTTTAAATGGTTTTTTTTCTAAACCAGTAAAAATATTTTTAAATTGTACCATGCCAGAATTGGTAAACATTAAAGTTGGATCGTTATTTGGTACTAAATTACTGGAATCTACTATTTGGTGATCCTTTTTAGAAAAATATTCTATAAATGTTTTTCTTACATTTTTTAATGTTTTTTCAGACATATTATATTAAATACAGTTTTTTATAATGATGTCTAGATGGGAAGAAAGGCGCCAATTTAGGCGCCTTTCTTGAGAGAGCTAATTACTTGTTCTTAATCTTTTTTATTAGTGTCTGGTTTTTCTGGTATACTTTTTTCTTCAATTTCCTTTTTTTCAGCCTTTTCAGAAATTAAACCAGCCTTTGTTCTTATACCCAATTCAATTTCTGCAGCAATATTAGGATTTGTTTCTAGGTAAATTTTAGCATTTTCTCTACCCTGTCCTATTTTTTCGCCTTTGTATGCATACCATGCACCTGCTTTTTCTACGAGACCAGCTTTAGTTCCTAAATCAACCAGTTCTCCAGACTTACTTATTCCTTTTCCATACATCAAATCAAATTCTACTACTTTGAAAGGTGGAGAAACTTTATTTTTTACTACTTTAACCCTTGTAGAATTGCCAACAATTTGCTCCTTGTCTTTTATTGCACCAATTCTTCTAATATCTAATCTTACTGAAGAATAAAATTTTAATGCATTTCCACCTGATGTTGTCTCTGGGTTTCCAAACATAACTCCAATTTTCATTCTTATTTGATTTATAAAAATTACCATTGTGTTAGTTTTTGCTATAGAGCTAGTTAACTTTCTAAGAGCCTGACTCATTAGTCTAGATTGTAAACCAACGTGATGATCTCCCATTTCTCCCTCTAGTTCTGCTCTTGGCGTTAAAGCAGCTACAGAATCAATAACTAATACTGATATTGATCCAGATTTAATTAATGTGTCTGCTATTTCTAAAGCTTGTTCACCTGTGTCTGGTTGTGATATTAAAAGCTCTTTTGTGTTTACGCCAAGTTTTTTAGCGTAAACTGGATCTAATGCATGTTCAGCGTCAATGAATCCACAAATTCCACCAACTTTTTGTGCTTCTGCAACAACCTGTAGTGCTAAAGTTGTTTTTCCTGAAGACTCTGGTCCATAAATTTCTACAATTCTTCCTTTTGGAAGACCTCCTATTCCTAGAGCTAAATCTAAAGCTAAAGATCCAGTTGACACCGCCTCTATATCTAGAGATGTCTGTTGTCCAAGCTTCATGACTGAACCTTTTCCAAAATTTTCATCTATTTGGCTAATTGCGGCTTCTAGAGCTTTATTTTTTTCTTTACTTTCAGTTTCTTGGTTTTTGCTTGATTTTACTATTTTTAAGTTATTTTTAGACATTTTTTACCTTTTTATTTTCAATTTAATTAACGAATCAATAATACAAATGTACACATTTTGTTCTTTTTTTCAAGAGTAAATTAATTATCATGAAAATCAACATTTTTTATTATTTTAAATTCAATTGCTTGGCGGTAAGTCTTCCTACGTTAGATAGTAGGTTAAATTGGGATATTAAGTAATTTCTTTCTGAACTTGCTAAATCAATTCTAGCATTTAGTAAAATTGTACGAGACTGAATAACTTCTAAAGTAGTTCTACTATTACCAGATTCATATTCTAATGTTATGCCTTCGTTTGCAATTTCTGCAGCTTTTACTTGAGATCTAATTGATTCTAAAACACTTTTTGATGATTGATAATTAGACCAAGCATTCGTGACGTTTGTTTGGTTTGTTTGCTTGCTATCCTCAAATAAAAGTTGTTTTTGGTTTCTAATTTCCTTAGATTTTTTTAAATTAAAAAAATTACTTCCTCCTGTAAATAAAGGCCATGTAGCTTTAGCCGTTAATGTTTGTTGTGTTCTGTCTTTTATAGTAGAACTCAAGTTTTCTTGTTCAGAAACTTTATATGACAAAGTTGCAGATGGAGACAAATCTGAACCAGTAATTACTACATTTAATTTAGATTTTTCATATTCTAGTAAAGCTATTTTTAAATCAGGGTTTTCAGAATCAGCTATAGTATTAGCTTGAGCTAAACTTGTCGGTAAATTCAGAATTATTTCTTTTACTTCTTGGATATTTTTTTTTGGTTTTGTTCCAACTATTTTTTCAAAATTAGCTACACTTGTTACCAAATCATTACGAGCAGCAATTAGTTTTGCTTTAGCACCGGCAAGTGATGCTTCTGATTGTGCTAAATCAGTTAAGTTAATTTCACCTTTTTCAAGCCTATTTTCATCTGTTTCTACCTGTCTTTCTAATAAATCAATATTTGCTAAATTAATATTTACTTTTTTTTTATTTAACAGTAGGTCCAAATGAGCTTTTGCAGCAGAAAGTAATGTTTCTTGTTCAACTTTTTTAAGTTTAAATTTAGCTAAACTTTGTCCATAGTTTTTTTTTTTATAATTTGCAACACCACTAAAACCTTGAAATATTTTTTGTTCAATTTCCATAGATTGTTCGGTTGGTTTAAAAGATGAATTTCCTACTCCACCAGAATTATCTTGTTCACTTACATATCCACTAATTGTAATACTTGGCAAAAATTCGCTAACTGCTTCTTTTTTTTCCGCTACAGATGCTCTCATGCTGGCTCTTTCAGCATTTAATTTTGCATTTTTTAAAAATGCAGAATTAAGAGTATCAAATATTGTGCTGGCTGAAGATTGGTTTGAATAAATAACTAAAATCGAAGTTAAAAATATTTTAAAAATATATTTTTTTATCATGATTTAAATAAAATTTTTTTAATTTCTTGGTTTTTTTTTAATGTCATTACTATAGAAGCGGATTTGCTTAAATCCTTTAACATTTGTAAAGTAATTCTTTCATAAAACATTATAAATCTTTTTATTTCTTTATACGACATTATTTTCTTATTTGAATATGATTTTTTTTTTAATTTTGTTTCTTGTAATAGTCTCCATTTATATACCACATTAAAATCAGGAATTTTCATAAAAATAAAATGATCTATCATATTAAAAAGATATTTGTATTCTTTTTTAAGTTTTTTATTTATATGCTTTCTCCATATTAAAGTTTTATCTTCATATTTTTCCAAAATATTTTTAGGTTTTTTAATTAAAGAATTTTTTTGTGGTTTAGCCCCAACACACCAACCTTCAAGAATTACTATTTCAGGTTTTGTTTCTACTGTTGACCAATATTTTTTTTCTACACGATCATCAATAGACTTATCAAATTTTGGTAAAATATATCTTTTAAAATTTTTTTTTTTAATAAAATGAAAAAATTTTTTAACTATATTTATATCATGTGTTCCGGGGACTCCTCTAGTTTCAAATAAAGGATGAATATTATAAGACATTTTTTTACGCACTTTTAATTCTTTATAAAAATCATCTATTGAAATAACATGTATTTTTCTTTTAAAAAATTTTTTTAATATAATTTTTAAAATACCAGAAATAGTAGTTTTTCCTGAGCCTTGGCTACCTGATAAACCTAAAAATAAAGTTTTTCCTTTTTTTTTATACTTGTTGTCTATCCAAATAGACATTGGTATATAAAAATTTTTTAAATTTTTTATTTTACTTGCATTGGATTTATTAAAAATTTTTTCTTTATTTAAAAATTTCAAATAATCTTTTTTTACCTTATCAAAACACTTGTTAGATAATTCCATCAAATTAATTATTTTTTTTGATCTAAAGGATGGTTTTTACCATCATTCACGCTAACATCGCTTAATTCAAACGGCTCAATCCCTTCTAAACATGCAACATTAATTCCATACATTTTTGGATTACTTCTTGGATTGTGATGTGTGTAAATTCCACAAATAGAACAAAAATAATGCTTAGCAATTTTAGTATGATATTGGTAAAGCTTTAGAAGATCTTTGCCTTTAATTATTTTTAAGTCTTCTGAACCAACCATAGTCATAATAGTTCCTTTTCTTTTACAAAGTGAGCAGTTGCATCTAATAGCTTTTTTGAATTGGTTAGAGACATTAACCTCAATCTCTACTCCACCACAATGACAAGTTAGTTTTTTCATTTATTTTTTACTTTAGTTTTTTTATCATAGTTTTTATATTTATTAATAGTTATCCCCATCTAAATTACTTTCATTTTAAATGTTCATGTTTTGATTCACTTTAGATTCTTTTTTAGACTCAAAATGCAACCTATTAGGGACTTTTCCACAGCTTGTTTTTTTCTTTTATTTATATATATTAGAACAAAATAAGAACATTATGAAATTACTATTACCATTTCATTTGAATAAAGTTGGGGCTGGCTTCCCTTCTCCAGCAACAGATTATGTAGAAGATGACATCGATCTAAATGTTCACTTAATAAAAAATGCGCCCTCCACATTTCTTATAAGAGTTCAGGGAAAATCTATGAATAAAGTTGATATCCATGATGGTGATCTCCTTGTGGTTGACAGAAGTTTAGATCCAAAAAATTTTTCTACTGTAATTGCAAATGTTAACGAAGAACTAGTTGTTAAAAGTTTTATAAAAAAAAATAATCAATCTTTTTTATCCTCTGGTTCAAAAAAATTAGAAGACAAAATCAGTTTAACAGAAAATTCTGAAATTTTTATTTGGGGCGTAGTAACTTATGTAATTCATGCTTTGTAGTAAAAATAAAATAGCATTAGTAGATTGCAATTCATTTTATGTTTCTTGTGAAAGACTTTTTAATCCTGCAATAATTAATAAACCAGTTGTCGTGTTATCAAGTAATGATGGGTGTGTAATATCAAGGTCAACTGAAGCTAAAGCTTTAAATATAAAAATGGGTGAACCATATTTTAAAGTAGAAAAAATTGTAAAAAAAAATAATGTAAAAGTTTTTTCATCTAATTACTCCTTGTATGGAGATATATCGAGAAGAGTTATGAAGACCTTGAAGCAGTTTTCACCACAAATGGAAATATATTCAATTGATGAAGCATTTTTAGATTTAACTTCAGTCAAAGATGAAAATTTATTAGAGCATGCTTATAAAATTAGGAAGACTGTTTTAAAATGGACTGGGATACCAACAAGCATTGGTATAGCCTCAACAAAAACTTTAAGTAAAGCTGCCAATTTTATTGCTAAAAAAAAAAAATCAGGTGTCGTTAACTTAATAAATTCAAAGCAAATAGATGAAATTCTTTCAAAAATT
>Ga0114993_10005194_pt1 | contig 12656 bp, 9 predicted proteins | sample ArcticOcean_MG_C_FD_87042 | JGI IMG/M metagenome (GOLD analysis project Ga0114993, IMG submission 87042) | Marine microbial communities from western Arctic Ocean - ArcticOcean_MG_CB2_150 | ecosystem: Environmental > Aquatic > Marine > Oceanic | place: Arctic Ocean: Canada Basin | collected...
TAGCAAATGATACAAATAGATACCTAAAAAAAAATTTTTTGAAAAAAAATAATCAGTATTATTTAACTAAACCGATGCAATACAGTGTTTTTTCTGGAGGAAAAAGATTTAGATCAACTATTATCGTTAATACAGGAAAAATTTTTAATTTAAACTATAAAAAGTTAATTATCATTGGTGCGGCAGTAGAATGTATTCATTCTTATTCTTTAATTCATGATGATTTGCCAGCAATGGATAATGATAATTTTAGAAGAGGTTTTCCCGCTACACATAAAAAATTTAATGAGTATACAGCAATTTTAGCCGGAAATTCTTTGTTAACATTAGCATTTGAAATTTTATCAAGCAAAGATTTAAAGTTATCATCAAAAATTAAAAATGAACTAATAAAAACTATAGCTATTTATTCTGGTTTTTCTGGACTTGCGGGCGGACAGTATTTAGATCTAAAAAATGAAAATAAAAAAATTTCTAGAAAAAAAATAATTAATATTCAAATTAATAAAACGGGAAAATTATTTGCTTTTTGCTGTGAGTGCATTGCTATTATTCAAAATTTAAGCTTTAAAAAAAGAGAAAATTTAAAAAAATTAGGTATAGATATTGGTTTGCTTTTTCAGTTATCTGATGATTTGATTGATTATAAAGGACATAAAAAAGTTGTTGGGAAATCTACAAAAAAAGATAAAGCAAGAAACAAGCCAACACTTGTTAATTTTATTGGATACAAAAAAACTTTAAATTTTGCAAATAACTTAAAAAAAAAAATTAATAAAAAAATCAAAAACTATGGTATGAAATCCCAAGAGTTACAAAAATCGGTAGAATTTATATTAGATAGAAAATTTTAATGATAAAAAAAAATCTATTAGACGAAGTTAAATATCCTTCAGATTTAAGGAAGTTGAATCGAGAAGATCTTAAGCAATTAACTAAAGAGCTTAGGGAAGAGTTAATTGATGTCGTTTCGCACACAGGCGGACATCTAGGAGCTGGGCTTGGAGTTGTAGAATTAACAGTAGCGCTTCATTATGTTTTTGATACACCAAAAGATAAGCTTGTTTGGGATGTTGGTCATCAAACCTATCCACATAAAATAATTACTGGAAGAAGAGGCAGAATAAGAAGTTTAAGAAAAGGTGGAGGGCTTTCAGGCTTTACCAAAAGATCAGAAAGCGAATATGATCCTTTTGGTGCGGCACATAGTTCAACTTCTATTTCATCAACATTAGGTATGGCGGTTGCAAATAGTTTATCTAAAAGTTCTAATAAAGTAGTAGCAGTAATTGGCGATGGAGCCATGAGTGCTGGAATGGCATACGAAGCTATGAATAATGCTGGTGCAACAAAATCCAATCTAATAGTAGTCTTAAACGACAATGATATGTCTATCGCTCCTCCAGTTGGAGCTATGAGTTCATATCTTGCTAGATTATTGTCCGGAAAAACTTATTTCGGTTTAAGAGAAACTGTAAAATTAATTACTTCAGTTTTTTCTAAAAGGTTTAAAGATAAAGCGGGTAAAGCAGAAGGATTTATTAGAGATATTGTTTCTGGAGGCACTTTATTTAATGAACTTGGTTTTTATTATATAGGACCTATAGATGGTCATAATTTAGAAAGTTTAATTCCGATTTTAAATAACGCTAAAAATTCAAAATTTAAAGGACCTATTTTAGTTCATGTTGTTACTCAAAAAGGTAAAGGATATAAACCAGCCGAAGATTCAAAAGATAAATTTCATGGAGTTGGTAAATTTAATATTATTACTGGAGAACAAAGTAAATCTAAATCTAATATACCATCGTATACAAATGTTTTTGCAAACACTTTAATAAAACATGCTGAAAATGACTCAAAAATTATCGGAATAACTGGGGCCATGCCATCAGGAACAGGCATGGATGTTTTTGCAAAAAAATTTCCAGATCGTATGTTTGATGTTGGTATTGCAGAACAACATGCAGTAACATTTGCTGCTGGTTTAGCTACCCAAGGATATAAACCTTTTGTAGCAATTTATTCTACTTTTTTACAAAGAGCTTATGATCAAGTTGTTCATGATGTTGCTATCCAAAGCCTTCCAGTTAAATTTGCCATAGATAGAGCGGGTCTTGTTGGTGCAGATGGACCAACCCATGCTGGATCTTTTGATATTACTTACTTATCTACTTTACCGAATTTTATAGTTATGGGAGCTAGCGATGAATCAGAGTTAGTTAAAATGATCAATACTTCAGTAAATATAAGCGATAGACCTTCGGCTTTTAGATATCCAAGAGGAAAAGGTTTTGGCGTAGAACTTCCTAAGATTGATGAGATTTTAGAAATAGGAAAAGGAAAAATTATTAAAGAAGGTAAAAAAGTTGCTTTATTAAGTTTTGGTGGAAGGCTTCATGAAAGCATTAAAGCAGCAAACTTGTTAGAATCTAAAGGCATTTCTACTTCAGTAGTTGATGCAAGATTTGCAAAACCGCTTGATCAAAAATTAATTATGGATTTGAGCTTAAATCATGAAGTTTTAATAACAATAGAAGAGGGCTCAATTGGAGGTTTTGGTTCACATGTATTTCAAATGCTTTCAGAAAGAGGAGTATTTGATAAAGGGCTAAAAATAAGATCTATGATTTTACCAGACCAGTTTATTGACCAAGACACTCCAGAAAACATGTATAAAATTGCCGGTCTAGACGCACAAAGCATTGAGCAAAAAGCTGTAGATACTTTAAAATCAAACATAGTAATTTCAAGAATAAAAAATTTATTAAATTAAATGAGCGTTTTAACATCATATTTATTTTTAGGCGTAGCAGTTATTTTAGGCGTAACCTCAAATAGTTTTGCAAAAAGTGCTGAAGGCTTCACTCTTATAGTGCCAAGTGTTATTACAGCAATTACAATTGTTTTATGTATGTATGCATTATCAATTGTAATGAAAACTATACCCATGGGAATTACTTATGCGTCATTCGCAGGATTAGCTATTATAGCAACAGTAGTTGTTGGAGTTATTAAATATAATCAAGCACCAAACCTTTACACTATTATTGGTTTAGTTTTAATTGTTGTAGGTGTAGTGATGGTAAATTTAATGAGTAAATAAAATTATTAACCACATTGTCCACGATTTAACAGAAAGTGATCTAAAATAACACAAGACATCATAGCCTCTCCAATTGGAACAGCTCTAATTCCTACACAAGGGTCATGTCTGCCTTTTACAGAAATTTTAGTATTTTTCCCTTTTTTATCAATTGTAGTTCTGCTGTTTAGTATCGAAGAAGTTGGTTTAACAGCAAATGAAACTATAATTTCTTGGCCTGAAGATATTCCACCTAATATTCCCCCCGCATTATTTGATTCAAATTTTGCTTTACCAGAAACACTTTTAATTTCGTCAGAATTTTCTTCTCCACTTAAAAGCGCTGCATTCATACCAGCTCCTACATTTACTCCTTTAACCGCATTAATGCTCATTAGGGCACTAGCTAGATCAGAATCTAATTTTGAATAAATAGGAGCTCCTAAACCTGCTGGAATGCCTGATGCCCTTAATTCAATAATAGCACCACATGATGAGCCAGCTTTTCTAATAGCAAGTAAATATTTTCCCCAAATCTTTATTGAATTTTTATCTGGACAAAAAAATGGATTACTCCTTATTTGTTTTTCATTCCATTTACTTTTATTACAAGCAAGAAGACCTAATTGAGTAACTCCCCCAACAATTTTAAATTTCTTTCCAATTAATTTATTTAAAACTATTCTCGCTACTGCTCCTGCAGCAACTCTAGCTGCAGTTTCTCTCGCAGATTGCCTTCCTCCACCTCGATAATCTCTTATTCCATATTTTAAAAAATATGTATAATCAGCATGCCCTGGTCTAAATTTATCCTTAATTGTTTCGTAATCCCTAGACTTTGCGTCTTCATTATAAATAATTATTGAGATTGGTGTGCCCGTTGTTTTTCCATGAAAAACACCTGATAAAATTTCTACTTTGTCAGATTCTTTTCTTTGAGACACAAACTTTGATTTTCCTGGACGTCTTCGGTTCATATCTGACATTATGTCTTTTTCAGATATAGCAATGTCTGGAGGACATCCATCAATTATACAGCCTATAGCTGGACCATGAGATTCCCCCCATGTTGTAAAACGAAATATCTTTCCAAAAGTATTAAATGACATTAGATTACATTATATAGAATATTTTGACTATTTTATGAATCAAAAAAACTCATTAGGACTGAATAATTGCTTCTTAGATTTAGATGATCCCATAGAGCTATTTAAAAAATGGATGTCTGAGGCCGAAAAAACTGAGATTAATGATCCAAACGCACTTTCTATAGCCACTATAAACAAAAACAACGAACCAAGCGTAAGGATGGTTCTTTTGAAAGAGTTAAGCAAAAATGGATTCGTTTTTTATACAAACTTTAATAGTCCAAAAAGTTTAGATCTTAAAGAAAATCCTAAAGCAGCTATGTGTTTTCATTGGAAAAGTCTCCAAAGACAGATAAGAATTTCAGGAAGTATTATTCAAGTTGAAAACAAAGAAGCAGATAGTTATTTTAATAGCAGGCCCTACGAAAGCAGAATAGGAGCTTGGGCTTCCGATCAATCAAAAATAATGAAAAATAAAGAAGAGTTTCTAAAAAAAATTGATGAATTTAAAAATAAGTATAAAGATGAAAAAAATTTACCTAGACCTAAACATTGGTCTGGGTGGTGTTTAAACCCCACATCAATTGAATTTTGGTTAGGAGATCAATACAGAATTCACGAAAGATTAAAATATAATAAAGTTTTAAATAATTGGAAAAAAGAAATTCTATATCCTTAAAAAGATCTATTAAGACTAAAATCAGTTAAATTTTGTAAAATTGTTTTTTCCTTGCAATCTTCAAACGCTTCCAAAGCACCATAAGAAATATTGACAAAATATTCAGCCTTTTTTAAACTTTCCTTAACTGCTTTATATTTGTTTATTAAAGCTAAAGTTTCACTAAAATCATCTTCATTTCTTTTTTCTTTTTTAAATATTTCTTTAAGAAAATTTCTTTCTTCATTATTAGCTCTTTGAAAAATTATAACTAGAGGCATAGTCGCTTTACCTTCAAAAAAATCTTTACCTATTTCTTTTCCAAATATTTTTTGTGTAGAATGGTAGTCCAGCGCATCGTCAGCAATTTGAAACGCTAAACCAAGATTTTTTCCATAAGATTCTAATGCATCTTTTTCTTTTTCACTTTTGTTTGTTATGCAAGCTCCAACTCTAGCTGCTGCCGAAAATAAAGCAGCTGTTTTCATGCTAATTATTTTAAAATAGGTTTCTTCTAGCAAATCTATTTCTCTTTTATGCTCTAATTGTAAAACTTCACCTTGAGCAATAGTTGATGAGGTTGATGATAATAATTTTAATATTTCAGGAGATCCATCTTGAACCATTATTTCAAAGCATCTACTAAAAAGATAATCACCAACTAATATAGAAGATTGATTTCCCCAGATTGAATTTGCTGTTTTAGTTCCTCTTCTAAGGTCACTGCTATCTATTACATCGTCATGTAGAAGGGTTGCTCCATGAATTAATTCAACGCAAGCTGATAAATTAATATCTCTTTTACCATTTTTGTATCCACATAATTTTGAAGCTGCCAAAGTTAATAAAGGCCTAATTCTCTTCCCACCTGAGTTTAAGTGGTGACTTGTCATTTTTTGTATTAAGCCAATTTCACTCTCAAGTTTATGGCTAATAACTTGGCTAACGTCATCTAGCTTATTTCCAACAAGATTTTTTAGCTCTAAATAAGAATTATTTATTTCTTTTTTTAAAGGTATTACTGTTCCCATGCTAATAATTATAGCTTTTTATTTTATATTAAAAAAAACTCTTTTAATCACTAATGACGCACCTAATAAATTACAACCTAAGGTAGCTTTATAACTTTACTTAGACTTTAAAAGAATCTAAAAACTATGATAATTAGAATATATATCATCAAATGTTTTCAATATTTAAAATTTTTAAAAAGAAAAAAATAGTTCCACACATAAGACTGTCAGGGGTGATTGGTGCTGTTGGGAAATTTAAACAAGGATTAGATTTTGTAGGACAAAAGGAAATTATAGAAAAAGCGTTTTCTATGAAAAAGGCATTGGCTGTAGCTATTTCAATAAATTCTCCAGGAGGATCTCCTGTACAATCGCATTTAATTTATAGTTACATCAGAAAACAGGCAAAAAAAAATAATAAAAAAGTTTTAGTTTTTATGGAAGACGTTGCAGCTTCTGGCGGATATTTAATAGCATGCGCAGGTGATGAAATATACGCAAACTCAAGCTCAATCGTAGGATCTATTGGTGTAATTTACTCATCGTTTGGTTTGCAAGAATTAATTAAAAAAGCTGGAATACAAAGAAGAATTTATACAGCAGGCAAAAACAAAAGCACACTTGATCCTTTCGTTGAAGAAAAAAAGGAAGATATAGAAAGACTCAAAAAAATACAGCTTGAACTACATTCTGATTTTATAAAAGTTGTAGAAGATAGTCGATCTAGCAAACTTAAAAAAGATGGTAACCCCGATTTATTTACAGGAGAATTTTGGTCCGGTTCTACAGCAAAAAAACTTGGTTTAATTGATGAAATTGGAAATGCAGAGGATGTTATAAAAGAAAAATTTGGTGAAGATGTTGATATTAAAAGATTTGAGAAATCAAAAAGCTGGTTAAATAAAAAATTATCTGGTGCTAGTGAAAATCAAATTGATAACTTGTTAAATATTTTGGAGGAAAAATCAATTTGGCAAAGATATGGTTTTTAAATGCCTAAAAAAATAAGTATAAAAAAAAAAGGAAAACCAACACCCGTAAATTTTCAAGACACAATATTAAATTTACAAAAATTTTGGGGTAATTATGGGTGTGTAATATTGCAGCCATATGATATGGAGGTTGGAGCCGGAACATTTCATCCAGCAACAACACTTCGATCTTTAGGACCAAAATTTTGGAAAGCAGCATACGTTCAGCCTTCAAGAAGACCAACAGACGGAAGGTATGGAAAAAATCCAAATCGTTTACAACATTATTACCAGTTTCAAGTTATAATTAAGCCATCGCCTGATGAAATAAAAAAAATTTTTTTAAAAAGTTTATCTACAATAGGAATTAATCACAAAGAGCATGATATAAGATTTGTTGAAGATGATTGGGAAAGCCCTACACTTGGAGCAGCTGGATGCGGTTGGGAGGTTTGGTGTGATGGTATGGAAATTACACAGTTTACTTACTTTCAACAAATGGCTGGAATTGAATGTAAGCCCGTTTCAGTCGAGCTAACCTATGGATTAGAAAGAATATGCATGTTCACACAAGGTAAGAATAATGTGTTTGAGCTTATTTGGAATAATGAAGGAATAAAATATAAAGATATTTTTTATCAAGCAGAAAAAGAGTTTTCAGCATATAATTTTGAATTTGCAAACACTGAAGACTTAGTAAAAAATTTTGAGATAGCAGAATCTGAATGCAAATCTTTGCTGCAAAAAAAACTTACATTACCAGCTTATGATCAGTGCTTAAAAACTAGTCATATTTTTAATTTATTAGACGCAAGAGGAGTCATAGGGGTCGCACAAAGAACGGAGTATATTTCTAGAATCAGAGAATTAGCCAAAGGGTCAGGACAAAGCTGGCTAGAAAGCCAAAAATAAAAAATGGCTGAATTGCTTATAGAACTATTTAGTGAAGAAATTCCAGCAAAGCTTCAGACGGACGTTAGAAAAAAAATTAAAGAAATGTTGGAAGAAAAACTTAAAAAAAAAGAAATTAGTTTTAAATCCAGCCAATCTTTCTCAACTCCAAAACGCCTTGCTGTTCTAATAGAAGGAATTCCAGAAAAAATAGAACAAAAAAGCAAAGTTATAAAAGGTCCCAATACAAAAGCACCCGAAATAGCATTAGATGGTTTTATAAAATCTAATAATTTGAACAGATCTGATATTTATAAAAAAAAGATAGAAAAAGGTGAATTCTATTTTGCTAAAACAAAATTAAAAAAAATAGATATTTTAAAAGAATTAGAGCTAATTATTCCAGAAACCCTTAAGACTTATTCATGGAAGAAATCAATGAGATGGTCTACCTATGATTTAAATTGGGGCAGACCTTTAAAATCTGTAATTGCCTTATTTAATACCAAAATAGTTAATTTTGATTTTTTTCATCTTAAAAGTGGAAATTCAACTTTTATTGATGAGATAAACGGAGAAAAAGAAAAAAAAATAAATAGTTTTAAATCCTATCTTAGCATTCTCAAATCTCAAAATATAATTTTAGACAATGACAAGAGAAAAGAAATGATAATTAAAAAAATGAATAATATTTGCAATCTAAGAGGGCTAAAAAATAATTTTGATAAAAACTTATTAGAAGAAGTTGTTAATTTAGTTGAAAAGCCCAATGTAATTTTATGTAAATTTGATGAGATTTATTTAAAAATACCAAAAGAAATTTTAATTATAACGATGCAACAGCATCAAAAATACTTTCCTCTTTTTGATAATTCTGGCAAGCTAACAAACTTATTTTTATTAATTGCCAACTTACCTGACAATAAAGGCTATATAAAAATAGGAAATCAAAGAGTAATTGAGGCAAGGTTATCAGATGCTAAATTTTTTTGGGAAAAAAATAAAAATCAAAATCTAGTTAAACAAGTGGGTAAATTAAAAAATTTATCATTTTTTAATCAATTGGGAACATTTTATAATAGAACGCAAAGACTAAGAAAATTAGCAACTTTAATTTCTGATCAGCTAAATATAAGTAAAGAAAAAATTGAAATAGCTTCATCGATTTGTAAAGCCGATTTAGTTTCAGATTTAGTTGGGGAGTATCCTGAATTGCAAGGAGTCATGGGTAAGTATTTTGCAATCGAACAAGGGTTTGATACTGATGTTGCGATGGCGATCAGTGATCATTATTTACCTATTGGTATAAATAGTGAAGTTCCAAAGAAGCCAGTTAGTATAGCAGTATCGCTTATTGATAAAATAGATGTCTTGGTAGGTTTTTTTGGAATTAATGAAAAACCAACAAGCTCTAAAGACCCTTTCGCGTTAAGAAGAAATGCTATCGGTTTGCTTAGAACTATTATTGAAAATAAATTAAATATCCAAATTAAAGACATAATTAACTATTCTATAATACTATATGAAGAGCAGAATGTGAAATTTGTAAATAAATCTACTAGTAGTGAAATTTTACTTTATTTAAGAGAAAGAATGAAAAATCTATTAAAAGAAAAAAAAATAAGGAATGATATTATCGAAGCAGTGGATAGTTCACATAGTGGATATAATTTCTTTTCTTACTACAAAAAATGCACCACAATCAATAAAAGCATATCTAAAGACACATATAAAAATATTATAGAAATTTATAAAAGAGCTTCAAACATTGTCGATCAGGAGCTAAAAAATAAAAAAGAAGATTTTTTAGGCCAACCAGAATTTTTTTTATTTAAAAAAGATGAGGAAAAAAATCTTTATAATAAAATAAATGAAATAAAAGAGTATTTTTTAAGCAAAAGAAAACATGAAAGTTATGAAGAAACCTTAAAAGTTCTATCGGAAGCAAAACCAACTACTGATATTTTTTTTGAAAACGTCATTGTAAATGATGAAAATTTAGATATAAAAAAAAACCGTTTAGAATTATTACAAATGTTTTGTAAGACATATAATAGCTTTGTAGATTTTTCAAAAGTAGAAGGCGTTTAATGGAAAAATTTATTTATAGATTTAACAATCAAGGCTCTAATAGTAGCCTAAACTCAAAAGAAATTCTTGGTGGCAAGGGAACTAGTTTAGCCCAAATGGCTAAACTAGGTTTGCCAGTCCCTCCTGGGTTTACAATATCAACTAGAGTATGTGAATATTTTTATAAAAACAGTAAGAAAATACCCAAAAAAGTTATTCAAGAATCAAAAAAAGAAATTAATATAATAGAAAAAATTTCAAAAAAAAAGTTTGGTGATTTATCAAATCCACTACTAGTTTCGGTTAGATCTGGATCTAGAGTGTCTATGCCTGGAATGATGGACACAATTTTAAACTTAGGATTAAATGATAAAACTGTAATTGCCTTAAAAAACAAAACATCCAATGGAAGATTTGCAAAAGATAGCTACAGAAGACTTATTCAAATGTATGCAAATGTTGTTCTTGGAATAGAGGCTCACTTTTTTGAAGAATTGATTGAAAATTATAAATTAACCAAAGGTGTCATACAAGATACGGAGCTTGATGAAAGTGATTGGGATGGTTTAATTAAAAATTTCAAAGAAGTAGTTAAAGAAAAAACTAAGAGAGACTTCCCGCAAGATGTGAACGAACAATTGTGGGGAGCGATAAAAGCTGTGTTTTTGTCATGGAACAGCAAAAGAGCAAAAATTTATAGAAAAATTAATTACATACCCGATGATTGGGGCACAGCAGTTAACGTCCAAGCAATGGTATTTGGAAACATGGGAGAAAATTGTGCAACAGGAGTTGCTTTTACAAGAAATCCTTCTACAGGTGAAAAAGAATTTTTTGGCGAATATTTGGTTAACGCTCAAGGAGAGGATGTTGTAGCAGGAACAAGAACACCTCAATATATTTCAAAAAATTTAAGAAAAAAATCTAATTCAAAAGGTTTGTCTATGGAAGAGTTAATGCCAAAAATTTTTTCTCAATTAAAAAAAATTTTTAATCAGCTAGAAAAAAAATATAAAGATATGCAAGATATTGAGTTTACTGTTGAAAATAATAAATTGTGGATGTTACAAACAAGATCTGGAAAAAGAACTGCTAAAGCTGCGATTAAAATTGCTGTGGATATGGTTAAAGAAAAATTGATTTCAAACAAGGAAGCTATTTTAAGAGTTGATCCAAATGTTCTTGATACATTGTTACATCCAACTTTAGATGAGGATGCAGAAAAAATAGTAATAGCATCCGGTTTGCCTGCATCGCCAGGAGCTGCTAGTGGAAAAGTTGCTTTTTCAGCTGATGAAGCGGAAAGATTAAAAGAGCAACAACAAAATACTATTTTAGTTAGAGTCGAAACTTCACCTGAAGATATAAATGGAATGCATGCAGCAAACGGAATTCTTACCGCCAGAGGAGGAATGACTAGTCATGCAGCTGTTGTCGCTAGAGGAATGGGTAGACCTTGTGTGTCTGGATCAAATGAAATTAAAATTGATTATGAGAATAAATTTTTTAAATCAAATGAACATGTAATTAAAGAAGGTGACATTATAACTATAGATGGCGGAAGTGGAAAAGTTATGCTTGGAAAAGTTCCTACTGTAAAACCTGATATATCGGCAGAGTTTTCTAAATTAATGGGGTGGGCTGACAAAATTAGAAAACTTAAAGTAAGAGCCAATTCAGAGACGCCATCAGATACAAAAATAGCAAGAGATTTTGGTGCAGAAGGAATAGGTCTATGTAGAACAGAACACATGTTTTTTGAAGAAAAAAGAATTATTTCTGTAAGAGAGATGATCCTTTCAAAAACACTGGATGATAGAAAGAAAGCATTAGCAAAACTTCTTCCTTATCAAAAAAATGATTTTATAGAAATATTTAAAATAATGAATGGTCTTCCTGTAACAGTAAGACTTTTAGATCCTCCACTACATGAGTTTTTGCCAAAAACAGACAAAGATATTGAAGATATATCTAAAGTGTTAAATATTTCTAAACAAGATATAAAATCTAGAATTATAGAGTTGCATGAACAAAATCCTATGTTAGGCCACAGAGGTTGTAGACTTGGTATTTCTTTTCCAGAAATTTATCAAATGCAATGCCAAGCAATTTTTGAAGCATTGGCAGCGTGTAAAAAGAAAAAATTAAAATTAGTCATACCAGAAATTATGATTCCTTTAGTTTCTACCGCAGCGGAGATACAAATACTTAGAAAACTTGTTGAAAAAACAGCGGAAGAAATTCAACACAAAGAATCAATAAAAATAAAATATTACGTTGGAACTATGATTGAATTACCAAGAGCAGCTCTAAGAGCTAAAGATATAGCCAAATTTGCAGATTTCTTCAGTTTTGGTACAAACGATCTAACACAAACAACTTTTGGAATTAGTCGAGATGATGCAGGAAAGTTTTTAAACGATTACGTGGAAAATAAAATATTTAATAAAGATCCATTTGTTAGTATTGATGAAAGAGGAGTTGGTGAATTAATTAAAATTGCAGCCGAAAGAGGAAGAGCCCAAAAAAAATATTTGAAATTAGGTATTTGCGGGGAACACGGTGGTGATCCAGCAAGTATAGAATTTTGTGAAAATATTAAATTAAATTATGTATCTTGTTCGCCTTATAGAGTTCCGATAGCGCGTTTATCAGCAGCACAGGCCTTTTTAAAAAAAAATAAAAAAACTAATTAATTTCAGACATTTCAAGATGTAGTTTTTGACCAGTAAAATGTGGTGGAGGATTTCCAACAACAAAGGTTTTTATTTTCTTTAATTTCATTATTTTCTAATTTATTTAATAAATTTCACATGAAATAATGAAAATTGCAATCATAAGTTGTTCTTAGGGTTTCATATTTTAATAATTTATGTATGA
>Ga0114993_10005198_pt1 | contig 12650 bp, 8 predicted proteins | sample ArcticOcean_MG_C_FD_87042 | JGI IMG/M metagenome (GOLD analysis project Ga0114993, IMG submission 87042) | Marine microbial communities from western Arctic Ocean - ArcticOcean_MG_CB2_150 | ecosystem: Environmental > Aquatic > Marine > Oceanic | place: Arctic Ocean: Canada Basin | collected...
ATCGCTCTTTGGATGGTTTCTGAGTAAAAAATCATTCACCTCTTGGAAGTATGGTCTGTGAGCATCAGCCTCAAGATGGACATACCGGTAAGTTGCCACTCCTCTGCGGTGCTTTGTGTAGTGCCCAGTGATCATATCCACCAACTGTCCATCCCGCAGTACGGTCTGCGCATGGGTGGCGAACGTGTGCCTCAGTACGTTGGAGCTTAGTGCATCAGTCTTCCTCAGCTTTTCGACCGGCAGAACTTTCTTCATTATCCTAAATGCGTTTGCGTCCTCTCCTAACGGAGCATCAGGATTGCGCCATGACGGAAATACAAAATCATTTTTTCTGTACCTCTCCGCCCTCTGGAATATGGATTTCATATAATTCGTGATTGGCACGCCAAACGACTTCTTCTGTTTGCTCAGAACGGTCTCAAAGAAGGGGCCGTTTGCAGCCTCCTCTTCCCATTCCTCCTTCTCCATATAAACCTTGGACCATCGGAGTTCCCTTACCTCCACCTGTCGGAGTCCTGTAAGAAGCTCCAGTGCGATCAGAGAGAGGCTAACGGCGCTCTCCGGTCCCACGTCGTAGTCCGTCAGCCCATAATTCTTTTGGAGAAATCTTTTCTCCTGATCATCCGGTTCAATCAGCCTGCCTAACCAATCAAAGAACTCTTCTGTTTCCCTTGGTTGTAGGTAGTAATTTCGTTCTCCTGCCTGCAGCGAGATTTGTTGGGTGAAGACGTCACATGGGTTTTCGGTGAGATATTTCTTCTGTCTGATTGCGTAATAGAACTCAGCCTTCAGATACCGCAGCCCCTTTTTGATTTGATTTACTGCGGGCTTCCCAGTCCGGGGGCTTATGCGCTGTGATACCCAATACTGGTAGTAGTCCCACAATCGTGGTCCCGTTATCTCCTGTATGGGGTCATCCAGAAATTCTTCCCATACCTGAAGCATCACTTGGTTCTGACTTTTTCTCGTGCTCTCCGTGTGCTTATCCAGAGAATGCCGTGAGAACATATATTCCTCATGAAGCTGCCGTAGCGTGATCGCTTTCCGTGCCTCTTCCTGTTTCTTTAATTCCTCTTCCTTCGCCAGCTTCTTCTCGTGATTTCGTGGGTCAACTCCCTCATCAATTAGCTTCCTGTAGCCCTGCGCTTTGATTACAGCGTCGTCTATGGACATCTCAGGCCATGTGCCAAGTTTCAGGCGCAACGGACTCATTGAACCCTTAGGCTTCTTCATCAGTAGGAAGCTGCAAGAGCCGTCTCTGTTTTTCTTTGCCCTCAAACCACGCCCCGCATTGAACTCCTGCTGGTATTTCAATGCTTGTAATTCACTGGCTTTCATTCACCATCACCCTCTCCTGTGATACCGCTGTGATACCTTTGTGGCACGTTGACGTCAATAAGGAGATTATACAGGCGCAGAAAACGTATGTTTTTCAACAAAGGCGTGGTGAAATTGGTAAACACAAGGGACTTAAAATCCCTCGGCTTCGGCTTTGCCAGTTCAAGTCCGGCCGCCCGCACCAGTTTTCAAATAACGAATTAAATCTCACACCGCCGAGCGGTTCTCGCCGCCTCTGGACCCCCGGGTCGATGCCCGGGGGAATGAAAACGAGAGCGCCCCGCTACTCCGCCGCCACGGCCGGTTTCGGCGGCAGATCGGGCAGTTCGGCCTCGTAGAACTGGTCCATGTTGGTTGACAGGTCGTGCTCGGCCAGTGCGTCGGCGAACTGTGAGCGCACGGCCTCGCTTTCATCCGCGTAGTCGATCTGGTCGCCGCCGATACGGGCCGATATCCAGGCCTTGGGCACGCCCTGTGCGTTGCGCACCGCCACACCCTCGTACTTGAACGCGAGGTAGCGCGCCGGCGTCGTGCCGGTGTTGAAGTGCTGGTGCCACCACATGTTCGGCGGCACGATCATGGTGCCGACTTCCCACGGATAGTAGCGCGGCTCTTCGCCTTCCGGCCACATCAGGGAATATCCCTCGCCCGACAGGATGATCACATGCGCGCCGGGTCCGTGCCGGTGGCCCTTCTTGTAGGTCCCGATCGGGAACTGCGAGATATGCGCGTTCATCGAGCTTTTGGCGAAGTTGAACCGGATATGCCCGCCGCCCGCACCGCGCTCCTTCGCCGTAATCAGCGGCAGGTTGACGGCGTCCGGCACGAAGTTGGTGACCAACTTGAAGCCGTCGGTCTCATCCTTGGCCGCAAAGTAATCGGGTTCGCCGTTGAACCGGCCCTTGAAATCGTGCGGCGTGTTGAAGACGAATTCGGGCTCTTCATAGATGTTGATCATCGGCGGCGCGTTGGTAACGGCGACGAAGCGGGCGGGGTCCTTGCCCGACGCATTGAAATGCTGGTGCCAGCAATTGAGCGGGATCGCGAACAACGCGCCCGGTCCCCATTCGAAGGTAATGCGATCGCCCTTGTCGTTCCACACGCTGGTCGAGCCGCGGCCCGACAGGATCATGATCATTTCCTCGAACAGCATGCGCTGCGGCGCCAGCTTCTTCCCGGGGTCGATCTCGCAGACGTAGCAATCGTTCGATGTGCGCGTCGCGTCGTGGTTGAGATAGACCCCCTTGCCCTCGCGCCGGGCCCACGGTTTCAGCTCCACCGTGTACAGGTTTTTGACATAGATCGAGCTGATGATGTCCAGACCTTCGTCCTTCACCCATTTGGTGTAGGGGGTCTCCTTTTCGGAGGCGAATTTCTTCGCCATTTCATCCGACACGATTGCGCTTTTGCTGCCATCGTCTGACATCGATCTGCTCTCCCGGTCTGTGTGGTCCGGCGGTCCGTGCCGCGTTCCCAGAGCTTTGAACTCTAATCGTTTTTAACCCCGATTGGCCGTCGCTGCAAAGTGTACGGGGCAGGCATTAGCCGCTTACGCGATCAATCGTGACTGTGGTAGTGCCCATGCCCGTGGGTATCGCCATGGGAAAGCCCGTGTGATTGGCCGGGGGATTGGCCGTGTTCGTGATCCAGCCTTTGGCCCGAGCGCGGATCGTCGGAAAACACCAGCGACTTGATCGTCACTGGTACTGTCCGCGACGGCAATCGAATCTTGCCCAGATCGATATAGTCGAAATCCCACAGCACCACCCCGTCGATCACCAGCACGCCGACCGGAACCTCCAGCTCGTCCTTGAGGATATGTCCCAGCGACTGGGCGATATCGCCGTCGAGCACGACGAAAAGCGGCTTGCCGGCCGCGATCAGGTCATCGAGGCCGAGCATCAGTCCCTCGGCAAAGGCGTGCATTCGTTCATAGGCCGGGCTGCCGCGCCAGTGAAACGACAGCGCTATATCGCGGTCGTCGCTATCGACCTCGAATGCCCGGCGATGGGCTTTCACGGCGCTCGCCACGTCCGCGACGACGATCTCTTCCGAACACTCATAGGGCGGCTGGATGACCTGCAAATTCCGGCGCGGCAACAGCTCACCGGGATCGGAGATAAAGCACGTGTTGCCCGACAACTGGACGGAATATTCCGAAGCGCCAAGCGCTGTCGCCCGAATGCATTCGCCGGCCGGCAGCACCGGCCAGGGTAAACCGCCGGCCGCCAGCCGGCGCGCTATCGCGTGCCCCAGGCGCCGTCCCAAATCGCCGAAATCGCGTTCCTCGCGATCGTACACGTATTCCGCAACGCCGCCCGAGAACATCACGCCGTCAATATGGCCCCAGTCGACGATTGGATCGGTCAGATAAAAGTTCTCGATATCGGGCGGGATCGGACGTGTCACCAGCGCGTCGATAAGCGTCGCCGCCATACCATCCGCGACCTTGTCGAGGTCTTCCGTTGTTACCTTGTCGCCAATAGCCCACTCGAAACCGGCGCGGGCGGCATGCGTGCGGCCGGCCGGGTCGAGCCGAACAATCGCGCCGCTTTCGTCAACGACCTGCAGTCGGCCGCCGATATGAACCGCAGCGGTTACCTTTACCTGCCCCTCTTCGAGGATCGCCAGCTTCGCAGTTCCGCCGCCGATATCGACATTCAGGATGCGCCTGTTGCCGTCCTGCGACGCCTTGGCCGCGCCGGAACCGAACGCCGCCAGCATGCTCTCCATGTGGTGGCCGGCGGTGGCGCAGACGAAATCTCCGCCCTTGGCGGATACGGTCGCCGCGATTGCCTGGGAATTTTCCCGGCGCAGGGCCTCGCCGGTCAGAATCACCGCGCCGGCGTCGATATCGTCGGGGCTAAGGCCGGCGGCCTCGTATGCCTCATCGAGAATCCTGCCGAGGCCTTCGTCCGAGATCCGGGTTTCGCTTTCATAGGGCGTCAGGGCGACGGGCGACTGGAACAGCGTTTCGCGTTTGACCACGAAGTAGCGGCTGGACATGTCCTCTGCCATCCGGCGCAGATGCAGCCGTGAAAATATTACCTGGGTGCCCGACGAGCCGACATCGATGCCGACGCTGGTCAGACGAACGTTGTCGGCGATCCATAGCGGATTATCCTCAAGCGGGCCGTCGAAATCCTCGTCATGGTCATGGTCTGCGTCCGGGCCATGCTCGTGAAAGAAGACGTCGCCGTATTCGTGGTCTTCAAGCGTGTGACCGGCGGGCGGGCCCGTCGGTGTTGTGCCTTCTTCGTCCGATGCCTTGGTGTCGTTATCGTCGCGACCGTCAATCTGGCCCATTCGTCTTCCCGTCGATTTGCGGATGTTGTCGTGGTGGCTTCGACGCGCCAATGAGTGGCGTCAGTGGACGGCATGAAGCGTTCTAAAGTACGGAATTCCGCAACCTATTCCACATTGGATTTATAACACCATTCCCGCCCAACACCATTCCGGCCCAACTTCCGGAAACCCCCGTCGCGTCCGATCGACCCCCGTCGCCGTTTATCTTCAATGCGGGTGTCGATAGCGGTATAGTCGTGCGTCGCCGCTCTGGATTTATATGTCAGGTTATCGAGTCAGTGGACGTTCAGAATTTGTTTGACGCTGCGCTTCAAGACGCACGCGCCTCCCGTTTCGCGGAAGCAGAGAAAAAGCTGCTTATGCTTCTCAAAGAATCGCTGAAGGACAAGGATACCGCCACTATCCGGGGTCTTCTTGGCGCCGTTTATGTATCGATGGGAAACAATCGTGCCGCCGTGCGCGAACTAACCGAAGCCGCCGCCCGAAACCCGGAAGATGCGACGATCTTCTCCAACCTGAGCAATTGTCTGTTGCAGGCCGGGCAGACCGATGATGCGGTCGCGGCCGGCAAACAGGCGACCCGGCTGGCGCCGGACTTTGCGGAAGCCCACAACAATCTGGGAAATGCTCTGAAAAACCAGGGCGAACTTGACGGCGCAGGGGCGAGCTACCGGCGCGCGTTGCAGATACGCCCGGACTATGCCGTCGCGCATAACAACCTGGGAAACGTTCTTACCGGCAATGCCGACCTGGATAGGGCCGTGGCCAGTTTTCGGCAGGCGCTGCGGATACATCCCGATTATGCCGGCGCTCATAACAATCTCGGAAATGTGTATCGACAGAAAGGGGACTTTAAAAGTGCTGTTGCCAGTTGTCGGCGCGCCGTGCAGTTGAGCCCGGACAATGCCGAATTTCACAAGAATCTGGGCGTCGCCCTTCGCGACATCGGCGCGCTCGAAGAGGCATTGGCCAGCTTCCGCCGGGCAGTGGACTTAAAGCCCGAATATGAAGATGCTGCCAGGGGGCTTGGAGAAGTTTTGATGGATGCAGGTAAACACCGCGAGGGGCTGGAAGCGCTCGCAAATGCCTCCGGCGTCATCCGTTTCGATGTCGGCGCAGGCGTGACCGTCGGTCACGGTGAACTGTTTTGAAGCGCATCGGCCTGGAGAACCTGGGCGCGCAGCCGCATTTCATCGGGTCCTGGATGACGGAGTCGGCAAATATGTGCGACCAGATTGTCAGATTTTTCGAAGCTCATCCAACCAGACAGCGGCCCGGTGATCTGGCCGGGGGACAGGAGAGGGAAATCAAGAAGACAACCGATATCCTCATCCATCCCGCCGATATTTCCAAAGCCGGTCATGAGCCATTTAAAGAATATATCGAATTATTATATGAATGTTATGCGGATTATCTGAAGCAATGGCCGTTTCTGGAAACATTTACGCCGCGTATAGATATCGGGTCGTTCAATATCCAACGCTATCAACCGGGCGATCATTTCCAGAGAGTTCATACCGAACGCGGCTCGTTATCGACGTTACATCGCGTCTTTGCCTGGATGACGTATCTGAACGATGTTGAGGATGGCGGATCGACGTATTTTTCTCACTACGATCTCGATGTCCAACCGCAAAGGGGCATGACCCTGATTTGGCCCGCCGAGTGGACGCATGCCCATTCGGGCCGGATTCTGAATTCCGGGGTCAAGTACATCATCACCGGCTGGATGCATTTTCCCGCGAAACGATGAAGGAATCGCGCTTCGGGATAGCAGCGGATCTGAAACAATGCTCGCGGCAAACGGCTCGAACCGTTCAGACCGTCCCGTCAGTCACCCGCGACGCCCGCTCCGACGCCAAGCTCCTGGGTGATCGCGTCGTAGCCAAACACCCAGTCGGGGTCGGTCTCGTGGCGCATCCACTGGTTTTTATAAGAATGATGCTGGACGTCCGACGTCCGGGCCCTGCGGCTGGTCTCATAAAGCGCGAAGGCGCCTTTTAAGTCTTCATAGCCGAATTGTTCGAGACAACGGACCAGAATCACCGCGTCCTCGGCGGCCATGGCGGCGCCCTGGCCGAGATGCGGTTTCATCGGGTGGCAGGCGTCGCCGAGCAGGACAACGCGGCCCTGGCTCCAGAGCGGCAGTGGTTTGCGGTCGAAGAGCGGCCATTTCGTTGCCGCCGGACAGGCATACAGCACCTGCATCAGATCGTCGTGAAACCCGTCGAACACGTCGATCATCTCGTCCAAATCGGCATCGACATAGGACACGCCGCTGTCCCAGTTGCGGTCGGGCACGCCCGAAACGATATAAATTTCTTCCCGGGTCCGGTCGAGATAATAGACCAGAATATGGCGGTCATCGGCGGCCTCGTGAGAGTCGTCAGACCACCATTTGGTGAAGTCGTGCGGCAGTGGCGCCTTGATAAGCGCGCGCGAGAAAATCGCGCGGTGGGCAACGAAACCGGTATAGGTCGGCTCCTCCGGCCCGAGGATGAGTTCCCGCACCATCGAATTGATGCCGTCTGCGCCGATGACGATGTCCGCCTCCGCCGTCGTGCCGTCATCGAAAGACAATTCGACGACCGATTCCTTTTCGTCGATGCCGATCAGGCGCTTGCCGAACTGGACGGTTTCCGGCGGGACGGCTTGCGCCAGGATGGCGTGAAAGTCGCCGCGGTGGATCAGCATATAGGGCGCGCCGTAATCCCGGCCCAATTCGCCCTTCATCATGAATTCGAACTGCATCCGCCCGGTATTCCATTCCCGGTTGGCCCAGGAATTCGGCTCGATGCCGGTCCGACGCAACTGATCCTCGATCCCGATTTCGCGCATGATCTTCATGATGTTGGGTCCGAGATTGATCCCCGCACCAAGCCGCGCAAATGCGGGCGCCTGTTCGTAGATCGTCACGTTCTGGCCCCGTGCCCGCAGCATGGCCGCTGCCGGTATTCCGCCGAGCCCCGCGCCGATAATCGCAATACGCGCATTCTTTGCCATATTTTTCTTCCACCCTTTCCTGCCGAATTCCGATCAATTTTCCACGAATCCGCGCACCGCCGTCACGAAGCCGTCAAGATCGTCCCACGGGATCATATGGCCCACGCCGTCGATCCTGACCGCCTGGCAATCGTTGATGGTCGCAATGATTTCCTTCGCGTCGTCTTCATCGACTGTATTTCCGTTCTCCGCATAGATCAAAAGAGACCGGCACCGGATTGCTGGCAGAAGAGAATGGATGTCTTCGTCGTGAAACGATGCGTGCGACGCGGCGATTGCCGTCTTGTCGCAACTCGGCAGCCATTCAGCGCGGAGCGCCAGCTGGTCGGCGCTCCAGTTTTTGAGGATCGGCGATGACGTGTCTTCCTTGTCGCCGCGCGACGCTGCGTCGATCCCGTCGAGATACCATTGCAGCGGGATCGGATAGGGACGCCGCCCCGGCCCGGTCACCGGCGGGTCGGCGGCGATCAGACTGCCGACAAGATCAGGGCGCAGGGCGGCGAGCTTGAACCCAACGCGTCCGCCCATCGAATGACCCAATACGACGGCATTTTCCAGACCGAGCTGCTCGATCAGACCGGCTGCGTCGTGCGCGTAATCCTCCAGCGAATAACCGAGCTCCGCGCCGCCCGACGACAGACCGCGCCCGCGATTGTCGAGGATCATGACGTGGGCGAACGCCGCCAGGCGCTGGCCGACAAACTCCCAGGTGATGGCCGGACTGGTGATGCCGGGGATCAGGACGATCGGCGGGTTCGCGCTTTCCCCGCCGGTGTTTTCGAGGTCGAGATAGTGAAGACGTACGCCGCTCACGGTGACGTGACGTCCACGGGACGGGGCCGAATGGCGGGCGTCGCTGGTCATGGGGCCTGCATCTCCGCCGGCACGACCCTGCCGGCATTGACGATTTCCATGTCGTCGAGCCGCAGCGAGCAGTCGCGCAGCGGTATGTCGAGATGGCAGGGCGTGTCGTTGGTCCCGCCGAGTTCCTGATTGGGGCCGGTCGAAAACAGGATATTGCCGTAAAACGCCAATGCGTCCATGCCGATTTCCTGCTGTGGGTCGGCAACCGCCATGTGATGCCAGTCGGCCAGTTGGTTCAGTCCCCAGCCGATATGGGAGATCGCGTAGGCCCGCTTGTCGTTGAAGCTTGCCATGTAATTGCGCAGGAGAGACGCTTCCAGTCCCGTGCCCTCGATCTCGGTGACGAATCCCCGCTCAACGGTCAGCCGGACCGGGTTTTCGACATAGCGCCGGAACGCGCAGATGATGTCGCCGGGGGCCAGAACGACCGTGCCGTCGACACCTTCATCATCGCCGCCGGTAAACAGAAATCCGCTTGGCCAGTGATCCCAGCGGCCCGGTTCGTCCGTAAATCCGTATTCGGTAATCACCGGATAATTGCCGAGCTTGTAGATGATATCGGTGCCGGACGGCGACGTGATACGCAGTTGCTCGGATTTGCGGAGCAGGTCCGCGCCGAACTCGACCCGTTTTCGCAGGTCGTTATCGGGGAACATGCGCGACAGAACCTCGACCGGTTCCAGCACCAGGAGCATTCGGGTCCCGGAATTGGTGATTTCGAGCTGTTCTTCGGAGAACAGCAGAAACATCAGATCGATCACGATGTCGGAACTTTTCAGCGCCTCTATCGCGGCGCGGTTTCCGGCGATTGCAGTTTTGCCCATATTGCCGGCAAACCCTTGCGATGCCACCTTTGGCGGCACGTTCACGTGGAAGGCGGTCGCGCCCAGTTGCTGCGCTGCCAGGAGAAACGCCTGGGCGTAATCGGCCCGGACCTCACCCTCCGACAGGACCGATACCGTCTCGCCGGGGCCGACCTTGCACAGTTCGAGTTCCGCCTTAAACAATCCAACCAGATTCGCATCGACACCCATAATTTCCTCTCTTTCCTTGTTACGCTACCGCACCGGCCTCGGCCGCGAGGATCGCCGCGCGGACACGGTGAGGGGTGGCCGGCGCGCGTTTCATGCGCACGCCGGTCGCGTGATAGATCGCACCGAATATCGCCGGCGGGGTAGGGATCAGCGCGGGCTCGCCGATGCCCTTGGCGCCATAAGGACCCGTCGGCTCCGGGTCTTCGATCAGAAACACGTCGATCGGCGGCACGTCCCCGAAAGTGGGAATCAGGTAATCGTGCAGGTTCTCGGTTTTCCCCGGGATGAATTCCTCCATCAGCGCCAGCCCAAGTCCCTGCGCAACCCCGCCATGAATCTGTCCCTCGACCTGAAGCGGATTTATCGCCGCCCCAAGGTCATGGGCGGCCCATACATGCATGACCTTGACCGTGCCGAGCTCGGTATCGACCTCGACCGCCGCAACCTGTGCCCCGAAGGCGTATGTTCCGTATGGTTCGCCTTGCCCGTATTCATCCAGCGCCGTGGTCGGCGGATCGAACGTCCCTTCGGCGAAGAGTACATTGCCATGTCTCTTGTCGGCCGGAAGCTTGGCGAGATCGATTTCATGCATCGTGTCGTGTTCGATGACTACAACGGCGCCGTCGCGCAGCTCGATCGTGGCGTCATCGCCGACATTGGCAAGCCGGAGTATCTGCGTCCGCAAATCCATTCCCGCCAGCATCGCCGCCTTGCCGGATATATAGGCCTGGCGCGACGCCGAGCTTTTACCGGCATCGGCGGTGAGGTCGGTATCTCCCCAGACCAGCTTTATCTGGTCCATCCTGACGCCGAGCCCATCGGCGGCAACCTGGATCATTGTGGTGTTGGTGCCCTGGCCGATGTCCTGCGCCCCCGAATACAGGGTGACGATCCCGTCGGGATCGACGCCCATGTGCATCGTCGACGGGTTCGACATCGAAGTGTTGCCGCAGCCGTACCACATACACCCGATCCCGACGCCGCGGCGCAGGGTGCCGTCGTTTTTCGCGTTGAATGCCTCGGCATCCGCGCGCGCTTTTTTCCAGGGGTCGCGCAGGGCGTCAAGGCATTGATCGAGGCCGGCGCTGGCGTGTAGCAGCTGCCCGCTGACGGTCTCCTGGCCTTTGCGGATGGCGTTTCGGTACCTGAATTCGAGGGGGTCCATGCCGATCTGTTCGGCCATCCGGTCCATCAGGGTGTCGTGGGCAATCGCCGCCTGGGGAATGCCGAACCCTCTGAACGCGCCGGCCGGTGTGTCGTTGGTATAGACAGCGCAGGTTTTGGCTTCGACGTTGGGAACGTAGTACGGTCCGGTCGAATGCACCGGGACGCGGTCTTTCACCGTCAGTCCCCATGACGAATAAGCTCCGGTGTTGAAATCGCCGTTCAGTTCGTAGGCGACCAGATCGCCTTCGGAGGTGCAGCCGTATCGCGCGAAAATCCGCGATGGGTGCCGCTTGGTCGTGGATGACATCGATTCTATGCGGTTGAAGACACAGCGCACCGGCTGGTCGAGCAGCCAGGCGGCGATACCGATAAGCGGATGCACCGACAAATCCAGCTTGCCGCCGAACCCGCCGCCGCAGGCGGTGGGGATGACATGAATTTCTTCGTTGGACACGCCGATAATCCGGGCCATCTCGTCGCGCACCAGATACGGGCTCTGGGTGGTTACCGTGATTTCAAGACGGTCGCCGACACGGCGCGCCCAGCCCGCTTCGGGCTCGATATATGCGTGCTCGACGAAGGCGGTCTCAAAGCTGTCCTCGACCACGACATCGGCCCGTTTCATCGCCGCTACGGCGTCGCCCTTGCGCACATAGCCGTGGGCGAGAATGTTACCCGGATTGTTTTCATGAATCCGCGGCGCATCGTCGGCGAGCGCCTCTTCAATCCCGGTGATAGGTACACGCGGCCGATATTCGATCGGTAGCTCCTCGTCGCGAATGCCGTAAACGCTGGCGTAATCGCCGACCAGGGCGGCGACAGCCTCGCCCCGAAACCGGATTTCGTCGATTGCCAGGACGGGCTGGTCTTTCAGGTCTGGATAGCATCCGAAATATTTTTCCCCGGGCACATCGTCGGCGGTGATGATGCGCTTCAACCCGGGATGTTTGCGGTGAAGGTCGTCGAACGATCCGATCGTGAAGGTCGCGCTAGCGTGGGGAGACCGCACCGCGCGCACCCACAGCGCATCGTCCGGCGCAGCGTCGGCACCGAATATTTCCGCGCCGTTCAGTTTCTGCAACCCGTCCGTCTTTAGCGCCCGGGCGCCCATCGCCTTGCCGGAATCGGGATTTTCATAGGCAACGCCATTGGGTCGGACGACGTGAATTACCGCGTCCACGATTTTCGAATACCCAGTGCAGCGGCACAGGACGCCACCCAGGGCATCTTCAATGTCGCCGGTGTCAGGATCGCTGTTGCGGTTGAGCAAATCGGCGGCCGCCATCAGCATGCCGGGCGTACAGATGCCGCATTGCGCGGCGCCATGTATGCGAAATGCGTCCTGCAGCGCGGACAATTGCCCATCAGCCGTTTCCAGTCCTTCGACCGTAATCACATCCCGGCCCTGTATCTGAGCAACCGGTACGATACAGGCGCAAATTTGTTCCCCATCGACCAGAATTGTGCAGGCGCCGCAGTCTCCCGCGTCGCAGCCAACTTTGGTGCCGGTAAATCCGAGATCGTCGCGCAGAACATGGGCAAACCGGCGCGTTGGTGCGGCGTCGGTCGAGGCATCCTGGCCGTTCAACGTAAAGGAAATCGTCATGTATAGTCTCCCGCCGGCAGTCGACCGAGTGGCCGACCATGACGATCATGACGCTGCCACTGTTCGGATGCAAACAGCAATGCGGAGCAAGCGTATCGCGCGCGTTACTCCGGCGCTGCTTTCTGCCGATCGAGGTATTTACGCATCCGCTGGGCCATCACATCTCTGTGGTGTCCTGAGGGAACAGGGTCACGAATTTACCGTCGGGACCGACAAGATGGGTAATTGACGAATGGTCGACCAGATAAGTGTCCTTGTCGTTGCTGCCATCGAATTCGGCATCAGGGTCGCGTACATTGCGGCGGTGAACCCCGTATTTGCGCGTGACATCG